>Ga0325401_1007172_pt1 | contig 10822 bp, 9 predicted proteins | sample PopdelMetagenome_FD_205666 | JGI IMG/M metagenome (GOLD analysis project Ga0325401, IMG submission 205666) | Populus deltoides microbial communities from Bellville, Georgia, United States - Xylem-PdKOR-R2 | ecosystem: Host-associated > Plants > Phyllosphere > Stem > Wood/Secondary xylem | place...
TACTTCTAATCTTTGCTTGCTGTATATTCTATCTAGTAGCATAAAAAATATGACAAGATTGATCTTCAAAAGTCACTTTCATTCTTTTTTTTATCAACTGCCCAATACTCAACGAGTTTTGGTCTATGTCAGGTACATAGAGAAATCTGAAATTGTTTTTGTACCTGAATTTATTGAGATTGCAATGGTTCCTTTTCCATTTGTTGCTATATAATCATCATTCCCAATCCGAACCTTTGTAATTCTTATAGGTTGCAACATTCTGAAAAGACTCTTGTTAAAAGTCATGTGGTTTGTGCAATAATTATCAATGAGTCAATGATATGAGTAGTCTCTAGTTGAGAAAAAGGTAGCCATGAACATTTGATCTTCATCATCTTGGTTATCCACTTGAGCATCTACCTTCTATTTATAAGGTTTGGTTTGCACTTGCTGCACCTTACATATGGTCTCTTCCTTGAATGGTGGATGACCTGTCTTGCCATGGTGTTGACATGGTGGATAGCCATTTTTCAAAGATCTTCCCTTGTTCTGAAACTTATTAACAATAATTTTACTGCTTGAAACCTGATTTTCTTGAACAATTTTTTCTTATCATTTTCAGAATTTTGATGCTTGGCTGGTAAAGTTTCTTATGCAAAACAATCCTACCTTATAAGCCTTCATTGTTCTTGAGCTTGCATGGCATTCAAAAGTTCTTCCGATGTAATTTTGGACATATATTTTGTGTTCTTCAAAGTAGTGATTAATGCTTCATATCTCTTAGGTACTGTATCTATAATTTTCTCAACAATTCTAGAGCCTATAAATATAGTACCAAGTAATCTAACCTTGTTAACTATAGTAAGCAATCTATCTAAGTACTCCTTGATAATCAAATTTTTTCATTCTTTGTAACTCGAGTTTTCTTATTAAATTCAGTACTTGCATGCCACGTATCCTTTTATCTCATGCATTTTCTTTTTTCAGATAGTCCTAGACAACGTTTGCTGATTTGAGAGACAAAAATTCTTATGAAAATAGTTGTTGAAATGAAATTAAACAAGCATGCTTTTGCTTTTGATTTTTTAGTTTTTCTTTTTTTTGGTGGATTTTGATCTAAGTCATGGTTGGGTTATTTGGTAATGGAGAAACATCATAACCCTCTTCAACAATTTTCCAAAGTATGGTATTGTTGTAAAGACTTGAGTTACTATTTTATTCATTAAAACTTCATTACATTTATAGGAAAAACAAACAACCAAAATGCTATAACAAAGCATCAATAGCACGAGTATTGAATAACAATTCTGAATAATCATATTGTTCTCCTTCCTTATGAAAAACCACGTACATGTATTTTATGGCTAGATGTTAAATTTGTAATGTTATTGTAATTGCAATAATAGCACGAGTATTGTCATATGAGTTAAGGTATTATTGAATTTGAGTTGAATATTTTGAGCAAGATTGTTAAAAAAGTGTTAATAGACATAATATTCATTTCTCTCATAAAAAAATCATGAGCATAAGTTTTCTTGACGACTAATAACTCTTATAATGTTATATATGTTGCAAGTCTATGTCATGAAGTAGGCCAACACTGATTGTGTCATTTCACTATTTATAATTTTATTAGGTACTTATTTGTATGTACTATTATATATCTTTTGTTGTGTGTGTGTGTATGTGTATCAATCACACGTATGTTTTAAGTAAATGAAAAATGGAAAGAATATAAGATGAATTGTGAGAAGTGATGTGAAAGAATCAAATGGAGAAACAATTGAATTGGTGGGTGGCCGAAGGCTACTACATGTATGTAATAGAGTTATTTGATATTGTATTGCTTAGAAGGATAAGAAAAGAACAGAGAAAATATACGAGTTATAGGGGAAACTCTGCTGTAAATTTGGTAAACCAAAGAATCAATAATGGGATGTTACATGAAAATTTCAGGTCATTATAGGAATAATATCCAAAAAACAATTGTAACTATATTATTTAAATAACTTAAATTTTGTATAAAGGTAATTAGGCCAATTGTTGGCCTAATTATTCATTTTAACTATATTGAACGAACGATGCACCGTCCACTCTTATGTAAGGATTTTTATAGAGTTGATGAATTTTTATCTCAGGTTGCCGCATAATGTGTGCCTTTTTCTCGTTGTGTGGTTGAGTGATTCTCATACTAAGTTTTTTGTTGTACTTACAAACTCTTTAATGGATTGATCCACTTCGTTGTGATTTATACTTCTTATTTGTGTCTCGTTATAGGCATAGGGTGGGGGTGATCAATGCATATAACTTTGGTTCTTCAAGGTAAAGTTCTTATTGGATCAAATTATAAATATTTCTTCAAGCTGGTTGGTTATTATTATTAATCTTTATTATTCCTTTATTTTATAATAAAAATAATAACAACTAATCGAGAAAGAGAAATCATTGTTCCCCTCCTCACAAAGTACTATTTATTGGAATAGTACTTTGTTTTCTTTTTTAATTTCATCATTTAATATTAGATTTATTGAAGATTGAGTTTCATAATTTATTTCAATTTGTTTTTTTTAAGGTTATTTCAATCTCCTAACCCAAGTCACGAGTTTTGTGAGTTGACCTAATTAACTAGTGTTTTTCTAGGTCCTTTTTTGCAATTGAATTTTCTTTTCAATTTTATCCTTCGCCTTTTGAGTTGATTGAGAATTAAACTTCATAATTTATTTTGGTTTGATTTTTATAAGGTTATCTCAGTTTCATGACTTAGGTCAAAGATTTGGCGGATTAAACCCAACTGACTTAGGTTTTTTTATTTTTTTATTGATTTTTTTTCAATTTCATCCTTCAATATTGAATTGATTGAGAATTGAAATTCATAATTTATTTTGATTTGCTTTCTAATATGTTATCCCGATCTCATGATTTGATTGATTGACTTAGGTAATTTTATTCTTTTTTTAATTTTATTTTTGAATATTGAGTTGTTCGAGAATTGAGCTTTAATATACATTTTGATTTGGTTTCTATGAAGTTATCACGGTTTTAATGTCCTAGGTCACGGATTTTACACGTTAACTTGTGTTAACCTGAATCAGTTTAATATTTCGTCTAAATATTTTTTAAAAAATATTATCTTGAATGTTTTTAAGTCAAACTATGTTTTTTTAATTCGGTTGTCCAAGTTACCTTTTGATTTGCCAAGTTGTCCGAGTCACATTGGATCAATCTCTACATGATTAATTTTTTTTCTTTCTTGAAAATATATTAGCAATGCTTGGATATTTTTTTTAAATGATTTAGTGTTATTTCTATATTGATAGAATCATAAAATACATTATGTAAATAGCATGTTGTTGATTTAGTAGTAATTTTAATTAAAATAAATATTCACTAAAAATTCATAATTGACTTACAATGTTAAGAGTATTATGAATTATAGAAATTAAAAATAAAAATAACTTAGAAAAGAAGGATCATGTTAATGGGAGGGAGTGAGAATTAGAAACAACTAAATTGGTGGTCAGCACTACATTAGAGGCTGGGTCAAAAAAATTTTAATGTAAAAAAAGGATACTTAAATAATAATAGTGATTTTAAAGAAGCAAAAAAATAATAATTGAGATTTAGGTCATTGACTTGAATAAATTTAATAATCTCAATTAATTTAATAATATAATTATAAAAAATCTAATAAAAATAAAAAAAGAAAAAGAAAAAATAACAATGACTAATAAAAATAAATAAATGTTTATATTATTATGAAAAAAATATCCTTTAAAATATTCTTAAAAGGTTTCAACAATCTTATTTGATAACAAAACAAAAATTAAATGAGGATAACCTCATAAAGCGAAAAAAAAAAGTTCAAAGTTTAATTACCAGCAAATCAAATAGGATGAATTGAAAAAAATATTAATTTAAAAAAAATAAAAAATCTAACTCTAATCAACATGCTAAACTCACAAGTCACTTGTGAAGTTGAGATAACCCTGTAGAAAAGAAAAGGAATAACAATGAAGGTCAACTCTCAAGCAAACTAAAAAATAAAAGGTGAAAATGGAAATAAAATCAATTACAAAAACTCGAGTCAATCGGTGTTAACTCAACTAACTCACGACCTAGGATATGAGATTGAGATAATCCTATAAAAAAAAAAACGGCAAAAATCACAAAGTTGAAGGCCCAATAATCTAATATCAAAGATAAAATTGATTTTTTTTTAAAAAAAAAATATAGAACTTAAAAAAATCAAAGTCAAATCGCGCTAATTTTTGAAACTCGAGACTTGATTCATAAGACCAAGTTATACATAGAGGGCAAACTTGTAAAAATCATGAATCAAAATTCCCAATCACTAAAAACTAAAAAACATAATAAATAGCAATCAAAATAATGAGGATCAAATTTGATAAAAAATAAATGAATTAAAACAACAAGGAATGAAATTGAAAAACAAAATAAAATAAGAAAATGATAAACAAAATAGTAATAAAAAGAATGACGACCAAATATAATAGATGAGAAATTAAAGAAGGATGAAATTGAAAGAAAAAAATTCTAATTTTATAAATTATTTCAAATAAAAAAAATAGTAATAAAAAGAATATAAACCAAATTAAAAGGAAAACCAAATTCAAGGGCTAGTTTGAAAAATTAAAGGGTTTTAAAGATGAGAGAGAAAAAAAAAGAAAAGAAAAGGCAGCTAGGGTCAATTGAAGGTCCATTTTCCACACTCACCCAGGCATGAATGAGCTGTCAAGAAAATTCCAACATGGTCTTGAAAGCTAGTTATTAACAATGTGCGTCGCCTAAAGTGTGTGAGCATCATTCACATGCTGATAAGGCAATACGCTTTACAACCACTTGTTTTTTTAATAATATTTATATTTATCAAAATATTATATTGCCCCTCAATGTACTTGATTATAATAATAAAAAAACATAATGAAAATACAAAAATATTTCTAAAAGATACTTTAGTAAATTTTGCTTTTACACTTCAGTCATTGTATTGTTTTAAAAAAAGTAAAATGACTAAAAAACCTATGGATGCCACTTTAAATCTTTTTATTTTTAAGAAAAATTAAATTATTTTATTGTACTTTAAATAAAAAATTATATTTATCCTAACTAATTTGATAATACCAAATAAATCTTGTTTTCCTCTTTTCACTTCATTGATTGTGCAGAAACAAAAATGTCATTAAACATTAGCAATTAATAATGCAACAAGTCTAGGGATATTTGGTAGTGCAGTTTAAAATTTATTAATTTTTATTTAAAATTATTTTTTAATAATTTAAAATTGTTTTAATGGACTAAAGTTAAAAATAATTTTTTTAAAAATATTTTAATATATATATAAATAAAAACTTATTTTAAAATAAAAATATTTCATTCTAGAAAATGCTCTAATCCTCAATAAAACTTTTAAAAATAAAGGGTGGTTGAAAGTGCTCTAATGATTGTTTTTTAAAATATTTTTTATTTAGAAATGTATTAAAATAATTTTTTAAAAATAATTTTTGAAATTAACACATTAAAATAATATAAAAATACCTAAAAATATTAATTTAAAATAAAAAATTAAATAAAAATTAAATAAAAAAACTTTTAAAATAGAAAAACAACCTTCCCATAAATACCCACAGACACAACATAAAGCTGTTCTAATCCATTCCGCAACGTAAGAAAAAGAAAAGAAACTTCCACCTTCCAGATCCACTACCACCACCAGCCAATTATATCTGTCAGCAGCAGCAGAAGAAATAGAAGAAGAATATGAGGAGGATGAGCGGTGTGCTTGTGCTCATTTTTTACATTTTAAGTTTGCTTCTTCCTCTCCCAACCACTACAGCTTCTTCCTGTTGTTCTATCAAAGGTCTTTTCTTTCTTCCTTTTTTTTTTTCCTGCTTCACCTCACGGATATTATTATTATTATTATTATTTATAGATTGCTATAATAATTAATTAATTTTCTTCTTATTAGGATTTCAAAAAGTTGTTTTTATCAAATCAAAAGCAATTTGGAATGGTTTTAAAAATAAAATAAAATAATTAATGAATGAAGCTGTGGTTTTTTTAATACAGGGTTGTCACTTGTGAGGAATATCAGTGAGCTTCCACAGGATAACTATGGAAGGGGAGGTTTGTCTCATATCACTCTTGCTGGTTCTGCCATGCATGGATTGAAAGAGGTATGCCGCGCTGCTTGCATTTCGTAGACTTTTAATGTTTCTGGTGTTTTGATTATTTACTGTTACTATTTGGATAATTGGAAATTGGCCATCTGTGTGAGAAGAAAAAATATACTCTCTTTTCAAATGGGAACTAGTCAAAAGGAAAAGGATTTTTGTCTCTTGTACAGAAGCTATAGAATACAATTTTGGGTTCTTAACACTTGTTCAACACATTTTCTGGGCTTTTGTAGGTAGAGGTATGGCTTCAAACATTTTCTCCAGGCTCGCGCACTCCAATCCACAGGCATTCTTGTGAAGAAATATTTGTTGTCCTCAAGGGAAGTGGAACTCTCTATCTTGCATCAAGTTCACACGAGAAGTATCCTGGAAAGCCTCAAGAATATTTTGTGTTTGCTAATAGTACATTTCATATTCCTGTCAATGATGTTCACCAGGTGAACCTTTCTACATAAATTGTTTTCTGATAGGATATGAACTTCTTAGGGTATTTGGTGTTCTAAGAATCTCCACTTTAGATGAATTAGGAGGAAGAAACTTGTTAATCTGGAAAAAGAAACATAGCAATGTCCATTACTATTTTCTTTTTCAATTGGTTCAATACATTTAGTTACAAGTATTGTTGTAATGGATTACAAAATCTCACCTGCAAATGCTGCAAGATGCACTTTGAAATATGGAAAAAAAAAAAAAAATGAAAAAGAAACTTGTTCCAATTCTAACCCACTTCCAGTTCGGAAATGAGAACCTCAAGCTTTTGAGCTTGTGTGTGCAACCAAAAAACTGATTAGAGGATTATCTTTAAATATTCGGATAACTAACTCTATCTTGCGAACCTAGGGATTGAATGCTGCCTTTCATATCAAATTGTAATGGTTAAATGAAATTCAATTGACAAGTGTGATGCATTGCTCAAGTATTGTGTAGGCAAGGTTAAACAGGGAGATTGGTAATATTTCCATAAAAGTATTTTTGGTTTTGATTGAAGAGGTAAAATCATGCAAGAAAACCAAGTAAAATGCTGGTCAGATCAAACTGAAGAATACAAATGCTGAATTGTTTCCGTTGGAGTTCTGACATCTAAAGAAACATATTTCCGCAGAAGCCATCACTTGCACTTTGAGTTTACTGGCAAATTATTATCTAGACACTTGGAAACAGATATCTGAATCCTAGAAAGAACTCAAATGGCCACCAAAGTAAAAAATAAAAGCTATGTAATATTATTATAGGCCAATACTTGTTCGATTCTATATTTGTATGCAATTAGCTTTTTCTGGAAGTTGTCATTTTGTTTTCCATGTCTTCCTCTTTCAATTGTGACTATTTCTCTTATAGCATGTCTACATGTAGACTAGTGAAGTACAATATGCTCAAGACATTTGATAGTTTGAAAATATTAAGTGGAATGGTGCTGAAAGGAAATAAATATAATTCAGCTGTACTTAACTGTTTGCAAATTCCTTGGCATAAGGATTTGGTTGCAATTTATCTCTGCTGTTCCAAACACCAATATAGGTCAAATGCTCTTGGTCCTAGCTTACATAATGTGAATCTTATCGGGTCTCGTGCTTAAGTCTGCTTGTCAATATATTGAAATTATTTTATCTTCTGCTGTTTTGCAATTATCTGTGACATGATTGTTTTCTTTTTTTGCTGCAGGTCTGGAATACGAATGAACATGAGGATTTGCAAATGCTTGTCATAATATCTCGCCCACCAGTTAAAGTGTATGCAAATGCTTTTCTTCCATTCCTTAAAACTTAAATGTTTACAAACAATGTGCTGCAATTTATATCTTTTTTTGGACTGCTTGTTCAAATACACCAGGCGACAAGCTTCTATGTGATCTTCCCAAATATTTGTTTGTTCAACCATTTGCATTATAGTATCATTATAGACACCTTTAACTTTTATGATGCCCAAGAATCTCCATCCTCAGCTATTGAGTTTGATGATCCAGAATAGTTCTAGCTGCTTTTGTATTTCTGCTGTCAGTGCTTCTGATTGTTGTCATTTGAAAAAAAGACCCGGGTCATCCTACAATTGCATGATATTACTGCTCCCGAAACATTTGGCTTTGATATTTGATCCTTGGTCCTAAAATGTCACACCTTTTGAAAGTTATTTCCACGTTCATGGAAGAGGTGTCATTCCAGCCTGATGTTGCAGTCCTTTTGGCTTATTATTCTGAAAGAAACATCCTTTTCTTACAATACCGAGCACACCAAGATGGGCATGATAATATAAAGCGCAATTGCAATTTACTACCCCTTGTCTCTGTGGCAAGAAACATTGTTCTAATGCAGCTATTTGTATCATAAATGTCAAGATAGAGGTGAAAGATAGATGTCCTGTATTATTTTTGCATTAAGTTCCTGGTTTACTTTCTTACCTTGGTTGTTTTTACACACACACACACACACACACACACACACACACACTTCTCAGAATCCAAATCTAAAAAAACTGCGGTTTTTCGATCTTGTCAAGCTTATTGTACCATACAATATGTTTGCCCTAAAAGTTTCATCTAGATGAATCTCAAAATTTTCTTTTCCACTTTTTTTTTTCTTCTATCCATGATACCAATCAGGTGGTATGTGTTATTTCCTCAGCTTATAATGTGTCTGGCTTTGGAATCAATTCTCATTTGCAGTATTCCAAAATAAGTAAATAAATTTTACTCTGGTCCTTCTTTTGTCCCCATTTTGGTTTTTCTCTTGCTCAACAATTTCTTGTTTCCAGGTTCATTTATGAGGACTGGTTCATGCCTCATACTGCAGCAAAGTTGAAGTTTCCCTATTACTGGGATGAGCAATGCCTCCTAGAACCTCCAAAAGATGAACTTTGATATCTACTCCTTGTGCATATATGCTAACACACACCATGGACTTTCTTGTAGTGGACTGATAAATATTGATATGGAAGTTGTCTTGAAATTCAGGAGCGTTAAAGTGATTTACCTATTTTGCAACATCAGCTGAGAATTTCAGAAGTTGTATGTATTTGGGAACTTTTAAATGTACTCCTGACTGGAATGTGGATTTTGATGTTTTTCATTCTGCTATACGGTTTCCATGTTATCATGCAGCAAAGGCTTTTGTTTCCATATGATTGGGAAATAGTAATTTCTTGGGGTAATTGCAAATATGCTGTCCAATTAAATTAAAATAACCACTAGCTGTTGTTCCCGCTATATACCGTGTGCTGGCATTATGAATGTGTTTTTTGATATTATAAAATTTTGGTAATATAAAATTTGTTATTTGAGGAATATAAAGATGTTTATACTTGATACAATGAATACTAAAAATAATTGTGAATGTTAATTAAAAACTAAATGGAAAGTTGATTTTATTTGTAACAAGTAAAATATAGTAACAGAATTTATGACTGGGTTTTGTTACTGTACATGAATGCATTGTGGATATAGAAACAATTAATTATGAATTTATTGTACATACATGTACCGTGAACTTATATAGTTGCTTTGCTATGTTTTAACACGAACGGGGATTTTTTATTATACATGCATTATGGATCAAGATATAATGAATTGTGGATGACATTATAGTCACTTGGAGGTGTTCCTTGCATGTGTTTTTAGTCGAATTGCGGCTGGGGTGGCTTATTTGATGTGATAAATATTGTCATTTGCATTCTAATTACCCAAGTGCTTGGCTAGACGCACGCCCTTGGGGCTACAGACACCTGACGCTTGGGTTGTCAAGCCTGGGAGTGGGGTTGGCTACACGCGCTTGCCCACGCCCCAAGCTGCCACCTGGCGCTATGGCTGGTTGAGGCCCTAGTATGCAGACACCTAGCGCGGGTCTGCCACTCCTTGGGTGCTAGGGGAAGACCCGTGAGCCTGGTTGTAGCCCCAGGGCGAGCGAGTCTGCAGACCCGCGAGGCAGGGTGTGCAACCCCGCGCTCCTGGCCTCTAGATTCGCGTGCTAGGTGCAGATCTGGCTGCCGAGGTCTGTTCTAACCACCCTTTGGTGTAGAGGCCCCACAAAATCAGCCAGACAAAATCTCAATATTTTTTAAAAATATAAAAACATGAAAAATACATTATTTTGAAGCAAAGAAAAAAATTAAAATTTGAAAATTTCTTGGGTTTGGCATCGTAATCAAACACAATGCCAACATTTAAAAAAAATACAAAAAAATATAAAAAGAAAAAAAAAACTTCAAAATTGTCAAATGTTTTTCAAAGAATATTTGAAACGCAAAATCAAACATAATCTAATTAATTTGAAGTAAAGAAAAAAATATAAAATATTTCAATTTCTTGAGTGTCGCCTCTCAACCAGACACAATCTCAATATATGTTTTTTTTTATAAAATATTTAAAAAATAATACAAAAACATGAAGAAAATATTATTTTGAAGTAAAAAAATTCAAAATTTCTTGGGTTTGGCGTCGCAGCCAGATACAATCTCAACATATTTTTTAAAAAATTAATACAAAAACATAACAAAAATATTAATTTCAAGCAAAGAAAAAAAACTTAAAAATTGTCAAATTTGTTTCAAGGAATTTTCAAAACGCAAAATCAAACATGATTTAATTAGGAAATTGAACCCAACCTAAAATGGGAAAACTTTTATCATCACTCAACTTTTGTAAAATATAAAAAAAA
>Ga0325401_1007179_pt1 | contig 10812 bp, 5 predicted proteins | sample PopdelMetagenome_FD_205666 | JGI IMG/M metagenome (GOLD analysis project Ga0325401, IMG submission 205666) | Populus deltoides microbial communities from Bellville, Georgia, United States - Xylem-PdKOR-R2 | ecosystem: Host-associated > Plants > Phyllosphere > Stem > Wood/Secondary xylem | place...
GTATGAAGAAGATCAACAATGCCTAGACAAAGCAAGAATCAAGAGACGAGGAAGAAAACGACAAACCGACAACAAAACAATGAGGGAAGAAAATAAAACAACCACCAGAAGGAAAGAAAGACCAAATGCATAACTTCAAATCGACGGCGAAGCACAAACAACAAAACATCGGTGACAAATGTCTTGAGATAAATCCACTAGCTGTCCCACTCTGCATTTTCTATACCACAATCTCCAGACCTCTGGCTGCGTGACAAAGAAGAAATTAAGTAAATAAGACGCGTCAACAAAAAGTCATGACTCGAGGTTTCATTTTTCTTGCAATTATGCGTTAACTTGTGTTTTCACAACCCCCACCGCCTCAACTCATGTTGTTTAAGGATTTTTCTTCATCCTTATAGCTATCCAGCCACTCGAGTTATTTATTTATATATATATATTTATATATTTTACAATAAGATTTATTTTAAATAAATTTATTTAAATGATATTTAATTGACACTTGCCCTTAAGATTGTGAAAAGTCTTAATTTAAAAAACAATATTTATATATATAGAAATGTCATTTTTTTCTAAAAAACAAAATGAATAATAAAAGGGATATTTAATTAGAAAGTATATTTTTTATTCATTATTTCAAATCAATAGAACTTGTTGTTGTAATTTCCATCTTGATTTACTTAGTTTTCCATTCAATAAACCATATTTCAAATCAATATTTTTTTTTGTAATTTCTATTTTGGTTTGCTTAATTTTTTATTTAATAAACCATATTACCAATAAAAAGTTATGATTTTTTAACAAAATAATATATAAACAAAAAAAATATAATATTGGCTAAAAAATAATTCTTTTTATTTATAATTTATATTATTATCTTTTTTTAGGAATACCAATTTGTATTTCCACTTATTTGAAGAATTTCTTGTTTGAAAAGTTACCCATATAACTATTAATATCAACAATTTTCTTTTATGAATTATCAGTTCATATATTTAATTTAATTCATAAAACATGAACACTATCTTTTAATTTATAATTAAGTTTATTATAATAGCCGAAAACAAATCCACAACATCCAAACATGTTTTTTTTTTTTTACGTTTAAGCAGTAAATAATAAACCAACTTGATATAACGTAGGGGTATTTTTTTATTTTAATCAATTGAGATCGACCATAACTAACACATGAACGGAAAAAAAAGGACATTTAGAAAAAATAACAAAATAAATAAATAAATAAATATGACAGCGTTGATATCACCGTCAGAAGACTAATTATAGAAAAACAAAATTCAACTACTGATAACAGAAATGTCAAAACATCCCCTCTTTTTTTTTTTATTCAAGGAAACCTTACTTTTCAGAAAAAACGTATTTCGTGGGTTTAGATGAACAAGTAAAACTCTGATTGTCGCATGTTCTTATAAGAGATGTACGCCTGACTCGACCATTACGTAAGATCGATTATTATCGTTTCAACCCCCCCTCTGTCTCTCGATCAAAATCAAAATTTCACAATTGTCTCATCTCGAAAAAAGAAATGGCTTCTACTTCTTCTCCAGGCGAAGAACCACAAAACCAGAATCAAGATCAGCAACAACAACAACAAGTAGTAGTAGTAGCAGTGAAAGAGAAAGAGAAAGAGTGCCTTCACAAAACCAAAACGATACACTTCTTAGGCCGTACCACTCCTATCGTTCTCCAAAACGACAATGGACCTTGTCCTCTCCTTGCCATCTGTAATTCTTTTCTCTCTCCTTCCTTCTTGTTAACTCATTTGTTAGGGTTTTTAAATTTCTTTTGCTTGATTTCCTGCCAAGAAATTGAAAACTGAAACTTGAAATGTTCTGTTTTATCAGGTTTCCGTGAAAATAGGAAAACTCGTTTCGTTTAAGCGTGTTATCTAATTTGATTTTAAGGAAATTGGCTGGTTTAGGCAAGTGTGATTTCGTTCTTGGATATTCTCACGGTAGCCAAACTGAAACTTAATTTGGATCGTAAAATCTGCTTAGGAAATTAAGATTAATTGCTTAACTAGGTGTAATTTCGAGGTACTGATGATGCAAATTGAAAAACTCAATAATTTGGATCAATTGCTTGTTACCTTTTCATGTTGTTGAAGTTTAATGCAAAAAATAAGCTATTGATTTTGATGTTGTCAAATTGTACTTTTAACCATTGAAATTGAAAGAACCAGGCATTTAGGTACATTCTCAATGATTGTAGGTTTTTTTTTCCTTCCCATTTTGTTACTAATTTGGAGAGAAAACAGAATATGAAGGGAGTTTAGCTAATGTTGGAATACTGGTTGATATAACGTATGGAGAAACAGAACCTATGATATGCGATTTTTTATTGCTTGTTTGATAATTTGGGAATTTGATTGCTAGGATTTCATTCTTTTTGGTAAGAAGGTTTCAGTACACTACTGGGGATAGTTGAGTGCAAATTCTAACAGAAATTTTGAGTTATATCTAATTTACTGTTGTGATTCACTGCATTGGTGTAAATGTTCTTTTCTTTTGTTAGGGTCGTCATTATTCTGGTAACACAAACTGGTAGGATTGATTGTTTAGAGGAATATCATCTTTTCTATTGTTAAGGTAATTGTTGTTCTGGTGCCAAGAAATTTGACAGTTGACTTCACTGAACCCAAAACAATCCTGTTAGACATAGTCCACCAGACACTGGTTAATAAAATTTGTGTTTTTATCCTTAACTACCATAGAGGAGGCTTGGATTTTTGATTTTCTCGTTACTTTAGTTTATTGGTGAAAAGAAGGGATTACTTGTTTAAGCATCAAATGCTGTTTTGAATGTATCTTGAATGATTATTTTATTTGCACATTTTCTGCAAATAGATTATTTTATAAAATATCTATAAAGGATCATTCTTGTCAATTTTTTTGGGAGAAATACAACTAGAATTGTGGTTTGATTATGAACATGTGGGCTTGCTATAGGTAACGTCCTTCTGTTAAAGAATAATCTAAATTTGAGCTCAGATAGCGCTGAAGTTTCGCAGGAGAAATTGCTATCCCTTGTTGCAGAAAGGTTGATTGATTCCAACAGTAATGTAAATGTAATAACTATGAGCAGATTATCTTGTTTGTTTGATATATTCATTATTAATCGGTGCATATTATTTTGACTGCTTCTCTCACCATGCAGAATAAAGATGCAGGATATGTCGAAAATCAACAGCAGAATATTGCAGATGCCATCGATTTGCTTCCAAGACTTGCAACTGGAATTGATGTAAATTTAAAGTTTAGGAGGTTGGCCTCTCTCTCTCTCTATGTGTGTGTGTATGTGTACACTTGTACTTCTTTCTTTAATTAACATATATGACCATGCAGGATAGATGATTTTGAGTTTACCCGAGAATGTGCCATATTTGATTTACTTGACATTCCTTTATATCATGGTTGGATAGTTGATCCCCAGGTATGCTCTTTCCAAGCATTGCATTTATATTTCAGTTAAATTATAAAGTTTTGTTTCTCCTAGGAATAATTGATGCCTAATTGCCTGTATGGTGGTGTTAATAAGAGGGTGTTTTCCTAATTATACTTGACATGCCCTTCCTTCAATTTTCAACTTTGCAAGGGTGATAACTGCATGATGGAAATTTTTGGAATGCTCTGCCCTTTATAATTTAGAGGGCTTGATTCATGTTTATTAATCCCAGTGGGTTTAAGCCTAAGCATGGAGAACTGAAGAAGTTTTAAGCTATCTGGTTCTACCTATCTTAACACTCTTATTGTATCTTTTAGGCAAATGTACTGGTTCTTTGAGTTTATCAAACACCCTCTTCCATGCAGGGGGTTATTGATTTTTCTCAGATTGTGGCCATGTTGTCCCATATTGCCATCATCTGCTGCATTTTATTTTAAGTAGGTAACTTTGGTGTAGGTTCTGTTGAATATTCCCTTTTTCTCTGATTTTCATTTATTTATGTTTTACATTAACATCTGAGTAAATGTCTAATAAAATGATCTTTTCATGTGAATGTTCCACATGTATGTCCTTCAAGGTGTAGCTTGGATGCTGGCCAGCATGCATATTAGGGAAAATGACAAAATGAAAACATTTGCATGTTTATATAGTTGGGCACTGAATAACATCGAGGATGCTAAAATGCGAAACTTGGTGTTTCTTGTAGATCATCAATGTCAATACATCTTAAACTTGGTTGGCTAAAGGACAGGAAATCATGAGAGTTTAAGCTTTCCTCAATGGAAATGCGTAGGATAGATTCTTGATTGTGGAGATTTGAAAACAGTTTGTGAATGAAGCCTCATTCTTGTAGCCTCTCTTTTCAAAGTTACCAGAGGAAAAACTTTCCGGCACTATCTTCTTGTTACCTATCGAACATCTTATTTTTTTCCGGAATCAATTGTAAGTCTGTCTAGTCAGGTTCTGCTTGTCTTGAAAGGGAAACAAGAAGTTGTGGATAGGTGATGTAGGACAAGAGAGCAAAATCACCAAAAAGAGAGAGAGAGAGTTGATGTAGAATAAGAATCAGAATAAAAAATAAAAAGAAGCAAATGAAAATACTTGTGTGAAGCAGTAAGCACCTGTCGTGTTAGGTATTTTGTTTTGTACCTTTTGCTGCTGGTGTAACTTGTTTGGAAGCCAAAGTAAAACTTATTAACATCACATGAAAGATTAGGTAATGCTGACAAGAATTGGAGGCTTACAGATTTTTTAGAAATTAGTTTTAGTTTTTCACTACTGCAATGTGAATCAACTGTTGTTGATTCAATCTGCTGTTACCTTCTCAACTTGTATTGATTCAATGTCCAGTTGCCTTCCAAGAAATATTTTTGCTCGGTATATTATTGAAGCCAATGGATAGTTGTTACTTTGCAATGGGCTCTGTTCTTGATCAGATTTATTTGTTGCTTTGTTTTTTTCTCTTGAATACAAATATTCCTATTTCAAATGAAGGCCTTATTATTTGGGCATGGTTTACCACTAGGCTAAAGGGCTTAGTTAAAACATTAATATTTGGGCATGATTTACCTCTAGGCTAAAGGGCATAGTTAAAACATGTCAGCAAGGCAATGGCACTTGAGATTTTTTCCTTTTGTTTTGTTAGATAGTTTCTAAAAGCTATGCTGTGCATGTTGCTTAATCTCTTGTTCAAAAGAGGTCCTTCAGACAGAGAGATTTATTTCATAAACAATGAGCTGCTGAATCAAAGAAGAATGAAAGCCATACAAAAAATCATAATTACTGAGGCTCTGTGCATCAAGTGGCATAGAAAGCCTCGTTAGTATGCCTAGTGGTCTTAGGGTCTGCTCTGTGGGGGTCTCAGATCCTAAATTATGTCATTGAAATCTTGTCTTTTACTAATGATTGTGTAGTTTTAACTTTTGCATTTGCTTCCTGTATCACCCAATGTTAAAGCTTAATTGCCTTGTCACCAGATGAAACCATTTTCTTATGTGTACGGTTGTGGGTTCTTTTTGTTTGGATATATCTCAGTTATTATGTTGTTGCTGAGAAAGGATATGATATTTGAGAATGAATTTTACCAATACATCTTGATAGGCATTTTTCTTTCCTTTTGCTCTCTTTTATATTTTATTATTTGTAAGTTGCCTAATTCTTAAAGTTTTTTGGAACCTTGTAATTGAACAAGCATATTTTGTTAGTTGCATTATGCTTGAGAAATAAGTGCTTAAAATTATTAGGATGTAAAATCAACAATACATGTTCCCTTGTTCCTTAAATTGTCCTTTTTTTTTAATCAGAAAGCCTCTAGTGTTGAATGTCTTGATCTGATTTTAAGATTGAGATGATTAATTTTCTTTATTCAATGCACTAGGACTATGATACTGCTAATGCCATTGGGCCAAAGTCCTATAATACTCTTATGGGGGAGCTTGTTGCTCTTGAAACAAGAAACATGGAGGATGAAAGTAAAAATTTGATCGGGGAAGATAGTAAAACTAAAACCGAGGAAGATTGCATTGACTTTGTTGCTGCGACAACTGCTACTTTGGGTGTTCCTTCTCCTTGTCTTTCAAAGGCTAGATCTTTTGATGATTCTGCACATTCAGTCTCTGATCATCAAAAAGTAAGAAAAGGGGATTTAGAAGAAGAAGCAGAGCTATTGAGGGTCTTAAAATTGTCAGAGACTGAGTTGCCAATTTCAGTGAATGATTCTCTTGTAGCTGATGTTGATGGAAGGGTTGTGTCTGTTGGCTCACATGAAAGCACACCTATGAAGGAGACCATGGTTGTGGCTTCCTGGGATACATCAGAGGGGCATGTCGGTGTTGATATCAATCTTAGTGCATTGAGCACCGATGATAATAATAATCTGACATCTTCGGAAACTCCCCCAGGGAAACTGACAGGCTCTTCCTTAAAGACTGATCTGACCGATCATTTTGATAAATCAGTTTGTATAGAATCTGGAGAACATTTCTCTTGTAATGATGTGATTGAGAATAGTAGTGCTGACACAGTTGTTGAGATTCAAGGTGCATTGTCCCTTTCTTGTGCAAAAAGTACTGGATCTTTCGATGGAGACCCCACGGATATTTTGCATGATGGTCAGAAGGTTGAGAATCAGTCCACTTCTATTACCGAGGTTCAAAAACCAGCAGATATTCCAAGTGGGCATGACATGTTGGATTTACCAGGGTTAGCTTCTCTAGTTCCAGAGTCAGATTCATCTAGTGGTAGAATGCAGAATTTTGATACACCTGATACCTTTACTTCAAGTGTTGATGGAAGTGAGCCCATATACGAGGGAGAAGAATGCATTTTAGATTCAAGAACTTCAAATTGTGAAGATAGAGAGCCTATGTATGAAGGTGAGGTGATTCTTTCTGAACAAGCTGATAAAACTGTGAGGTCTAAGGATGAAATCACTGCACAGCAAGGTGAGTGATGATTCGTGTTATAGCATTGGATTTTACACACTACCATGTGCATATATTAGGTGCTCAGTTAACAAGTAATGTGAATATATTTGACAAATTTTCATATTCTTATCAATTCTATTAGGGGAGCTGATAAGGAACTTTTTGAAGAACAATGCTAGTCAGCTGACCTTTAATGGGTACGTTGGCCCACTGCTTGGCTATATAATCTCTCAATTCCTTGTGGATTTGATTATTTATTTTTTTGTGCTTGGTCTGGAGATGTTCATCTGATTTCCTTCATACTTTTTGCAGCCTCTTTTGCTTACAAGATGGGCTTAAAGAGCGTGAGCTGTGTGTTTTTTTCCGTAACAATCACTTTAGCACCATGTTTAAGGTTAGTTACAGGCCCATGCACCCTTTTGTGGCTTAGCTTTCAATGTCAAAGCTTCTGATTTTGAATTAGACCTGTTTAGCAAGCAGTTTAAAGAAACACTAGTTAGTTCCCTGTTTTTCGTTATCTGAACCTCGATTGTATGATTTATCTACTATTGTATGATTTGCAGTATGATGGTGAACTGTATCTTTTAGCCACAGACCAAGGTTACATTAATCAGCCTGATTTGGTGTGGGAGAAACTCAATGAGGTTAGACTGTGAGCTCAGATATCTTCAAGTTCTAGTCAAAACTAGAATGCAAGTACATATTTTGTTATTTTCAAAAATTGGATTGAGGTTTGTTATACTACATGTAGTCAAATTAATTTGATTTTCTGGCAGTAGTGCTGTATTGGTGTGTTAATAGATGGCAACGGTGATAAAGATTTTCCTTTAAACTCCTAACTTTCAAAAGCCCCCGAGTAATAATGGCATTTTCTCCGTCTCTTATTTTCAATTTTCATCTGTAACGTTAAAATAGAAAACAAAACTATTATATCTCAGATTTCTGAATTTGCAACAACTTAGTGAAGTTGTAGGCATTGTTTCTGGAGTTTGGTATGCTAATCCTGACTTCCCATGACTTCAGGTAAATGGGGATACATTGTTTATGACAGGAAACTTCAAGGAATTCAAGGCGGAAAGTCATACAAATGACCCATGGGATGAGCACAATGCCATGACCAGTACTGCTGTATGCACTTCTTTCCTTGTCCAAACTCCAAAGTATTCTAAGTCTTCATGTTTGTATATTTTGCTGCCATGGAGCTTATTTTTAATTCACATGTCTCAGGACTATCTTGCTAGCATTGGTAGTGCTGCACAAGCGGGTGTGGATATAAAGTAATCCTTTTACTTTTTTCACTGTCTCACCCATTTAATCTCATTTGGAATGTGCATACACGGTCATTACTAATCTAGTGATCTCTTTGCATAAATATATGTACTAACTGTGCTACTATGGCAGCTCTGATCTGCAACTGGCAATAGCTCTGCAGCAACAGGAGTATGAGCAGCAGCAGCAGCAGCAGCCGCAACACCATAATGTGCAGCAAGCATCCGCCACTGGTGGTTCAAGACTAATCACAGGGCCCCAGGTAAATCATTAATGATTTTTATGCTTTGGAGGTCCTGGATATTTTATTGACTATTGAAATAAGAAATCAATGCTAATAGTTTTTCAGTTGATATTGTTTACGGCCTCCCTTAGCTGGTCAGCTATCTGAGGTGATATCTAAAAACAGGAGTAAACGCAATATATAATTGTATATGCATGCTTATGTTCATGTATTAATTCCACAATTGTTCTCCTATGAAGAAACTGGAAATTTCTATTAAAAAAACCAGCATTAGGATACTTCATCAATGAGGTTTAAAGAATTATGTATATTAATTTGAAGCCATGTGACCGATCAATAATTACAAGATGTTCACAAATTACACGAGTTTCTATCACTTGTGCATCCAAAGTCTTAAGTTGACATGGCGTTTGTGAATTCCCCCCCTTGGCCTCTTCTGTTTGTCATTTGCCAATTTGGCAGTTTGATCAATGATTTATCATTCATCATGGATGTCAATAAGAGCCTTCCATTTAGCAGCATCTTAGGATGGCATAAAGTAAAAGGGTGAGATAGTGCCCTATATAGAAATGAATTGTTCAGACTGTAGATCTTTTTTTTTCCTTGTCTTTTATTGGAATACCATTTGCAATCATGCAATCTTTTTTGTTTCAATCTCTATTCTAATGAGGCAGGCCAGACTTTTTTGAGTTAAAACTTGTAGGCATATAGGACTACTGATTCACAAGATGTTTTTCTAGCAGGTGCCAAGGAGCAGTGGTAAAACCACATCTTCTTCTTCTTCTTCAAGGCTTGACACAAAACCAAAAGATAAGTGTAACGTGATGTGAATTTTGTTGGAGGTACCGTGGAAGTCTGTTCTGTAAATGGCGTATATTTTGACCCATTGTATCCTTGAGAACAATAAACTGCAGGAGTCAAGATTTCTCTTGTAAAAAGGCAGTATATAGCACCCTAGCAAAATCCTGCGATTTTATTGATGTTTTCTTTTTCTTCACCCCACACTTGCAAGCAGACTTAAATTTTTTTTTTTTTGGAATAGTTGACAGATTGAAAGAGGTCCGTTATATGCAGTGATGGCTTTAGTTATTCATTTGAAATGTCTATGGAAGTGGCACAGGCAGGTCCATATGGAGGACCATTTACATTCCTATTCTGCAACTTTGCCCTGCCCATGCAATTTCGCCTGGCCGGATAATATCTTGTCAAAAGCTCAATGCACGCTCGAAAAGTTATCAGGATGTTTTCGAACTACAGGTCTGGTGTTGACGTGGCACAACAAATTGGGATTAAATTTTGGATTTTTCTATGAGAGCTATTGCTTCTCCTATCAAGTTTTTAATGTATAGAACGTCAGTCATTTATTGGAATGTCAGCTTCGACTGTTGATGGAATCATGGAAGGGACCTAACCTTTAGAAATGAGAATCCCTGGTGCCCAGATCGAATGCAATGTGCTTTCGATGGTTCATCTTGACTGCATGTCCTGGTGAGAATTTTTTTTACCCAAAAATCAAATTGACAATGGGGACTACCTGTAGGCTTATAGCCGATGTGCCTGTGTTCTTTTATCGTTATGTGACCCAGAATCAATCAATCTTCAACGCTTAGGTTAACCATACAGCGACACAGATTCGAATAGTTCTGAATCAGGTTCAGGCGAGTTTATGGCAGGCCTTGGAATTGGCGGCATCCACGGGGGATTTCTATTGTCAAGCTGGTGCTAATGTTTTGTTTTGTGCACGATATTTAGGTTCAAAATTTTTGGTTTGGGGGCTCTGGTTGCCATTTGTGTGACAAATAGCTTGGATACCAGCATGGACACAAGTATTTCTTTACATTAGGAGACGAGTTAGAGAGTAGGGAGAACATCTACGAGAACTTTGCAAGAGAACTCCATGACGGAGCAATGCATCGTCGGAGATTGCTCAAAAGAAAAATTTACAACTTTGATAATGAGTCGTCCCGGCTGCTAACGCAGCACGTAGCATTCTTGTTGGTCCGTTCCGTAACCTAACCCATCTCAAACAAGACTGCACCATTACAGAAAAAACTAAATGGTGGGGGTAAAACATTGTGGATGTAGAGAGAGATCACCGTGGACTCAAATGGTGTTTTCCCACCCTTTGTTTTTTTATCTGCTTTGACATGAAAAGGAGACAAAAGGAAAGAAGAAATGTTTGAAGATGATTCCCTCTAGGCATGGTGGATAGAAGATGAAAAAAATTTAATGTGCAGTTGTCTGCATGGGTTCAAGGCTTAATTGTGAGTTTGGGCTGTAGCTAAATTCAGTTTGGAGCAAGGAGATTATTGTCAAGAAAAAATGTTTGCTCATGTTTGAAGCGATTTGGTTTGGTGTCGCATTTTAGATACAATAAGCGAGGAAGAAAAGGTGCGCCGCTATCCCCTCCTC
>Ga0325401_1007180_pt1 | contig 10810 bp, 9 predicted proteins | sample PopdelMetagenome_FD_205666 | JGI IMG/M metagenome (GOLD analysis project Ga0325401, IMG submission 205666) | Populus deltoides microbial communities from Bellville, Georgia, United States - Xylem-PdKOR-R2 | ecosystem: Host-associated > Plants > Phyllosphere > Stem > Wood/Secondary xylem | place...
CTCCACCACCGCGCCGCGGCCGAGCTTGAGGAGCTGGCTGACCTGGAGGGTCGCGCGGCCGAGCACGGCGCTCACCTGCACGGGGATGTCGTAGACCGCGTCCAGCCCCCCGACGGCGGCGGTGGCGCGGGGCTCGCCCGTCTCGTTGGCGGCGACGGGCTCGAAGCCGTTGCTCATGCGGGGGTCCTCTCGATGGGGGGCAGGGGAAGGTCGAGCGCGGCCAGCGCCTCGCGGATGGCGGCACGCCGGCGGGAGAGGTCGAGGTCGAGCCCGCCCTGGCGCCAGACGATCCGCGCGTCGCCCTCCGGCAGGGCGGGATCGACCTCGATCGGCAGGCCCGCGGCGCCGTAGCGGGCGCGGGCGTGGTCCAGGATCGCGGGCGGCACGCGCAGCACGGCGCCGGGCGGCGCGTCCTCCATCGGGCCGAGCGCGCGCAGCAGCGGCTCCAGCAGCGCCGCGGCGTCGCGCGCCGCGGCCCCTGGCAGGGCGGCGTCCACCGCGCGCACCAGCAGGGCGGCCAGCGCCCCGGCGTTCTCGCCCGCCGCCGCCTCCGCCGCGGCGCGCGCCCCGTCCAGCTGGAGGAGGGCCGCGCGCACGGCGTCGTCGGCCAGCGCCTCGCGGGAGGCGCTCTCCTCGGCGCGGCCCCGCGCCTCGCCCTCGCGCAGCCCGGCGGCGTGGCCGTCCCGCCGCGCCGCGTCGAGCAGCTCCTCCATCGAAGGCGGACGGATCTCCTCGGGCGGCGGCGCGTCCGGGGCGTCGAGGTCGGGCAGGGCGAGGCCGCGAAGGCCGATCAACGGAGGGGTCATGTCAGGCGATCATCGGCTCCTGGCCGTCCTCCAGCTGGAGCTGGCCGGAGGCGGCGAGGTCCTTGGCGATCGCGACCATGGCCGCCTGCGCCTCGTCCACGTCGCGCAGCCGCACGGCGCCGAGGGCCGCGACGTCGTCCTTCAGCATCTTCGCCGCGCGCTCCGACAGGTTGCGGTAGAACAGGTCCTTCAGCGCGTCGCTCGCGCCCTTCAGCGCGAGGGACAGCTTGTCCTTGTCGACGCTCCGCAGCAGCAGCTGCACGCCCTGGCCGTCGAGGCGGGCGAGGTCGTCGAAGGTGAACATCAGCGCGCGGATGCGCTCGGCGCTGTCGCGGTTGCGCTCCTCCAGCGCGGACATGATGCGGCCCTCCGCGGCGCGGTCGAGGTTGTTGAAGATCTCGGCCATCACCTCGTGGCTGTCCTGGCGGCTGGCGCGCGCCAGGTTGCTCATGAACTCCATCTTGAGGGTGCGCTCGACGCCCTCCAGCGCCTCCTTCTGGACCGTCTCCATGCGCAGCATCCGCATGACGACCTCCATCGCGAAGCCCTCCGGCAGCAGCGCCAGCACGCGCGCCGCGTGGTCGGGCCGCACCTTGGACAGCACGACCGCGACCGTCTGCGGGTACTCGTTCTTGAGGTAGTTCGCGAGCACGGCCTCCGACACGTTGCCGAGCTTGTCCCACATGGTTCGGCCGGCCGGGCCGCGGATCTCCTCCATGATCTGCGCGACCCGGTCGGGCGGCAGCGTCTTCAGCAGCATCCGCTCCGTCGTCTCGTAGGAGCCGATGAGCTTGCCGGTGGCGCCGAGGCTGTCGCTGAACTCGCGGCACAGCTCCTCGACCACCGCGGCATCGACGGAGCCGAGCGTCGACATGGCGGAGGAGACGTCCTTGATCTCGTCCTCGTGCAGCCGGGAGAACAGCCGCTCCGAGTGCGCGTCGTCGAGGGTCAGCAGCAGGACCGCCGCCTTCTGCGGGCCGGTGAGGGTCATGTCAGCTCTCCTCGGGCGCCAGCCAGCGGCGGATCACGGTCAATCCCTCGTCGGGATGGGCCTCCATCAGCGCGTTGACGCGCGCCACGGAGGAGGCGCGGAGCTGGCCCTGCACGTTGTCGATGCTCACCATCGCGTCCCCCCCGGCGGCCGCGTCCTCCTCCGGCCCGGCGAGGGCGCCCGCCACGGCGGGGCCGCCGACCGCCGCGACGCCCGCCGCCCCCGCCAGCGCCGCGACGTCCGCCCCGGCGCCGGCGAGCGCCGGCTGCGGCACCAGCGTCGCCGTCAGCCGCCGCGCCATCGGCCGCACCACCAGCAGAGCCACGACGAGCGCGACGAGGGCGTAGAGGGCCGACTCCACCAGCCGGGCCGCCGTCGCCGGCCCGATCCCGAGCCCGAGCACGCCGGCATCCGCCGGGCTGTCCCCGGCCTCGGGCTGGGCGAAGCGCATGGAGACGACCTCCACCCGGTCGCCGCGCCGCTCGTCGAAGCCGACGGCGCTGCGGACGAGGGTGGCGATTCGGGCCAGCTCCTCGGCGTTGCGCTCCCGGAAGGCGGGGGGCGTGCCGTCCCACGTCCCGTCCACGAGCACCGCGACGGAGAGGCGGCGCAGCACCGGGTGCTCCCTCAGCGTGCTCCGCACCGTCTTGCCGATCTCGTAGTTCGTCGTCTCCTCGGTCTTGTTCTCGGTGCTGGCCCCGCCGCCCGCGGCGGCCTCCGCGCCCGGGATCTGGTTGGCGACCGAGACGTTGCCGCCCTCCGCCCCCCGCGACTGCTCCTGGCTGCTCTGGACCGAGCGCGGCACCTGGTTGTCGGGGTCGTAGCGCTCCTCGGTGGTCTGGACGCGGTCGAAGTCCATCTCCGCCGTCGCCTCCGCCCGCACCCGCCCCGGGCCGAGCGAGCGCTCGAGCATCTCCTCGACGGAGCGCGCGATCCGCAGCCCCTCGGCGCGGCGCATCTCCTCCTGGGTCGCGGCCGCCGCGGGGCCGCTCAGCGCCTGCCCGCCGCGCGCCAGCAGCTCGCCTCGGCTGTCCACGATCGAGATGTTCCTCGGCAGCAGCCCCGGCACCGCGGTGGCCACCAGGTGCAGCACCGCCTGCACCCCGTCCCGGTCGAGCCGCTGCACGCCCTGCATCGTCAGCACGACGCTCGCCCCGGCCTCCGACTGCTGGCGGGAGAAGGCCTCGCGCCGCGGCAGGACGAGGTGGACGCGGGCCGCCCGCACGCCGGAGAGGCCGCGGATGGTGCGCGACAGCTCCCCCTCCATCGCGCGCAGCCGGTTCACGTCCTGCTGGAAGGGGGTGGTCGTCAGGCTCTCGCCGCGGTCGAAGATCTCCCAGCCGACGCTGCCGCCCGCCGGCAGGCCCTCCCGCGCCAGGGACAGCCGCAGGCGCGGCACCATCTCCTCCGGCACGAGGATGCTCGTGCCGCCGGCGCCGAGCCGGTAGGCCACCTTGGCCCGGTCGAGCGAGGCCACGACCGCTCCGGCGTCCCGCGGGTCGAGCTCGGAGTACAGCAGCGCCATGCCCGGCTGCCCGGCGCGGGTCGCGAACCAGGCCAGCAGGCCGAGCACCGCCAGCGCCACGGCCGCCATGGCGCCCAGGCGGACGGGACCGAGCGCGCGGAGCTGTCCCGCGAAGGAGGCCATCCTAGCGCCTCCCCCGGGAGGTGGCGCGGGCGGTCCCGGAACCTGTCTGGCGCATGTCGCGGTCCCCTGGCGCCGGCCTTCTGCCAGCCCGGCAATCCTTGCCGGTGGGGGTTAACCGCCGATGACCGGGGCGGCCCGCCCGGCGGCGGGACGGATCACGGACGCGTCATCCGCCGCCCGCGATGGAGCGCACCTTGTCGAAGGTGACGCTCGCCGCGCCCATGCGCAGCCGCAGCACCCCGTCCGCGCGCTCCGCCGCCGTCGCGGTCCCGAGGACGGTGAAGGGCGCCCGCGCCGCCCCGCCGGCGGCGTCCGCGCCGGTCACCGCAACCCTGTAGGACCCGTCCGGCCGGGTCTTACCGCTCGCGTCGCGGCCGTCCCACCGCCAGTCCTGCGCCGCGCTGCCGAGCGTCACCCGCTCCTGACGGACCCGGTTGCCGGCCGAATCCGTGATCGTCACCTCCGCCGTCCGCGCGGCGCCGGCCGCCGGCAGGCGCACCGTCGCCCCCCCGTTCTGCAGCGGCAGCACGTCGCCCTCCACCTCCACCCGCTGGCCCATCAGCGGCGCCGCGGCGGTCAGCTGCGCGGCCTGCTGCAGCGAGACCATCTGCTCAAGGTTCTTGTTCATCGAGATCTGCTGCTCGACGGAGGCGAACTGCACGAGCTGCGCCGTCATCTGGTTCGTGTCGAGCGGATCGGTCGGCGACTGGTTCTTCAGCTGCGTCGTCAGCAGCGTGAGGAAGTTGTCGAAGCTGCCCGCCATCCGCGCGCCCGCCGCGGTCGCGGCGGAGGTGGCGGCGGTGGTGGTCGCGGCGGTCGCGGCGATGGTGGCCATGGGCGTTCCCTCCTAGATGGCGATATCGAGCAGGCCGAGCAGCGCGCGCCGCCGGGGCCCGGCGTCGTCCGGGCCGGCGCCGCCCCCCTCCTGGCGGCCCCCCGGGTGGCGCCCGCCCGCGGAATGCCCGCCGGCGCCGCGTCCGGTGCCGTCGCCGCCGGGCCGGGAGGCCGGGTCCCCGCCCCCCTCGCCCATGAGCGAGAAGCTGAGCGAGCGCCCCCCCTCCGCCCCGATCCCCGCGCCGCCGAGGGCGCGGTCGAGCGACGCCGCGTCGCGCGCCAGCAGCGCGAGCGTCTCCGGCCGTTCCGCCGCCACCTGGACGCGCGCGGCGTCGCCGACCCGTTCGACGGTCACCTCCACCCGGCCCAGCTCCCCGGGATCGAGGGTGAGGGCGATCCGGCCCGCCGCCCCGCCCCCGAGCGCGAGGGCGACCACCACCGGGGCGACCTGGCCGGCGGGCGGCGTCCTCGGCGGCGTCCTGGGCGCCGACCGGGCCGCGGCCTCCGCGGCGGGCAGCGGTCCGGCCTGGGGAGGAGGCGCCAGGAGGGACGACGCCTGCGGGGGCGGCGAGGGGGCGGCCTCGGGCGACGCCGTGCGGGGCGCGGCGTGGGGCACCGCCGCCGCCTCCGCCACCGACCCGCCCGCACCGTGAGGGGAGGGGCCGGCCACCCCGTCGGGCCCCCCTCCCTCCGCCCCCCCTTCCTCCGGCCACGCGGCGTCCGGGACCGGCGGCCTCGGGCCGGAGGTCGCGGCCGGAGCCGAGGGCGGGTCGTCGGGCCGCGCCGGGGCCTCGTGCCCCGTCCCGGCGCGCGGCGTCACGGCCGTTTCCCGCGCCGGGCCGGAAGGGGCGGGCGCCGCCGCGACGGCCGTCCCCGTCCCCTCCGGCACGGTGGCGGCAGGGGACTGGGCCGTGGACCGGCCCTCCGCCCCGGACGGCGTCGCCGGCGCGGTTCCGGGCGGGGCAGGGGCGGGGGGCGGGCACGGCCCCGTCGGGGGACCCGGCGCCGGATCGGCGGCGGGGCCCGCCGCGGTCGCGTCGTCGCTCCCCTCGTCCCCCGACGCGGCGTCGGCCATCCCCTCCCCCGGCCTGGCCGTTGCCCCGTCGGCGGGGGGCAGGGGATCCCCTTCCGCCGGGGCCGCGGGCGGGATGGGATCGGGGAACGGCGCGCCGGCCGAGACCTCCGCCCGCGTCTCCCCGCCGTCCGGAGGGGGCGCCCCGTCGGGAACCGGGCCCGGCGAGGCGCCGGCGGCGGGAGCCGCCTGGGCCGTCCCCAGCGCGAGGGCGAAGCCGCCCCCCGCCGCCGGGCCCGACCCGGCCGGGGGCGGCGGGACCCGCGGCGGCGCGGCGGTCTGCAGGCTGTCCAGCGCGTCCATGCTCGCGATCGGCTCCCCGTCCCGGGCGGCGCCCGGCGTGGCGGCGATCCCTCGCCCCCGGGCGCAAGCGCCTTGCCAGCCCCGGCGCCGTCCCGGCCGGCAGGGCGCGCCGACCGGGCGGCAAGGCTTGCCGCGTCCCGGCAGGCCGCGCCGCCGATCGCCGCCCCATCCCGCCCCCCGGGGTGGCATGCCCGTTGCGCTCCGCCCCGCGACCCTTCCCGGAGCCCGGCATGTCGCTCTACGCCTCGATGAACACCGCCATCAGCGGCCTGACCGCCCAGGCGCGCGCCCTCGGCCACGTCGCGGACAACGTGGCCAACAGCCAGACCACCGGCTTCAAGCGCACCGACACGAACTTCGTGTCCTACGTCACGCGATCGACCCAGCAGGTGAACCAGCCCGGCTCGGTGATCGCGCGGCCGGACTACACGAACACGGTGCAGGGCACGGTGCAGCCGTCCGACAACCCGCTGGCGATGGCGATCGCGGGGCAGGGGATGTTCGCGGTGGCGCTGCCGCAGGGCACGGAGGACGGCCAGCCGGTCTTCGACGCGCGCACCTTCTACACCCGGGCCGGCGACTTCAACATGGACCGGGACGGCTACCTGGTGAACGGCCAGGGCTACGCCCTGCAGGGCTGGCAGGCGGACGCCGCGGGCAACCCGGACCGCTCCGCCATCCGGCCGCTGCGGGTGGACCAGTCCGTCTTCTCCCCGGTGGCGACCGGCAACGTGACGCTCGCGGCCAACCTGCCCGCCGACAGCGCGGCCGCGACGGTGCCGGCGCAGATCCAGATCTACGACGGCATCGGGCGGCTGCACGCGGTGGACATGAGCTGGACGAACATCGGCACCAACCAGTGGCGCCTGAACCTCGCCATCCCGGACGACGTCACCACCCCCGCCGTCCCGGCGCGCAGCATCGAGGTGAACTTCGGCGCCGCCGGCGGCGCCGGAAACCCGACCGGCACGATCGGCTCCTTCGGCGCGGCCGCGGGGATCACCCCGCCCGGCGCCGGTGCCACCGACCCGGGCGACCCCGCCGCCGTCACCTTCACCGCGGATTTCGGCCAGGGGCCTCAGACCGTCCGGCTCGACCTCGGCAACTTCGGGCGCGACTCGGGCGTGACGCAGTACGCGACCGAGAAGTACGTGCTGCGCGACCTGTCGCAGGACGGCGTGCCGCTCGGCAGCTTCTCCGCCGTCTCCCTCTCCGAGAACGGCGACCTCTCGGTGAACTACGACAACGGCCAGTCCCGGGTCATCGGCCGCGTCCCCATCGTCTCCTTCGCCGATCCCGACAAGCTGCAGAAGACCGACGGACAGGCCTACCTCCGCACGAACGAGAGCGGCGAGGCGCGGGTGAACGACGGCGCCTCCAACGGCTCCGGCAAGATCGTCACCTCGTCGCTGGAGAGCTCGAACGTCGACATCGCCTCGGAATTCTCCAAGCTCATCCTCGCCCAGCGCGCCTACTCGGCGAACACGCGCATCGTCACCGCGTCGGACGAGCTGCTGCAGGACACGCTCAACATGCGCCGCTGACGGCAGCGCGCCGCGATAGGGCACACCGATGAGCCTCGACCTCGCCCTCTCCATCGCGCGCGGCGGGCTGGCGCACGTCAACCGCCAGCTCGCCACCGCCGCCGGCAACGTCGCCAACGCGGCGACGCCGGGCTACACGCGGAAGGAGGTGCAGGGGGCCTCCAACGCCCCCGGCGGCCTCCCCGGCGGCGTCCGCAGCCTCGAGGCGACGCGCGCGGTGGACGAGGCCCTGGTGGGGCAGATGAACGCCTCCCGCGCCGCCGTCGCCGCCGGGGAGGCCCGCGCCCGCCTGCTGGAGCGGGTGGAGATCGCGCACGGCCCGGCCGGCGCGTCGATCGGCGACCTCACCGGGGCCCTCGGCGACGCCCTCGTGTCCCTTCGCGACGACCCCTCCGACGCCCTGCTCCAGGGCGGCGTGACGGACGCCGCCGAGGCCCTCGCCCGGCGCTACGGCACAGTCTCCGCCGCCGTGCAGGCGGCGCGCCAGGCGGCGCAGGACGCGATGGTGGGCGACGTCGAGACCCTCAACGCCGGGCTGCGCCGGATCTCGGAGCTGACCGACCGGATCGTCTCGCTCCGCGCCGGGGGGATGAGCACGGTGGAGCTGGAGGACGGGCGGGACGCCGCGGTCGCCGGCCTCTCGGCCGTCATGCAGCTCCGCGCCGTGTCGCGGGAGGACGGCACCGTCACCCTCATCACCGCGGGCGGCCTCACCCTCCCGCTGCATCAGCGGAGCGGCCCCTTCTCCGTCGCGGCCGCGACCGTCGGCCCGGAATCGTTCCACGGCGGCGCCGGCACGCTGCCGGGCGTGCTGCTGAACGGGAGCGACGTGACCGACCGCCTCGGCAACGGCTCCCTGGCCGCCCTCGCCGCGCTGCGCGACGAGGAACTGCCGCTGCGGCAGGCGGAGCTGGACGTCTCGGCGGCGAACCTCGCCGCCCGCTTCGACGCCCAGGGCCTGCGCCTGTTCACCGGGGCCGCCGGCACGGTGCCGGACCCCGCGACGCCCTACGCCACCGGCGGTTGGATCGGCTTCGCCGCCACGATCCGCGTGAACCCGGCGGTCGACGCCGACCCTGCCCTCGTCCGCGACGGCACCCACGCGGTCGCCGGCGGCGGCGCGGGGGCGACCGCCTTCACCCCGAACCCCGCGGCCGGCCCGGCCGGGTTCCGCACCCTGCTCGACCGCCTGCTCGACCGCGGCCTCGGGGCGGAAGCCTCGCCTGGGAACCCGCACCCGGCCTTCGCCGCCGCCGGGCTCGGCCCGGACGGAAGCCTCGCCTCCACCCTCCGCTCGGCGCGCGGCCTCGGCGACCACGCGACGGAACTCGTCGCGGTCCAGACCGCCGCCCGCGCGGGCGCGGAGGCGGCGGGGGAGGCCGCCGGAGACCTTCTCTCCACCCTCGAGGCCCGCTTCTCCGAGCGGTCGGGCGCCGACATGGACAAGGAGCTGGCCTCGATGGTCACGCTGCAGACGGCCTACGCCGCCAACGCCCGCATCCTCTCGGCCGTGCAGTCGATGTACGACACCCTTCTCCAGGCGGTGCGCTGATGGCGATCGCGGGGATCGGCTCGGGCGCCCTGACCCGGCTGGTGGGGCAGTCCTCCGCGCTGAAGGACCAGCTCGGCCGCCTCTCCGCCCAGGCGGCGGACGGGCGGCGCGGCACCTATTACGGGGACATCGCGGGGGAGGCGGGGCGCGCCATCGGCCTGCGCGGGGAGATCGCGCGGCGCGAGGCCCACTCGGCGGTGCTGGACCGCGCGCTCGGCCGCACCGGCGCGGCCCAGCAGGCGCTCGGACAGCTCTCGGCGGTGGCCGAAGGCTTCCTCTCGGAGGCCGGCAAGATCACCCGCGCCGACACCACCCGGATCACCGCCATCGCCGCCAGCGCGCGCCAAGCGATCGGGGAGGTCGCGGGCCTGCTGAACGAGCGGCACGCCGGCGGCTACCTCTTCGGCGGCAGCGACACGGCGAACCCGCCGATCCCGGACCCGGCCGGGATCACCGGCACCGCCATGGCGACCGCGATCGCGACGGCCGTCGGCGGGCTGGCGCCGGGCGGCGCGGCGGGGGTGCTCGCCGCCACCCTCGCCGCGGCGACCTCGACCGCCCCCGGCACCACGCCCTTCTCCGACTACGCGCTCGATCCCGCCCGGGGCGGCGCCGAACCGCGCGGCACCACCCTGACCGGCGACGGCGATTCGGTCCCGACCGGCCTCTTCGCCGGCCGCAACGCCGCCGCGACGACCCCGGGCACGATCCCGGGCGGCGGGACCGGAAGCTGGTCGCGCGACCTTCTGCGCGGCCTCATGACGCTCGCCAGCCTCACCCCGGCGATGACGACCGCCGGGGGTGACTTCGACGCGGTGGTGGGGAGCGTCACCGCCGGGCTGAAGGCCGCCATGACCGGGCTCGGCGAGGAGGCGGGGGCGCTCGGCCAGTCCGAGGCGCGGCTGGAGGCGGCGAGGACCGGCCACGCCGACATGGGGGTGACGCTGAAGGCCCAGCTCGCGGGGATCGAGGAGGTGGACCTCGCGACGACGCTCACCGCGCTGCAGGACACGCAGACGCGGCTCCAGGCGTCCTGGCAGGCGTTGTCGATGCTCTCGGGACTGTCATTGGCCGACTACATCCGCTGAGGCCGGTGTTCAACGGCCGTTAACGCCGGGCGGGCGAGGATGGCCCCCTACCGCAAGACGCGGAACGCAACGAGCGGGCGCCGGGGACGGCGCGCCGCCGGACAGGAAAGGGGCAAGACATGCCCTTGAACTCGATCAACACGAACTACGGCGCCCAGGTCGCCCTGCAGTCGCTGAACCGCACCAACGACTCGCTCGACAAGGTGCAGAAGCGGGTCTCCACGGGCTACCGCGTGGCCGACGCCAAGGACGACGGCGCGGCCTTCGCGGTGGCGCAGGCCGTGCGGGCCGACATCGCCGGCCTCACCTCCGCCAACGAGCAGATCGGCGGCGTGAAGGGCGTGCTCGACACCACCCTCGCCGGCCTGACGAAGGTGTCGAACACGATGGGCGACATCCGCGGCGTGCTCGTCAAGCTCGCGGACGGGACCCTGTCGGACAGCCAGCGCGACCAGTACGAGGCGCAGTACAGCTCGCTCAAGTCGCAGGTGGAGAACTACATCGAGGACGCGACCTACAACGGCCGCACCCTGCTCGACACCGCCACCGCCTCGGGCGGCGGCAACATCGCCACCGTCCGCAACGAGAGCGGCACCACCTACACGCTGACCGCCGTGGCCGGCTCCACCCTGACCGTCAGCGCCGCGCCGACCGACGCGGCCGCGGCCGCCTCGATGCTCGGCTCGTCCGGCGACTTCAGCACGAAGATGGCCGCCATCAACACGGCGCTGAACACCTTCGGCAGCAACAACACCTACCTGGAAGGGCAGGTGAGCTTCAACAAGGAGAAGATGGACTCGCTGGAGACGGGACTCGGCGCGCTGGTCGACGCCGACCTCGCGAAGGAGAGCGCGAAGCTCCAGGCGCTGCAGATCCGGCAGCAGCTCGGCACGCAGGCCCTCAGCCTCGCCAACCAGGCGCCGCAGAGCCTGCTGAGCCTCTTCCGCTAGCGGAGGCGGCGCCGTGACCGGA
>Ga0325401_1007183_pt1 | contig 10809 bp, 7 predicted proteins | sample PopdelMetagenome_FD_205666 | JGI IMG/M metagenome (GOLD analysis project Ga0325401, IMG submission 205666) | Populus deltoides microbial communities from Bellville, Georgia, United States - Xylem-PdKOR-R2 | ecosystem: Host-associated > Plants > Phyllosphere > Stem > Wood/Secondary xylem | place...
CCATCGTAAAAAGTTAAATTGTCCGCACATTATTATGAACATAATGGTTCTTGTATTGGGAGACTTTGCAATTTTTTCTCAGTCATAAGATTCTTCACTTTTAACCTTTCTCCGTTACAATATCGTTAAAAAAGAAGAAGAAAAGTTGCAATTAAGTCGTGCCACCACGAGGGCTCTTTCAGAATAATACTATTCAAGCAAACGTAAGCAATGACTGCATTTTATCTCCAAAAAACAAAAAAATGAGGCAGCCCAGAATTTTATCCAGCCCACTAAACCGTTTACTTGGAGTTTACTAAGCAATTTTCTGCTGCGTCTAAAAAAATGATAGGAAAGTTAAGCATGCAGGCTTTAACAATACTTGGTGCTTTGTTAAAATTGGTGTGAAAAATATTTTAGGTCCTTTTAAACCAAGAATTATTTCTAAACCTTTTGGGATGATAACACTTCTTGTTACTTGTTATGAAATGGAAAAAACTTGTTGATAATGTGGAAGTGACTTATGCTCTTATTGTTTATAAGAAAAATGCTGAAATAAATAAGTTGTTTCTTGAAGTACAATCTTTTCTTGATGAGTTTTATGATATGGTTCCTGATGATATATCATTTGGACTTCCTTCAATGAAAAATATTTAGTATTATATTGATTTTATTCTAGTGATATTCTTCCTTATAAGACCGTCTATATAATGAGTCTCACCGAACATGTAAAGTTACAAAGGTAGATTAATGAGTTAATTTTGAAGGGCTTGGTAAAGGAAAGTAAAAGTTCATGTGTTGTTCCTGCTCTACTTGTCGATAATGTGTATTGATAGTAAGACAATGAACAAAATCACTATTGGCTATCAATTTTCTATTCCTCGGCTAGATGACTTGATATACCAACTTCTTAGTGCTACCTCCTTTTCATTATTAATCTAGGAAGAAGCTATAGTCAAATCAGAATGAGAGTTGATGATAAATGGAAATAACCTTCAAAACAAGGGATGATGATGCAGGACAGCTTGTCACTGCTACAAAACAGCTCAAAGATGCAGAAGAAGAGGTTGCCAAAAACTGAATTACAAGCTTACTGGAATTACTACCATGCACGAAGTGCCAGCAGCACTTTCCTTATTAAACTTATATCCTTAGTTCATGTCCTAGGCAATATAGAAATAAAAGAGGCACTAAAAGCCCAACTAAGAATATAAGTTTAATAAGGAAAGTGTTGTTGGCACCTCGTGCATGGTAGTAATTCCAGTAAGCTAATTAAGCTTGTAATTCAGTTTATGACAACCTCTTATTCTGCATCCTAATGACAAGCTGTCCTGCATCAGTATGCTCAAGCCTAAGTAATGGGACCTTACGTTAGCTCAAGCCGAGTTTGCCTACAACAGTATGCTCAACAGGTCAACAGGGAAAACACCATTCCAGGTAGTATACTGCCAGCCCCCAAGCCATGCCTTAGACTTAGTGCCACTACCAAAACTTCCAGGAATGAGTATTGCAGCGGAGCATATGGCTGATCGGGTTAAAGCCATTCAAGAAGAAGTGCGTAAGAAACTGGAAGCGTCTAATGCCAAATACAAAGCAGCTGCAGACTGGAAACGACGACCTAAATTATTCAAGGTAGGAGACCTTGTGATGGTATATCTAAGAAAAGAGCGGTTACCAGTGGGAACATTTAACAAATTAACCGACAAGAAGTATGGCCCCTATCAGATTCTACAGAAAATTAATGACAATGCATATCGGGTAGACCTCCCTGCAGAAATGGCAATCTCTCCTACGTTCAATGTTGTTGACATATTCGAATATCATCCACTCGACGAGTCATCTGTAAGGACTATGGACACCACTTATCTCCACATTGGTATGATATTATCTATTTGGGCCTAAGCCCTCATGGATTTGCTCTTGGGCTATACCCAAAAGGCCTCATACCAATGGAGATATTTGTCCATCCTTATATACCCATGATCCTTCCCATTTCTAGCTAATGTGGGACTTTGGTCGTATACCCAACAATCCTCCCTTCGAACAAAGGACCACCGAGCCTCCCCTCAAACCGATCATTCATCTATCCACTCTCTACCAACCAGGATTCTTCATTCTCTACTTCACCGTGTTGGGATCAGGACACGTCCATGAAGCATCCAGAGAGCACTACCTGACTTGAGAGTTCTTGCTCTTTCTAGGTCAACTCCTCTTCACCGTGTTGGGATCAGGACACGTTCATGAAGTATCTGGAGCACACCGCCTATCCAATAGAGCTGATCCATGAATTACATTTTGATTGGGGGCCCACCACCTTTTGTTCAGAATTCTGAGGATTCATCCATCATGGCTAACTCTGGGGCCTGGCTTTGATACCACTTGTAAGGATTATGGACACCACTTATCTCCACATTGGTATGATATTGTCCACTTTGGGCCTAAGCCCTCATGGATTTGCTCTTGGGCTATACCCAAAAGGCCTCATACCAATGGAGATATTTGTCCATCCTTATATACCCATGATCCTTCCCATTTCTAGCCAATGTGGGACTTTGGTCGTATACCCAACATCATCCTCTAATCTAGCTAACTTGAGGTTGAGTTCTTTTCAGGCAGAGGAGACTGATGTAGGACAGCTTGTCACTGCTACAGAATAGCTCAAGGATGCAGAAGAAGAGGTTGCCATAAACTGAATTACAAGCTTACTGGAATTACTACCATGCACAAAGTGCCAGCAACACTTTCCTTATTAAACTTATATTCTTAGTTGGGCCTTTAGTGCCTCTTTTATTTTTGTATTGCCTAAGACGTGAACTAAGGACATAAGTCCTCTTTGATGGGGGATTTTCCTGTTACCCCTTAAATTTTCCTATTTAATTCCATAAGTTGTATTTGAGTAGCATTAGAGATGGCAAGCTTATAAATACAAGCAGCCACCCACTCAGAAGAGACACTTTTGATTTTGGAATAATAATTCTCTTACGGAAACATACTTGTTACTCGTGGATTCGGGTACTTGTTATTGTTCGTGGATTCGAGCAAACTACATAAAAAAGATGGTGTTCTTTTTATACATTTTCGCTACGTCAGTACTGATGCAGAACAGCTTGTCACTTGCGCCCTGCTGCTACTTGGTCCTTTTGCAAAGTTGGACATGGGGGGTGGAGGTTTCAGTGGGAACCTTCATTTGTGTGCTGTCGTCTGCATGGATTCAATGGGGCTCCTTGGTATGCCTGTTGATCTTGTCCTGTCCAATTGTGCTTCTGCTTTTGTAGCCAAATTAATGGCTTTTGTTAAGGAGTAGATGGTGTGCATTAAGACTCGATCTTGAATATTTATACGTAATCCTCCAATAAACCTCGCGACCTGTTGTGCGTCTGTTTCTAGTAAATTATTACAAGAAAATAATCTGTGAAATTCCTCAACATATGCTTGAACTATTCGGTTTCCTTGTCTGCAATCTTGGTACTGTTGAAAGAGTATCTGTTTATAATCTGGTGGCAAATACCTGTAACACAGCAATCGCCTCATCTTCGACCAGGTCTGAACCATCCCTTTTCTCTGCCTCATTCGTGTGAGTTGCAATTGTTCCCACTAAGCGGAGGCTCCTCCTATTAGTCTGTAAGCGACTAACTTCACTTTTTTGTCTTCAGGGATTTCCATGTAGTCAAAGAATCTCTCCACTACTGCCAACCAGTTGAGGAATCCTTCAATCTAAAGCTGACCATTAAAGCTAGGTAGGTCCATCTTCATTCGAAATGACTGAGGCCCTCGTTCTCCCATATTGTGATAGCCCTGTCGATTGGGTCTCAATATGCGTTCAGCATGTTCTTCATCGTCACTTAATTCTTCCTCGTAGGCTAGCTGCCTACGTGGTATTGGATTGTGTTCACGAGCAGGGGCAATCCGTTCCCTGTAATCCTCGCGAACCCTTTCATCCTCACGCTGCTGATTATTTCCAGTTGTTAATCTAGCAAGAGTTGCCTGTATTGCTTGTAAAGTTTGCTGGGTTTCATGCTAGAAAGCTCTAAATTCTGCCTGCGTGATTACATGGTTTTCACGACTTCCGCCGTCAAGGGCTTCTTGTTCGTTCAATGTGTTTGACATCTGAACAACGATAAACCTGCTCTGATACCAACTGACATAGCGAAAACGTATAAAAAGAACACCGCCTTTTTAATGTAGTTTGCTCGAATCCACGAACAATAATAAGTAGCCGAATCCACGAGTAACAAGTATGTTTCCGTAAGAGAATTATTATTCTAAAATCAAAAGTGTCTCTTCTGAGTGGGTGGCTGCTTGTATTTATAAGCTTGCCATCCCTAATCCTACTCAAATACAACTTACAGAATTAAATAGGAAAATTTAAGGGGTAACAGGAAAATCCCTCATCAAAGAGGACTTATGTCCTTAGTTCACGTCCTAGGCAATACAGAAATAAAAGAGGCACTAAAGGCCCAACTAAGAATATAAGTTTAATAAGGAAAGTGTTGCTGGCACTTCGTGCATGGTAGTAATTTCAGTAAACTTGTAATTCAGTTTATGGCAACCTCTTCTTCTGCATCCTTGAGCTGTTCTGTAGCAGTGACAAGTTGTCCTGCATCAAATGACCTTTTTAAGTTGATGGTTATGCTATTTGGTTTTTTTAATGCACTTATTACTTTTATGTGAATGATGAATAATGTATTTAAACCTCTCATTGACATATTTAATGTTGTTTATTTGGATTATATTCTTACATACAACAAGGATAAATGATGCGAACCTAGAAGGTTACCATTTGGACAAAACTTCTTGAACAAGATTTTTGTAATAGCGTCTTTCATATACTCGTTCGCTTCTCTTCATATGTACTGGGTGGGGTTTGATTTATATAGTTTTGTTGTCTCATTACAAATTATTGTGTCAAGCTCACTCATAAGCCTAGATTTAGCTTTCTTAAGAAAATGTCTATTTAACTATGAGTTTATAGATCTTTATATCTACATATTTGCATCAACAAAATTAAATTTTACTATAATATCAAATAATTTCTCGTGAACAATTTTTTTTTTTACCTTCTAGAAAAATTTCAATCTGACCAGCATGGCAACGCTGCCAGTGATATACAGCCAATGATCTATTATATATTGAAAAGGATATCAAAGAAAACAGGAGGTTGGTGCACAGGTATGGAATGGCGTGGAGCCTATTTTAAAAAAAAAAAAATCAGGTCAACCTGTTAGACCTACTAATATTAACTCAAACAATTCATGATATTGGTCTTGGCCAGTATCAACCTCCAGGTCAAGTTTTCTGTACATGGTGCGAATTTAAAACTCGTTTACAGAAGTGCAAATGAGTCGTCCTCGTAACATGATCTGTTTCGCGTTTTCTCCAAAATCGTAGCCATGGTAGCATCAGGGTTACTGCCCTTTCAAAAACAAAACATGGGCCTTTTCTCAAGAAGACATGTACGTGCCTTCTAGGCTCATATAGAATTCCTATACCACCTGTTTTCGAATGGAGATTTGATTACTGAAAGAGCACGGCTGTTATAGGCGTAAATCCTCTTCCATTTTCACCAAAACTTAATGAAGTCAACTCCAGCTTAATCCTTACAATTTAGTGTAATTAACTAATTAACCCTTATGATAAAAAATAATTAAGTAATTTCTTAACCACTTTATTAATTTTTACATTAATACTTAAGTTATTTGTTGATCCATATCCACTCTGATGCAGACTATCCTAGTTAAGATATAAAGGGCACCCAATTTCCGTAATGCTATCTGTCGTTCTCTATCACTTACCTCTGCTAAGGAATAAAATCATTAACCCATTATTTTGAAGAATCCATCGCAGAAAGTTTAAGTGTCCTCACATTATTATGAACATAATGGTTCTTGTATAGGGAGACTTTGCAAGTCATAAGATTCTTCACTTTTAACCTTTTTCCATTACAATATCGTTAAAAAAAGAAGGAGAAGAAGAAAAGTTGCAATTAAGTCGTGCCTCCACGAGGCCTCTTTCAGAATAATACTATTCAAGCAAACGTAAGCAATGACTGCATTTTATCTCAGAAAAACAAAGAAAATGGGGCAGCTCAGAATTTTATCCAGCCCACTAAACCGTTTACTTGGAGTTTACTAAGCAATTTTCTGCTGCGTCTAGAAAATTGGGATTTCTTTTTCATGTGTACAAGTAGAAAAGGATTCATAGCTAGGGTCAGAGACAAGGAACTCTTGGCTGCTATTATTTTTTTCTAGTCTCCTGTTTAGAATTTATTTAGTCCTCCACTCAGATTAATTGTTTCGTATAGACAAACTTCTGCAACATCAAAAATCCCAAGTCAAACTATCAAATGCACATCACCAAACATTACAAGTGGTATACGATCGATCACTTTTATTTCTCTGAAATCCATGACAAATCTTTGACCTAAACGGTTAACTTCAATGCTACCAATGCCGGAACTCCATCAAGCGGTTTTGTGAGTAACTGAGTGTTCGGAGATCTGTATTATAAGTTGGTCACCCTGAGAGTTTTAGTCTGTAATTATAGCATAGGTTTCCACGCTTCGATGTACGACTTGACTATTTTATTGTGTAAAAAATAACATTAAGGTATTGAAATTGAATACAAACTTCCATCACTAAATCAGCCATCTACAGATATTCTGTTAAATTTGTAATTCAAATTGGAATGATCTAAAAAAAAATTAAAGCTTTTTTATATAAAAAAACACTCGTGTTAATTTTTTAAAATCGTGATTTAAGTCATTAAATCTGAAACATTTAATCTAGAAAAGCTATAAACTTTTAAAAAAGGACCAACAAAAAAAATTAGAAATCAAAACAATAAAGATCAAATTAAAAAACATAATACCATCAGATTAAATTAAAGGATAAAATTAAAAATTACTAAAATTTTTACAAAAGGACTAAGGAAAAAAATAAGAAATTCAAAGAATGAAGACCGTATTGGAGAATATAATATTTGGTAAATTGGAATTGAATAATGAAATCGAAAATAAATAAAACTTTTACAAAAAAACCATGACAAAAAATTAAAAATTAAAAGAATACGGACTGAAGTTGAAGTATCACAATCAAGAGGGTCAAGCTGTAATGTTTTGGGGATGAGAGAGAGAATAATAAAAAAAAGGTTCACCAACACCAAACCGAACAACCACCAATAACAAGCGCCGCACCAATATGAAGAGGTTATGACAATGGTTCCAACGACATGGCGGATAGGGATTCCTAGGCACCAGGAGGTTCTGCATATGTACCCATCTTTTTTTTTATTTAGCCAAATTCAAAATTGCTTCCAAAACAATCATTGTGAAAAAATAAAAATGTTTCTTGACCTTAGGCTAAAATATTTTGTATTTTAAGGGTATTTTTGACGTTTTAATGTGAATTTTAATTATTTTTTATTATATATATATATATATATATGAAAATATCAAGTTATTCCTTAATAAAAAAACATTGTAAAAATACAAAAATACCTCTTGACATCATATTTAATATTTCCTTCCAGATGTATTCTGGTTGTTTCATTATGCAATCAAGAGAAAAAAATACTTATTTGTCACTATTTTATTTGGAAATGATAAATAAATTATGTAAAAAGAGTTCTATATCCTTGAAAGCTAATGTTAAATTTAATATTTATAGTGATTTCCCAAACTGATTTAGAATTTTTTTTTTTAATATAGGATCTTCATGCGACAAGTTTATATTTCCAAATAGTCATTACCTCTAATTCAAAAACTCGGACGATTTTACTTTTATTTATTAATTATTCATATTCTTTCATTCTTGATTCACATCATACATATATGCATGTAAAATGAAATTATTGTTGAAATATATATATATGCATGTAAAATGTAATATATATATATATATCAATTTCATTTCACATCATACATAAATATATGTAACTCAACAATTTCATTTTAAATGCGAGTCGTCGTGTTCCATCAAACAATTACAATTCAAATATCAAAGAGTCATCAACATTTGTTAATCTTGCTTATCTAAGAGTTTGTGCTTGCGTTAATCGTGATTTAATACTATTTCATGGCCACTAACTCTATTATTAATCCACATATATCAACTAACTCTTGATCACTTTACCATAAAATAATAACCATCCAGAGTTATTCCACATTATCTTAATATATACGTGTTCTTGCTGATAACTTCATAAAAATATATATAAATCCAATCAAAATAATTGGTCAAAGAGATACGCATCAAAGAGTCATACATCGCCATGTGTATACAGGGAAGGGCTCACGTTTGTTGATTGAAGCCACTTTCAATGTAAGAGTCATTTATTTTTAAATCTTGCATCTCCGTTGTTTTATTCGTGTTTGTTATTTTATTTCTCATTAAATTGCTTCGCCGGTGATCATAACTCTCCAACAATAACTCGGATTCAGGGAGGAGCTATTTTCTCGATTTCTTGTGAATGCATCTAGACTTAAACCCGATTGGAAAGAAACTTCGCATGGATTGTAAAAGGTCAAAACCAAGAATAAATTATACGATATTTTTATAGCTGACTTTGAGCTGGTCTTCGTTGCATAGAGGTATATATATATTTATTGAGGTATTTGAGTCGTCTGCGGAATGTGCAGAGTGACAGATGAGTGATGGCGAACAGACTTTTTAGCGTTCTTTTCAGGGAAGCCTTGTTTCAAGAGTTGCGGCAGTTAGTGGTTCAGTCCAGATAGCCTGTGCCAACAGTTGAATTGATAATCTTCATAAAGCAGAAAACATATGGCTGCGGCCTACATGATGTCAATGCATCCGTCATGCACGTTTACAATCTGTGGAATCTGTACGGGTTATTCTAGAGGATTTTGACTTGCACAATCTTTTATATAAGGTGCATCTTATGAATCTTATCATACACGTGGAATTGACAGCTAAATGGCACATCGATCGGTGATTTCTAGTAATCACTTTCCCCCTCTTGATTTTAAGTTGCTGTCATGGCTATGTTAAATAGATGGTGGTCAAATTTTATTTTAATTTTAATAAAAGTTTTAATTTTTAAATTGTTATGATGTGTTGATGTTAAAAATAAATTCTAAAAAAATATTATTTTGATATATCTCTAACACTCTGGTCGATTTAAATCTGTAACTCCTATTTTTCTTTTCTTATTTCTCTTTTCTATCTCTTCTTTGCTGAAACCATCATTGTCCCCGTCATGAACCCGCCAACCTCTCTCTCCCCACCGTAAAATAGTCACACTATAATTACGACACCACCCTGATCTCTCTCTTTCCACCATGAGATGATAGACTCTCTCCTCATCTGCAAGTCTCTCATCAATTTTGGTCACTGCTGACATTTAGTGCCGCCACCACCACTTACTTTCAACATTTAAAGTTGTGTCGCACACTTAACTTTTATCAATTTTCAGTATTTGCACTAATTTTTTATCTTGATTAGTTTAGGGTTTGGGTTTTTTAGGGTAATTTGTGATTTTTATAAATTGGGTTTAAATTATGTTAATTATCTATAAAATACATCAATTGAATTGATAATTTCTTTATTTATGAAGAAAAATGATGAACTTGGGTTGTTATCGATTATGTTAAAGTTAGGGTTAGCGCTTTCTAGATAAAATTAGGGATTTTATCAAATTAGGTATAAATTATGTTAATTAGCTGTGAAATACATCATTTGAGTTGATGATTTCATTATTTATGGAGAAAATGATGAATTAGAGTTTCTTTGATTAACTTTTGTTGAAATTATGTACCTTGATTAATTTGCGATATTGATAAATTAGGCTTGGGTTTTATTGTGTTGTTTAACATATTGTCTTGTGGTGATGGTATACTATGTTTTTATGGTAGTATTATTTTCAATATTGACAATGGTATCACTTATAATTGAAAAAATAACGAGTTCCTAACCACTACATTAGATATATCTCTTATTGAGAAATCTATATTGTTATGTGATTGAATTGGATGGAATTTGTTTGAAATTAAAGTTGAAATTACTTAGAGGATGCAAATTTAGGTGCATCCAACTCATTATACTAGTGTACCTATTTTTAGTGACGACAATGTGAGTTCAGTGTTTGAGTTAGCCATTGATAAGGGGTTACAAATTCTAGAGCTCTACTAAAATAGTAGACCTAAACAAGAAAAAGTTTCTAGTATAAAGTTCACTCGGGTGTAAAGTTACACTTGAAGGACCACATAAGCATCATAGGTAGCTAGTTCTTCTAGTTTAAGTGATAATGTAATAAACATGACGTCATCACAAAAAAAAAATATGAATATAAGAGCTCGGTTGGATATGAAATCTTCTCCATGTTATTATAAAGAAGACAAACTAAGAGTTTATGAAGATGATCATCTTGTTGATAGAGTTAAGGACAATAAGAATGCTAAGTTAGTTGAGACACTAAACTAATTCATGGGACCTCATGCTTCTAAATTTTAGGATGTGAGTGGTATACCCAAACAACATGCAATGACTAGGCTTTAGGTCATAAGAGTTCGAGTGTATAGAGTGATAAGATGGAGATTAGATAAAATTTAAAGACAACTTTGAATGTATTACTATAGTTAAGCGGTGGAATATCAAGAATTTATTGCAATGGAATATGAAATGTTCAACTAAAAATTATGTGCAGTTGCAATGCATTCAAGAACCAGTCTTTAGATTATATTTATGTGGAGGGTATAACTAGAGGTTTTATTTGTTTGAGATCTCAAAACTGAGAGGGGCACATGCATATCAAAATCTATTGTTTTTGTAAAGCCACCATCAGATTGACACATGTCTCATTGTTGAGGTTATGTTG
>Ga0325401_1007185_pt1 | contig 10808 bp, 8 predicted proteins | sample PopdelMetagenome_FD_205666 | JGI IMG/M metagenome (GOLD analysis project Ga0325401, IMG submission 205666) | Populus deltoides microbial communities from Bellville, Georgia, United States - Xylem-PdKOR-R2 | ecosystem: Host-associated > Plants > Phyllosphere > Stem > Wood/Secondary xylem | place...
TCTGAGAACATCATTATATTTTTTCACTGAGGAATGCTCAAGTTCGGATAAGAACTGGGAATTAAAAGCAACAATAGAACATTGAGTCCCTGCAATCAGTGCAAGCACTCTCTTTTTCTTGCAGAAGATATTTCCAAAGACATCAGTATTAAACTTAAGAGTAGCTGACTTGATTTGAGAAATGATATCAAAGATAGGACCAGTAGTAATTAGTCAAACATCCTTCACAACCTTGTGAAATCTTGATGCATGATCCATACGCTGCCTGAAACCGAAAGGGTCCATCAGACATGGGAGGGGAATACCTATGATATCTGAGAAAAAAAGCATTATGATCAGAGTGTACCTGCAGCAAGTGATGGATATAAGCTTCAGGAAACAACATTCTGAATTAGTCAATGCTCTATCCAGTCTCACTAATATAGAAATACAACTGAACTGTTTTTTTATATATATAAAAACCTGAGTCAAGTAAATCACACTTATCTATAGAGGCCCTAAACTTCCTTGCTCTAGTCAAATAGAATTTCCCACAAAAAATTTCTGATTGGGAGGAATAATCGTAATCACCAATCAGGACCCAAAGAAGAGAAATAAACCCATGCAGTTTCACCATTTCATCATAGAACACCTCCCTTCCATGAGCACTCGAGCTAGTGTAATAGGTATAAAATACCGACACACCTTATTATACTTCACTAACATATGAATGTACTGATGATGAGACCTTGCATCAAGAGAGATATAAAAAACCTAGAAGCGAGGCTTATTGCAAATGGACAAGTCTTTGTACAAGAGAAGATATGGTACAAAAGATATCACAAATGAAAAAAAGAAAAAAGAAAAAAGAAAAGATGGCTCTTTCTAAAAAAAATAAAAATAAAACATGATCAAAGATTCATAATTAGAAAAAAAAAAAAAAGCAACATGATGAAGAGTAAATCAAAATAAAATGATCACTTGAAAAATCAAATTAAAAAAAAATGTTTTAAAAATATAATGGTAGCTATAATTAAGAGGAAAAAATAGGTAAGGTTAAGTCATGTTCAAGCAAAATACAATTACTAAAAAAAAAAGAAAAGATTAAAGACATGGCAATTAGCTAACTTTAATAAAAAGAGTAGCTAGGACAAAAATATATAAAATATCCAAATAACAAAAAGATGAAAAATCTAAAAATGATGGCAGCAATATGGTTGTCTAACAAGCTACAATGAAACAATGGTTATAACAAAACAATGTTTGTGCCAAGAGAAATGGTACCAAGAATAAGAAAGTTTGAACCATCTAGTAGGTGGCTCAGTGATAATAGCTTGGAACTAAGAGGTTTGTTTCTCTTGTGATTTCAGGTTCGAGCCCTGTGATTGCTAATATAATGGCTACTGGAGGCTTACATAGTCGTTAACTTCAGGGCCCGTTGAATTAGTCGAGGTGCGCGCAAGCTAATCCATACACCCACGTTAATAATAATAATAATGATAATAATAATAAATAAGAAAGTTTGCGAAGTTTTGGAATAAATTTTGAAGTTTACATTCAAAATGTATTTTAAATTCTTATAGTGTATTAATGATATGGTTATCCTTATAAATTCTTATAGGGATTTTTAGAAAAAAGAAAAAGGTATTTTTTGAAATTGTATTTTTTTATTTGAAATTATTGTAGCAAATTAAAGGGTATTTTTATTTATTTGTGTTTACCTATTTTTTATGATTTGAATCCCATTTAAAATTCAATTCCATGAGTTAAATCCATCTTCTTTTAGCTTGAAACCATTCCCTTCAAATTACCATTAAAAATAATATTTCAAAAATACCTTTAACAACAAAAATCTTAATTTTGACAAAACCCCCTATTGTCTCTTTCTTTCTCTTTTTCTAACCCCCGCCGTCTGATCTTTCACCTTCTTGCAGGTTAGAAAAGACTATTTCCCTGGAGTTGCTATTTATAGTAAATTAACATTGTCCAATATGGTTGTTGAAGAGTCCATTCTAGCACCTCCATTTTTTTCCCTTATTTTGTGCACGACAGACATTTCCTTATATTGGTTCCAAAAGATGAACAATGAGAGGATCCAAGAGCTTGACCTCTTATAAGCATGCATATTTTCTTACATAGATCCTTCAAAGAAATACCTCATTAAACAAGACCCCTTTTATTTTGGAAATGAAATAATCGAAAAATTTAGGGTTATTAGCACACCTCTGGACCCTTCAGATGTGCTAGACGAAGAGGTTTAAGTTATTTGATAATTAAATTTTATTATTTTATTTAATTTGTTTTCAATGAATTATTTTAATATCATAATTAAGTTGCAGATTTTGCATGCTATTTTGAGTGGATTCATGTTGGATTTTTTTATTATTTTTATTTTACCCTTTAATATTTTATTTATTGAAATCGAGCTTTGAAATTTCTTTATTTTACTTTCTATGTGGCTATTGTGTTCTCATTGAATTTTTTCTTCGTTATCATATGATCTTTCCACATTTGATTTTTTATTTTAGTTTCATCATTTAGCATTTGATTGATTGTGAATTGGTCTTCGTGTTTTTTTTTAGCTTTTTTTTTTTATGGGGTTATTCCAATATTATGTCCATGATCGTGGGATTAAGTACTGATTAACCTATTTTGACTCATCTTTTTTTGTTTCTTTGTAAAAAAAATTATTATTTTAGTTTTGCCTTTAGACAATAAGTGTGTATGTGTGTATAATTGAGTTTCATGATTTTATTTTGATGGTGTTACCCCAGTATTACAATCAAGTTATATATTTGACAAGATAGCATAGATGGGCTTGAGATAGGTTTTTTAACCTTTCTTTCGCTGTTAATTTTTTTCACTTCTTTTTTTATCATTGTTGTTTCTTTTTATTTATATTATTAAATTAATTAAGTTTATTAAACTCAATCAAATCAATAATCCAAGTTTTTTTTTAAAAAAAAATACTTGTATCGCCTTAACATTTTTTTTATGTTGGATAAAAAATTAAGTTTATGATGAACCAATTATCTAGTATTCTCTATATAAAAACTATTTAGATTTCAAAATAATAATATATCATCATTTTATATGGCATCAATAAAATTAAGATAAAATCATGGAAACTCTAAAAAACTATATAAATTTACAAAACTCTAGAATATAGATATACAAAAGATTATAAACAAGTCTTGAATTACAATTACAGCCACGCCAGGAAGTTAACAACGTGATGGTAAATAATTCTATCTTTTCACCCACATTAAAGATGATTTTGTGCTTCTTTCCTAACAACGCCACCATTTGAAAAATGCATCAAAGTCTGAGATTGGTCTAATTTTCCATACGCCAGCCATGATTTAGCTAAATTAATTAATTTAATTTGGATTAATATGTGACATTTTTATTTATTTTAAATGGTTATACAAGAGTTAATTATAACTTAATTCCCTTTGTTTATTACTCGAATCTTGTGATTTTGAAAACTATTATTTTCTGCTGATAGTTTTATAAAATCCATTTTAAAACTTAATCTCTTTTATTTTCAAAAGAGAAAATGAAAATAGAAGGAGGTAAGATTGGAAATTTTGATTGGAAATGGATGGAAAATAAAACTACTAAATTAAGTGTGATCAATATTGATCAAACAACCATTCTAATATTGTAGAAAAAACCAAAAGGTATCAGAAAAACACATTGTTCCAAGACATAGTGAACTTTGAATTTGCAGTGTTTTCTTTTTCCTTTTTTTATTTCATTTTATTCCATAATCTTTTTAATGTCATTTTTCCACACTTAATTTATTTAGAATTGGGTTGGATAATTTATTTTGGATAATTTCGTCAAGGTTTCTAGCAATGTTAAAAAAGAAATATATGATTGATATTGTTGACTATATTATGTGATTTATGTTGTTTAATATATGTTTATGTATGATATTAGATTTTGATGACAATAAAATATGTGATTAACATATGTTTATGTATATGTTTTCAGTAATGTTTTAAGCCAACATAAAAGAGTGGTGTTTTGATTGACTTTATTTGTTCCATTGATATGCATGCACAAAATATGTACATGCATTAGTGCTTAAGTTAGATGATGACTAAATATAATATTTAAGCATATGTAAAAGTTAGGATAAGTAGCTCTATTTAATGAATATGAAAATATATTACTTACTCTTTTATGATGATTTAGACATGCTTTAAGATAATGGAATCATTTAAGGATATCATCAAAGGTGCAAGGTAGGTATATGAGGTGATGTAATAACAATTTTCGACTTCAAACAAGAGTCTTGATGTAATAATGGTTTTCAACTTCAAGGATCAAGATCTTGTAAAGATGATTTGCCAAATAAATTTTAATTTACAAAGAACTAATTTATATATCCATAAAACCAAAAACAAACCCAAAATGACATAAAAGTACCAAAAAACAACCGAAACACATAAAACAAGAGAAAAGTTTCAATAGCTTAATCGGTTTAACCGATTTAAGGAAATGACTTGTTGCCTCTCAAAATAGTCTAACCATTTTGTAAAATGGTCCAAACAATTTCTAGAAATTCTAGAATTTATTCAAGTTCTTCAAAATGGTCTAACCAATTTTGATAATGGTTTAAATGATTCTTCAATGGACATAAATATTTTGAAAGTGTGTTCAACGATTAGTTTAATATTTTTGCCTTATAAATACCTTTTTCTTTAGAAAAATGATAAAGAACATCCAAGGAAAAATGTTAATCATATTCTTACTCGCATACAACCTTCTACAACCTTTGTTATACTTTTGATTCATCCAAAAACAAGGTTGAAGTGTTTTTGAAAAAACTCATCCAAATGCTTTATTTGTATGTTATTCAACTCTATTAAGAGAGTAATGTTGTGAAAAGTGTAAGTGACACTTAAATACTTAGGAAAGCCTTCTAAAGTTTATTTAAGTGGTTTGATACTTGTCCATCTACAAGTATTGGTGAGGAAGAGTTTTTTAATCTTGTACTCGTCAAAAGAATTAGGTGGAAGGTTTGATCTTTAATCTATGTAACAGGATTGGGTTTGATCTTAAGTCCATCAAAGGATTGAGTTATATCCTGAACTCGAAAAAAGATTGGTAAAGATTCTTAATCTTGATCCTATAAAAAAATTATGATAGGTTTGATCAGGAGCCCGTAAAAGGATTGGGTTTGATCTTAAGCTCACAAAAAGATTGGGTTTGATCTTAAGCTAATAAAATGATTATGTTAGATCCTAAACTCATAAAAGGATTAGGAAGGGTAATCAATATTTGACTTATGAAAAAAAAATTATGTAAAGGTTTGGTCTCACATGCTAAGAAGACCAAGTGTGATAATTTACTCTTGAATGATGGTTCAAGGAGAGGAGTAGGTGATTGCCCAAACCTCTATAAAAATCATAGTGTACACTCTCTTAACTTTTTCTCCTCACTTATTGTATTGACTGTCTTGGTGCATTTTTACGTTTGCTTCTATTATTGTTTTGAGCTTATTTGTAGTAATCATTAGGTTGTGCTATATATTGTTTGAAGTTAAGAAGAAGCTTTTAAATTGGTAACCTAATTCACCGCTTTCTTAGGTTCTCCTACACTTTTAAATCCTTCCAAATAGCTATAATTATTGCAAAACTATCACCTTCTTAGAAAGACTTTAAAAACTACCTTAAACATAGGAGAAACGAAATATAAGTTGAAGATCTCATCTTAAGATTAAAGATAAAAAAGGATAATAAGTTATTTGAAAAAAGAGTCACCTTCTCCCACATGTCCTCAAGGCAAACATCATTAAACAAGTGGAAAAATCTCATAATAAAAACCAAAAGAAAAATCTTGTTCCAAAGGGGAATGCAATTGCTAAGAAGTTTGATGAAAAATGTCTCATCTATAATAAGACTAAACATCATGCCAATGATTATAGAAATAAGGCTTGGAATGGAAATATTAAAAACAAAATAACTTCTCAAGATAATATCATTAAGGTTGATCACCTCATAAATAGAGTTTTAAAAAAAAAATTTTTTGTTTGTTGTTTTGAAGTCAACCTAATCAACAAGCATAGGTTTTCAAAATTGAAAAAAGAAAGGATTGTTGTTTCTCACAAATCAAGTATTGAAGACTTTCATCCTAATACTATAATGGAATCAAAGAATTATAATTCTTTAATGATATATTTTCATTTAAGTAAGTATAATAAAATCATTCACTTAAAAAAAAATAATTGAAGCTAGCTCAAGTAGACATCATCAATCAAAAGATCATAAAGTTAAGCCTATAAAGAGTAAAAGGGAAAAATAACCAAATTGTTTGGTTTTAAACCAAATTGTTTGGTTTTAATTTTCTAACTTACTTGTTAGAAAATGAACCTTAGGCCTACTCTGAAGCAATGCTCTGTTTTGAAACAACCTATTGGACATAGGTAGTTAATAATGAAATTTTATCCATTATGAATAATCATACATAAAAACTAGTTGATTTTTTTATATAGAAATAAACTATCAGGACATTAGTGGATTTGTAAAAGGATGATGAAAGTTGATGAAATTATATTGAGAAATACAAACCAAGACTTGTTGTTAAAGAATTCAAATAATAAGAAAGTGTAGAATATTGTGACACATATTCATATATGTTAAGAATAACTTCTACACAAATATTAATAACATTATAATTATTATCAAATTTTAAATACATCAAATAGAGGTAAAAATAGATTCCTCAAATGGTGATTTTAATGAAGAGGTTTATATAAAACAATCTGAGAGGTTTGTTGTTTAAGGATAAAAAAATGAAATTTTGTAAGTTTATCAAGTCATTATATGATTTAAAGTAAGCACCTATACAATGTTATGAAAAACTAGACAAAGTTATATTGTCAAATAAGTTTAAAATCAACAAACTTGATAAATTTATTTATATGATTTTTTTTTAAATAAATGTTATGTCATTGTATGTCTGAACGATATGCTAATTTTGGGTAACAATGATCACACTATCAAGTTCACTAAGAAATGTTAACTAATAAGTTTAACATGAAAAACTTGGGTATTATAAATGTCATACTAGGAATAAAGATTACTATGACATATAATGGATTGGTATTGTTTCAATCTCACTATGTTGAGAAAGTTCTTAATAGATTTTTTAAATGTAACAATAACACTGGCAAAACACCAATGGACATAAGTGTGTATCAATCCAAAATAATTTAAAGCGAATACACCAATTAGAGTGCTCTTCAATAATTAGGATCTTTATGTCTGTTATGAACTACATAGGTCAGATATTACATATCTAATTAGCAAACTGAGTAGATTTACCAGTAATTCGAGTATGAATCATTGAAAAGTAATAAACATGGTACTTAAATATTTGAGATATACCTTGGATTATGAGTTATGCTATATTGGTTACTCAGCGATACTAAAAAGGTATACTGATGCAAATTGGATATCCGACATTAATGATTGAAAATCCATTAGTGAATATATTTTCACACTTGGTGGAATAGTTATATCATATAAATCCTCTAAAAAAACATGTATCACAAGAACCACATTAGAATCAAAGTTTATTACTCTTGATAAAATTAGATAGTAAGCCTAATTAGTTAACAATTGGAGGGCACATGACAAGCTTTGGAATTTCTTAGAGGATATTTTATATTTATCAAAACTAGTGCTAGCAATTTGTGTTCATTATGATAGTTAGTTAGCAATTGGAATGGCACACAATAGTATATATAATGATAAGTCTATTTATATACATCATAGATATAATACTGCTAAACACTTTCTCTCGAATGAGATAATTTCCATTGACTATGTAAAACCAAAGAAAAATATTGTAGATTCATTAACTAAAGGTTTTTTAGAGAGATTGTGTATAACTCATCGATGAAAATGTGTTTAAAGCCTTTAAAGAATAAAGAATGTAATTATGGTAACTCTACCTAGTTCATTAGAGATCTAAAAATCCAGTTTAAAAGAAAAACTAAGTCGTATAAAGTTCTTAGTATCACTAAAAAATTATTATTTCAGCCTATTTCTACAATGAAAAAGGTGTTAGTTATAACGTGATAAAGAGTGAGCAATGCTTTTAGTGATTTTTTTTTATCTTAATATACCAAATGGAATATAACATAACACTCCTTATAAAAGATCACTTATACAAGTGAGAAATGTTTGAGAATTTATAAAGAGACTGAACTTTCTAAAACATTCATGAAACTGAGAGTTGTTCAAGGTCAAAATAAATATGATTGCGAGAATCAATGAGAATTTCTAGGTAGAGAACTATATGAATACTATTGTCTTAATTTATATAAAATGTTAAATAGTTCAAGACATCACTTTTACTATATAGTCGAATAAATCCAATAGTATTTCACTAATGAAGGTTTAAAACAAAAACAACCTTTCTTAATGTAGTGATCCATTAAACTGTTGTCTCTATAAATATTTGAGTCTTTTTATACTAGTCAAATAATTTCCATTCTTATAGGGAATTTTTAGAAATTTGTTTTCAATACATGGTTAATGGACATAGTTAAAGCCAAAATAAAAGTAGAGTCCACTCACTTTTAAGGTTAAATTCATATTAAAAATTATTCTTCAATAAAAGTTTTTTAATATGGAAGATTAATATGACTAAAACAAATTACAAGTGAATGAGAAATTTATTTAAAAAAACTCTTAATTATTATATTTTTATGAAACTCAAACTCTCAATTTTATATTAGAAAAATGCAAGATTTCTTGTATTTTATTTAGCTAAAAGTTGAAGATTCATAAATGAGCATAAGCAAAAAAGATTTGGGCTTAATTCACAAACACACATTCGCTCGGGCTATGTCTAGATATGAGCATAGGCTTTAGGGACCAAGGGCATTGATTTAGGTTTAGGTTTGCTTTTTGCAAACTTATTTTGGACTTGAATTTGAGTTTGTTATAAAATAATTCTTTGACCTAAAATTAATTATTTTTTTAGTCTATGTATTTATTCAACCAATGAATACAAAGTATGGAGAATCTTTTTCTTTAGTCTGAACAATTTTATTTAAAATATAGCATTTTAAATTAAAAAAATATCAATTAATTTTATTTTTATGATGGGTAATTAAAGCAAAACAATAAGAATTAATTTTGGTAATTATTAGAATTAATTATGCATCAATTTTAGGCCAAAAAAATCAATATAAAAAGGGGTAAAAGGAACAATAACTCTCTAGCCTTTTTCTCTACTATTTTCCCTAGATTTTCTTGTCATTTTTCTTCATGTATTTTGTAGAGAGATTTCAAGTACTCTTATTCCTTCGGTTTGTAGATTTTCAAAAGAAATGCATCATTTAAAAGTGTAAATGTTAGAATGTTGGGGAGTTGATTGTATTCAATTCACTTTAATAAGTTGACGAACAATAAAAATTTAAAAATAAATAATTAATATTTAATAACAACAAAGTTTTTATTTTAATCAGATTCAACAAGAAAGGTTTTTTATTTGAACAATATTGACATTTTGTTTGCCTAATTTCATTCAAGCATGCTAGTTAAGATATTAGTTTGGTCTTATCTTTATATTATCTACATGTAAATTTCTTATAGTTAAACTAAACAAATATTAAAGCGAGTGTTGGAAACTTGGAATATTTTTAAAAGGAACTCTAAGTTTTTTTAATTTTTGTCTAAAGTAGTTTCTATGACTTCAAAAAAGGTTTTAAAATTGATTTTTTTTTTCGAAATTTCAAATGGCATTATTATTATTATTATTATTATTATTTTCATTTTTCATGAAAACGAAGGAACAATTTTGAGCAGCTGAGATGATTATAATTTGCTCCGAAAGCATAAACCTTTTCATTTCCTAACCACTGGTTCTGATAAAAAAAAATAAAAATTAGATTGGAGAGTACTATTTGATATTGTTATTATATCAAGTTCAACGGTTTTATCTTGAAATTTCTTGTTCTGATATTTTATTTAGCCCGAATTTCTTATTCCGATATTTTATTTAATTCGAGTTTAAAATTAAATTATGAAAAAATTATCATGATATAACATAGTTGAATTTGATGGATCCAAAAATAATTTAGATGACAGGTAAAAAATGTGGCTTGATTTAAAAAAAATCAAGATCATATTTTTTTTAAAAAAATTAAGACGAAAACAATTGTTAAAACCAAACTATGTTTTCCTTGTTGTTTAAGTTATTTTTAAATTTGTTAAATTAATTGAATTATATTAAAATAATTTTTTTATAAGTTAATTTAAAATTAAGTTAAGAAAAAAATTTGAAAAGTTATTATATTATCTGAGTTAGCTGCAGTCTAATCTTTTTTTTTTTTTTTCAAATAACATTTTGGTCCGACTTGCAGCTTGCGTTATCAATCATCTAGTTTTACGTAATTATGTTTCCTCTTTTCTATTTGTAATAAAAAAATAAAAAATTAAAGAAATGAATAAGTTATAAACAAAATCTAAAACGTAGGAATTAAATTAAACCATCGTTTCTCAAAACCATAAATACTAATTAATTAATAGTGTTAAATTAGAGGCATTCTCTCCATCTTTTACTTGGAGTCCAGCCCAGCAAAAGCACAGGAGACAGAGAGACAGCAGTCTCCCCCATTTCCAACTCACAACAATACCAAAAGATTCATAGAAAAGCAAAAGAAAACACCACCATTTCTCTCCCTCTCTCTCTCCGTAGCTTCCTTTCTTTGAAGCAAAGCAAGAAGAGTAAAGGTAGCGTGTGACAACTAGTAATGGCTGGATACAGAGCTGAAGATGACTATGATTACCTGTTTAAGGTAG
>Ga0325401_1007186_pt1 | contig 10807 bp, 3 predicted proteins | sample PopdelMetagenome_FD_205666 | JGI IMG/M metagenome (GOLD analysis project Ga0325401, IMG submission 205666) | Populus deltoides microbial communities from Bellville, Georgia, United States - Xylem-PdKOR-R2 | ecosystem: Host-associated > Plants > Phyllosphere > Stem > Wood/Secondary xylem | place...
GATAAAAACTTGTGGTAGCAATTTAGTTGGCATGTATTGGATTGGGATTGACAAATCTTTGACGTGGAAACTTGGAGCTATTCTCTTAAAGGATATGGTGATTACTTTGATTTAACTCTTTTTTTTTTTCCCTTAAAAATGTTTTATAACGTGCTTTGGAATGCTTCTCTCTTATTTCTAGTTTTTGTCCTTGCTTAGCTTGGCATTTCTAGTTGGGATGTGACATATTATCAAACTCCACAGCCTCTAACCTCTTTACCAGATTCCAAGTCCAACTAAGTTGAACTTTGTGAGTGATGGGAGTATTATAGGTATTTAAAAAAAAAAAAACAAGTGTGGTTGAACTTGGGATTGTATTAAATTAACATTTTTTATGGTGTTTTATAATTTTAATGTGCTGATGTTAAAAATAAATAAATTTTTTTTTGATGTATTTTTAAATAAAAAATACATTTAAAAAAATATCTTGCACTATAACATCAAATACAAGAAAAATTATTTACTAGTCATCTCTCCGTGTGTGTTTGTGTGTGTGTATGTTGGTATCATAGCTTTTTAGTGTATGTGTAGAGTATTGTTATTGTAAACTTGCATGAACTCTGGTACAAAAGAGAGAATCTTAGAAATATAAGTCAATCCTACTGAATAGTTGTAAGTCTTATTTAAGATATACGAGAGCAATAAAAAATTTTAAACTATATTTTTAAAATTATGAATTCTGTTTTTTGCAGAACTATTTCTCTTTCAACATCATCTATCTTTGATTCTTTTAACAATAAAAGAGTTATAAATAGTGAAGAAATTACTATAGAAGATTTTACAAAAAAATATTGATGATTGACAATTTTTAAAAGTTTAAAAGATCCAGATTTATCAAACCTTTTCTTTTAATCTTTTCAAAACTGATTTTACAACAAAAACTGAAGAAAAGGATATTCAACTTACAAAGTCTTTTGAAATCGTCTAACTCATTTCCAAAAAATTCTTACAAAAACTCTAAGACCAAAACTATAAATATATCCATATTAGTCTCGTATTAAGATCAAACTCCATACCAAAGAACGTCTAAATACTTCTACCCTAGCTATCTTTACAGATGTTGGATCCCAAAATTTTCAAGATTCATTACTAAGTTCCATAAAATTCATTTTATATAGTGGTCTTGTTTCCTTTGATTATTATCTGAACCTTACTATATCACTCAAAGACAGAAACATCCTACAAAGTATAATTCTACATATCAAAGCCCATAACTACAATATGCTTGAAGGTTCAATTCTTATAGTATTGATTTTCAAAATCCATTCCAAAGCAATGTTCTCCTTTTGCTCGTAAACATAAATTCCAATCCCAGAAAGTTGAAACATTACTCCTCCAAATAGACCTTGCTAAATCAAATACAATTGTACCCAAATCTATCAAATGGAAAGATATACCCTTACCAGAAGACTGGATCCTTGAAGGTGTCACCCAACCAAAAACTCTACAACCACCACAACTAAATATCCAACTTAAACAAATAACCCAGTATAATGATGGTAAAGTTCCATAGACATTCAACAAAGTTCTAGATTCTCAGATGACCAACCGTATCTACTAACCTCTCTAACATTCTCTTCTGTAATAGAGAACATCCGAAATGAAATGAATGTTTTTTAGACAAATTTTGTTGTGAACAAAAAATATTTTATTGATAATTTTTATGGTAACCACAATTCTAAAAAGTGATCTTGGTTTTTCAAAAAAATTATGCAATAAATAAAGAAAATACAAAAATATTTTTATGATTTCATTGCATCATATAAAATACAAATTTTATTCTTTGATTAGTTTGAAATGTATTATGTGTTTGAAAATCATATTGTATATCCATTTACAAAATATGCATGTCCCATTGAGAAATAAACCCCTTGTCTAGGACTTAGTAAATGGCACTCCCATTAAGTCCGAGGAACCTCAAAATCCCTTATAATAACTAAATAGTAGAAGTTGCTCCTTGCAAATCCCCAAATGAAGATGTTACCATCAATACCAACACATCATCTAACAAAATAACTTTAAAAATATCAACCTTAACACTATAGGAAAGCAATTAACCAGACTAAACAAACATATCCAGAAGTCTTTAGTCTCTCATATTGAAACTTCATCAAAGCTTGGTAACCAAAAACTTAAAAGCCCAGTTTTTAAACCATACCAAGTTACAAAAACTAGTCAAACCCAATTACAAAATAACAAAAAAGACTTCCTTAAAGCTATCAAAGACCATCTCAACCACCTTAAAGCTTCATCTTTCACCTTAATTGCTTATGACACACCCGAAATCAGTAACCATCCTCCAACCTCTACAAGTTATATCAACACTATCTAAAATAACCAAATTCAAACTTCAAATGAAGAAGTCTTTTAGGAAGAAAGTCCTGAAATCAATAAACTAATCTAGAGAAACCTTAAAACAACAGTTGCTCTAAATATAACAATCCAAAATGAACTAACCATAATAATCCAACATAAATTCAATGCCTCTTCCCTCTATGAATGAAATATAAATAGAATAATACAATATCCTAAACACCTTACAACAAATGATCATGGTTGTGAATGCCTACAAAACCCAAACTGGAACCCTAGACAAAGCTATAGTTAAACTCCTTATAGTTAATTTTTCTGGCCAATTAAAAAGATGGTGAGATTATCATTTTAATGCAACACAACACCTTGAAATCTTAAACTCCGTCTAAATGACTAAGGACCAAATACCTATCCTTAAAAAGATACAATTTCAACCCTTATCTTGACCATTTTCTTACATTTTATAGGAGATCCTTCTCATCATGAAGATAAAAATGTTGAACACCTTTCAAACTTTAGATGCAAAAACTAGTGATTTTTAATGGTATAAAAATATTTTCCCTACCCGTGTCATACTCCGAGAAGACTCAAATCAACTATTCTGAAAAGAAAAATTCCTTTCTTATTTACCAACCTTTTTAAGAGAAAGAGTTAGAATTAAAATCAAAGACATCTTTACTACAAAAACCATTTCATATAATCATTTGACTTGTGGTGAGCTTGTTAGATTTAAATGAAAGAAAGGTCTTCAGATATGTCAAGACCTTAAACTCCAAAGACAACTTGAGTGAGAAATGAGATCTAGATAGGAATTTGGTAATCTTTGTCAACAGTTTTACTTATCCTTACAAAAGCTAACAGGTAATGGAAATTGTTCCAAGCCCAACACAAAACCCAACAAACCACCTCATAAAAAATCAACCCATAAATACAGAAAAGGTTTTAATACCAAAATTAAGCCTTTCTATAAAAAGACTAATAGAAAGCCCGCAAAACCTTCTTAGTCAAAACCCAAGCCCAAATTTGACCTAAAAAACATTACATGTTACAAATGTGGTTAGAAAGGTCATACATTTAGGTTTTGCTAAGTAAACACCAAATTCCATGAACTTCAATTAGAAGAAGAAGTCATTCATATCCAAACCCTTTTGATTGAAACCACTAATTCAAAGACAAACTCTTCTCAAACATTTGAAAAACCTTTCAAAATAGATGAGTTAGGAACATCTAGTTCTGACTTAGAACATTCAACCCATACTACTTTAAAACAAATAAATGTCCTATCTATATACCAAAAATATAATCTTGAAGGTATCAAAAGTCTTAATGATCCATAATTATATATAAAAAAACTTATCTAGACAAACTCATGAGTACTTTTGATAAACTAAAAATACCACAACCTATTAAAAAACAATCATCATTACCATCAACCAACACAAATGCCTATGACTTTACCAAAATCCTTAAAAAGAAAAATAAATCTAAACTTGTTGCTACTATCCCAAAACTATAGTATGAATCAAAACCCTTAAGACTGAAGTGCAAAACCTCAAACAAGCCTAACAAAAATACTGTTATTTTACAACACCTTCTTGCAAAGTTAGAAAGTCATTATGATCTGAACTAGAATTAAAAGAACAATCCCTAGAGAGTCATGTATTAGATCATACATTGTCAAATATTAATCATGTTCCTGAAGACTTTCTGCATATTTTAACTCAAATTATTTCAAAAAGTATGTCATAAAAATTAAATTGATCTTTTCAAATGATTTCAAAAAAGACATCATTGCCTTGTTTGATACAAGTGCATATTTGAATTATATTAAAGAAGGAATAGTTCCAAAATAATTTCTATAAAGGACTTTTAGAAAACTTTCTGCAGTAAATAATACTAAATTAATTATTAAATACAAAACTCAAGCATTAGTTTTTAATAATAGGTTTTATTTAAAAAAATTTTAGTTGTTACAATTGATATTAATCATACTGTTATTCTTGACACTCCTTTTATCGACATGATTACTCTATACAAAACTGGTCATGAATGTATTATTTTAAAAATCAATAGTTTGAAACTTGTTTTTTCTTTCTTAAAAAAATCAAAGACTAGGAATTGAAATTTGATCAAAGTATGTTCTATTCATACTCATCACATCAATGTATTGATGAAGGAAAATAGGTTCATCTCCTGCATCTTAAACAAGGTGACTTTTTTTACAAAAAATCAAAAATCAGTTACGAAGTCCTATTTTACAAAAGTGAAGTTTAGATTTTCAAAAAAAAATAGAAAAAGAAATTTTTTATGATTTACTAAATGCCTTTGGGAAGAGACAACAACATATTGTTAATCTTGCATATGATAAAAGTTTTAATGAAAACCAAATACCTACAAAACTAAGACCTATTCAGATGAATGCATAATTAGAACAACATTGTAAACTTGAAATCCAGGATTTAAAGTCTAAAGGTCTTATAAAAAAATCCAGATCATCTTGGTCGTGTGCATCTTTTTATGTTAACAAAAATTCTAAAATTAAACAAGGCACACCAAGGCTTGCTATAAATTACAAATCTTTGAACAAAGCTTTAAAGTGGATTAGATATTTGATTCCAAACAAAAAAAAGATTTATTACAAAAATTATATTTTGCATTTATATTTTCAAAGTTTGATATGAAGTTAGGATTTTAGCAAATTTAAATTCTTTCAAAATACCATTACAAAACTGCCTTTACAGTTTGTTTTTGTTTGTATAAATGGAATGTTACGCTATTTAGTTTAAAAAATGCTCCATCATAATCTCAAAGGATTATGAATGATATTTTTAATTTATATTCAAAATTCTACATAATTTATATTAATGATGTTCTTATTTTTTCCAACTCAATAGAACAACATTTACAAACTTTCTTCAATATTGCAAAACAAAATGGTTTAGTTATTTCATTATTAAGGATTTCTCTTTTTCAAACTTTGTGTTCGTGTTTTCTTAGTCATTACATTTTGCAAGGAACTATCACACCTATTGAGAGATCTTTTACATTTGATAGTAAGTTCCCTGACAAAATTTTAGATAAAACCCAACTACAAAGGTTTTTAGGAAGTTGTAATTATATCTTAGATTTTTACCACAATGTAAGCAGAATAACAAAACCCTTATAGAATAGGTTGATAAATAACCTTGTTCCATGGTCTGATGAACACATCAAGATTGTTCGACAGATTAATAAGCAGGTTCAATAAATTCCTTGTTTACATATTGTCAATCTTTTAGCCCTTAAAATAGTTGGTATAGGGGTATCTTAAGCAATTATAAAATAACAAAGAACAAATTCTTCAATCTACATCTGCACATTAGAATGATTGTCAAAAGAAGTATTCTATTATATAAAAAGAAATTATTTCCATTGTGTTATGCATTACAAAATTCCAATGTGATTTACTAAATAAAAAATTTCTTTTATGAATTGATTAGAAATCAACCAAAAAGATTGTACAAAAAGATGTTCAAAACATTATATCAAAACAAATTTTTACTAGATAGCAAGCTATATTTGGTATATTTGATTTGATATAGAATTTATAAAAGGAGATACAAATTCTATCCTCGATTTTCTAATTAGAAAATTCCTCCAAAATAGATCCTAATGCCACCAAAGTCAAAATCCAAAGATAAGGTCAAAGCCCCCCAACAAAACCTAGATTCTCTAAAATCTCTAAAATCTAAAAACCCCAACTCTTTTCCTTAGCTATTTCTTCTGCAAAACCATTTAAAGCAATGTCATATTTGAATTGTGGCATAAAATGTTTTACCGTCTAATTTTATATTATTGAGCATAACTTCAAATTAAACCGTTCGATCGAGATAAAACTTTACTTGAAGATTCCTGATGCATTTGTTTATGTTGGGGTAAACTTTCAGGTGAATTGGAGTTCAGAAAAAACTTGTGATATAAGTCAGAACAGGCTGTATAAATTTTGTTATTTACTTCATTTTGACTTGTGAACTTTTCATTTGGCAAGGATCCTTTTTCTATAAGGATGTAACTTGTTTTAAAAATTTTCTAATTCTACAAGGATCTTTAAAGGGCTACAATATAATTTTCAAGTGTGGTAAGGATTCATTAATGTTCCAAAATCCTTTTCTTACCGGTATTTCTTATTCATCCTAGCTACATAAGGAAAGAAAGGCTAGTGTTATTTAATTATATTTTGGTTTATAGGATCATTGGGTTGATAAAGACTTAAGACTTAAGACTTATGGACTTTATTTTTATTTTTGTTAGCTACAACTCAAGGCTTGCTTGGGCTTAATTAATACTTTGTTTTTAGTTAGGATCCAAGACTTGTTTAAATCAGGGTTTAGGCTTACTAGTAAAAGTTTTGGGTAAGTTTTTGTAAGTGATTCAATTTAACCCACAAAGGTAGATTCATTAGGGTTAGTTTTTCAGAACTATTTAATACATGTATGCCTAAATTTCAGAGCCATTGATGAATAATACTTTTGAATCTTTTAATTTTAACGTTTGAGAGAGATTCTAATATTTTTTTGTTCTTAAATGATCTGAATCTGATTTATCGAAGATTAACTAGGTTCGTGATGTCATTCGACTTTATTACAATAGTTCTTGTGTCTTGGGAAAAGTTTCTATTGTGTTACACTCTTATCAGACCTATTTCGGTTTTCTGGGATCATATCTTAATCTTGATTGTGGGTTATGTGACCACGTGATCACGGGAAATCGCATCAATTAGTATCAGTTTACCCCAACATAGACAAATACCTCTATAATTTTCTACTAAAGTTTCAACTTTATCCAATAGTTTGATTTGAAGTTATACTCAGTAGTGTAATACTAGACAATAAAACAATTCACACCGCAATCTAAATATGACCTTACTTAAATCATATCAGAATCATTAAAGTAGTAATATAACAAAAAATTTGACCCGGTGACATTAATGATATTCTTAAGACTGTAAACATTTCTGCCAGAATAAATTTAATATTGAGGAAGACCAATGAACCACAAACGTGGAGAGAGACACAAGAGACTTCATAGAACGGTCCACATGCATTTGTCTCGGGTGTTTTTTTCCCCACTTTGACAAGGACTTCTTTTCTTTTTTGTCCTGTTTAGTTAATATAAACTCTTGTGCTGTCGATAAGTCATAGCTAAGCTAATATATTCTTGTATTCACCTTCGTTAGACGAGAAATTGTTATGCAAACTTAGTTTATAAACCAACATAATAACCAGTGGACGTTGTATTTCAATTTTTTTTTGACACTAGGAGTAGGCTTTTAGAGCGTAACGTGATCCATCATGATTACACTAGAGCTGGAATCCATGAAGGTGTATGGATAAAATAATCGAAGTCATTGAACTTTTATCTTTGTTCAACAATATTTTGAAGCTTCAAGCCAAAATTAAGAGCACTATCGGTGCCATAGTATAGTAGGAGCTGCGTGCCCATCTGCTATATTCTTCCTGTTTCATCATTCTTATCATATGTCAAGAATGATAAAATCAAACTTTATCCCCCTGAATTGGACATTGGAAGTGATGGTGTCTAATTAAGAACTTTTGGAGAATGGATAGCTAGCTTATTAAAAAAGCAATCAAAACACGATTTTGAACATAATTGAGTTTGTCTTCTAATTGCGTATCAGCATATTTTGGCTGGACAACACCACTTATTGTTTGTGCTTGAAAGCTAGGTGACCACGTCTGAATAAGACAAGCTTCACTGGATGATATCCGCAAAGAAAATTAAATATCACTAGCCGTGTAACCATGATATGCCCCGAGTTTTTTTTTTTTCCCGTTAAAAATGATATCCTAAAAAATAATTATAATAATAACTTGAAAAAAAAATTCATAAGAAATAAATGATGTAGCTCAATTCTTAATTTATTAAATATAAATGATAAAATTAGATTAAAAAAAACTCATCTCGAGTTAATTCAAGTTAGCACATGACAAACCTATAACTCGGTGAATAAAAGGCGAGTTAACTCGGGTTAACTCATCAAATCTGTAATTCAGGTCATGAGATCATTATAATCTATTAAAAAAAAAAAAACTTAAAACATCACAAAGCTGAAAAGAAAATGAGTTAAAAAAAAAAACGATATCAATCCATGTTAACTTTTCAAACCAATGATTTGGGGCATTAAACTGGAAACACCATATCTGAAAAAAAGTAAAAAACTTAATTCTCAACCAATTAAATATTGAAGGATTAATTTGAAAAAAAAATATCCATTACACGAAAAGATTAAAAACAAAAAAAATGATAATTAAAAGAATGGAGATCATAATTGAAATACATAATGAATTTTAATTTTGATCAAATGGTGAAATTAAAAAGAAAATTTAATTTAACAAAAAGAAAAAAAATACAATTAAAAGAACAATGATAGAAAATTGAAATAAGAAATAAAAATAAATTTTTTATTTGTAGGTGAAATTGAAAAGAAAAATCAAATCAATAAATTAAAGGCTTTAAAACATAATTAGAAGAATGATGATCAGCTTGAAGAAAAATAATATTTTACAAATTAATTGAAGGATGTTATTGAAAAAAAAAACTTCTATAAAAAGGCTATGAACAAAAAATCAAAATTAAAAGAATAAGGATTAAAGTTGAAATACCAACAACAAACAGGGTCAAATTGTAATTTTTTGGGAAGGAGAAAGAAAAAAAATACCAAGAAAGAATCATTGACCAAAAAAACTAGACTTTAACCACCAACATGCACCCCATCACCAGGAAGAGAATGCGAGAACACTTCCAACAACACGATGGAAGGATATTTTTAGATACTAGGAGGGATTGCACATGCTGCTTGTTGGCAGGGGCACCTCCCACATGCTGAATAATGATGAGCCACATGCACCCCAACTTTCCTTTTTATATTTGATCAAATACTAAATTTTTTCTAAACTGACTTGATAGTAACAAAAAAAACCGTTGCGAATTTGTTTTTTCTTTTAATGATATTTTAGTTTTTTTACTATGCTTTTTATTTATTTTTATTTTTTATATTTATTGAAATACCAAATTATTCCTCAGCTGAATTAATAATAATAAAAAAACAATTATGAAAATATAAAATTTACTATTGATGCATGTTTTAGTTTTTTTTACTTCTAAGATACTCTGGTCATGGAAAAAGAATTATTTATGGCGTATTGGATCCTTACGAAAAGATGGCGCAGCCAAGCATGCAAGACGTGGAAAAGGTTAATTTAGTGGTGGCGCGAGATTAATTAGAATTTTATGATTATATATCTGCATAATTAAGTCTCAGTGGACCAGGCTGTCTACACCAATGAGATAAGAGTTTGCAACGTGTTACTGAGATAAGCTTGAAACCATTCTTAAATTATCAGGTGACAATCGGCCTTGCTTTGTTTTGCTCGGCTTGGAATGCTTAATAGCATCCCCGGAAGGTCCATTGTTTTTTCCAAACATACACATGCAACGTCAAATGAAAACTAGTTATGTTAACAATGCTGTGTTGCAGATCGGATTAAAATTTTCAAATTTAAAAAAAAAATAAATGATAATTATGTTTTTAAATAAGTAATTTTTTTATATAATTTGTTTAAATCTTAATTAATTTAATAATATAATATGAAAATGAGACAAAAATATACATATATTACCCTGGACAAAATTGAATTAACATGTGAAATTCATGACTGACATATGAGATCTAAATAACTATATAGAAATATGATACCATAAAAACTCAAAAAAAATATTGAATGATAATATTAGAAAAGAAAATAAAACAAAAAAAATATGTTGATCTCTCTTAACTTTTCAAACTCGTGATCTGAGTTATAAGATTTGAACATCATACATGAAAAATTAGTAAAGCTTAATCTCTACAAAAATGAAACATTTAAGGATGAATTCGAAAAAAAATTATACAAAAAAATAAAAAATAAAAGAATAAGGGTTAAAATCAAATAAAAAATAAGTTAAAGTTCAATATAAATTTTTGAATTTAAAAGTTAAATTAAAAAAATAAAAATATCAATAAAAGAATAAAAAATCAATATTATATAAGAATGATCCATATTATATAATAAAATTTATTGCCATTCAAATCTCATTTTCATCAATCTATCGTAGTGGAACAACTATCCATATCTTGAATGTAAAATGTTAAAATATAGACTTGGTTTCCGGGAGTCTGAAAATCTGGTTTCTTTAAATTGACATTAATAAGTACTTGAGTAATTAAGTTTCTCAAAACTATTACAATGTCATGTTCCATCTGTAATCTCAAAAGAACTGCAAAATGACTTCTGATCCAATCTATTATTGATGGAAACTATCATCTTCTTCAATGTCATTTGATTTATCAGACAGAAAAGGTTCTTCAAGAACAAGTTTTCCTTCTCTGGAGTCCTGAATCGTGATTTTAACTGTC
>Ga0325401_1007189_pt1 | contig 10806 bp, 8 predicted proteins | sample PopdelMetagenome_FD_205666 | JGI IMG/M metagenome (GOLD analysis project Ga0325401, IMG submission 205666) | Populus deltoides microbial communities from Bellville, Georgia, United States - Xylem-PdKOR-R2 | ecosystem: Host-associated > Plants > Phyllosphere > Stem > Wood/Secondary xylem | place...
TTAAAATAAATAAAATTAAGTAGATAACATAGCTTCTCAAACATCTTTATGTGTGTCATAACCCAATTTTTGACCATTTTATTTTAATTATTATTAGTATTATTATTTTATTTACATAAAAGGATTTAAAAAAAATGATGATAATGATGAAAAAACAAGTAAAATAAAATAAATAAAGAATGAATTAAAATTTGGGTTAAAGGCAACATGATTGGAAGTTTTGGGGTTTAATTAAACTTTGGAATTAATCTAATTAATCGAATCAAGGGTTTAATTGGAGAATTGATAAGTTTTGAGACTTAATTGAGCTTGGAATTAATTTAATTAATCCGATTAAGGGTTTAATTGGAGAATTGATAAGTTTTGAGACTTAATTAAGCTTGGAATTGATTTAATTCATCCAATTAAGGGTTTAATTGGAGAATTGATAAGTTTTGAGACTTAATTGGACTTGGATTTAATTAAATTAATGAAATCAGGGACTTAATTGAAAATGTATCAAAGTATAGGGCTGATTCTTGTCAAATTTGAAAGAAATTAAAACCCAAGGACCAATGTGTAAATGGCGCTGAGATGCAGGGGTTCAATTACAATTTACCCAAGGACTGGACTACAAAAATTCAAAATGTCAAGGATCAAAACACAAAACACCAAAAACGGCGCCGTTTTACCGCTACTGTTCATCTTCTTCCCGACTGAAACGGACGCCCACCGCCGCTCCCACCATTACACCTGCAATTAACACAATTTATGGCTTGAAGAAACGGCTTTGTTCTCTGGCTATAAAAGCCAGAGATAGTCCATGCACGCGGGGAGGGGAAAAAAATACCCAGAGGCTAAAAATCCCAGATGGAAAAAACCCAGTAGACAGGGGGGAAGCTAAGCCCAGACACGAAAAAACTAGGGAGAGACCGGAGAAAAAACTGCTGAAAAACCAAAGAAAAACTGGGAGGACAAAAAGGAGGAAGAAAAATGTAGAGCCAAGGCTGAACAGAGAGAGAGACCGAGAGAGAAAGAAACCAAAAGAAAAAAAGGGGAGAGGCTAGGAATCAGAAACCGAAGAAAAGCAGGGAAAACAGGGGAGCAAACAGAGGAAATCCCAAGAAACAGAAGAGGCTAGCAGGAGGGGAGACTGGATGAGCACGAACCGAAAACCATAGCTAAAAAAAACTCAGCCTAAGGCCATTGCCTTCATCTTTGCAGACATCCCTGTAGAAAAAGAAAACGCCCAAAAACATCACTGAAAGCCGGCACCTTCATCATCTCAGGAGCTGCGGGAAAACTAAAGTATACGGGCCCAGAATCAAAAGGAAACAAAGGAAAGCAGAAGAAGGAGCAGAGTAGAGGAGGTAGTCGGCCAGTCAGAGCTTCGCCACCGTCTCCATCGCCTCGCAGACCAGGTAAGCTCATCCTTTCCCATTCTGCAATTTAATTCATTGGACACTGTTGCCGTGTATTTTAATTAGCCCTTACGCACGCGTTGTGCGTGTCTTTGCCCAGCCGGGTCACTGGCTTGGGCCAGTGACCTGGCCGGGCTGGCTGGGCCTAGCCCAGTCCATGTGGGCTGAGCTGGGCCCAGCCCAAAAAATATATGCTGGGCCGGGCCGGGCCCAACCCAGCCCCAAAAAAGATAAAAAAATTAAAAAAAGTAGAAAAAATAAAAAAATATGTATACATGAATAAAAATAATGTAAATTTATTGGTTTATTCACTGGCGCCAGAGTCAGGAATAAAAATACCGGTTTAAATTTATATTATTTTTATTCATTGTATTTTATTTTATTTAGATAGAAAATAAAAAAATATATACATGTGTAAAAATAAATAAATTTTTTTATGTGAATATTCACTGGCGCCGGAGTCAGGAATATTATAAGCGACCGTAATACTAGGAGGCGACTCCTTAGACAAGACATTTTCTCCTAAAAGAACAAGATGTCAAATATCTGTTTTTTTTCCACAATTCGAGAATTAATTTATAGAGCCGCCGCGATGTCGGGTGCGACAGGATGACGACTCCACTGGGGACCTTAGGATTAAGCTTTGTCTTTTATCTTATTATTGCTATTTTGTTTGTTGTGTTTATTTGTTTATTTTTCCTGCATTTACTGCTTTAGCATGCATCCTTGTTTATGTTGTCATGCATCACTTTGAGAGCACACACTTAACAACCTAGGATAAGTGGGGGAGTAACGGTACCCCAATGGCTTTAGCCTGGGTAAGACTCGTGAAACCATCCAACTCTCGCTTGATTGTTTACTTGGAAGTGGTTGATATGCCAAACTGATATTACTCAGGGCCTCTATCTTCACACTACTTGTAAGCCTCATATCGACCTTTCAAGGACGATCACTAAGCATGCGAGAGACCCTTTGAAACTAGATAATGACCAACCCGTTGATGCACTCAACAATTAGGATCTTCATATTAGGTTGTCACCCCGTGAAGGGCAAGTTTGCATTCATACGCATTTTTTTTAATCAATATTTTTGCATAAATTGCATGATTTACATTTAGCAGGTTGAAATATAGGTTCCCCATTGAAACCCATCTATAACACTCGTTCAAGAAAAAGACAAATGGAAAATGAAGAAAAAGCCCAGTTGGAAGCCCAACATCAAAAAGAGGTGGACAATCTTAAAGAAGAAGTCGCAAGGCTTACTAGTCTACTCGAGCAGGCCTTGAGAGATAAATCCGGAAAAGCAATACTTATAGCTCAGCCTGAAGATATGCATATAACTCATTTTGATCCACGGAATCTAGGGGCAAATAGGGTGTCATCTGAATTTCAACAAGCTATGCATTTCCAGCCAGCATACCCCTCAAGAATTTCGTCTACCATTGATTCTACCAAGAAAGAATCTCAAAATGGCAAGATGGTGAAAGAAGAGGGTTTGGAAAAATGGACTGCCCTAGAAGAGAGGATAAGGGCAGTTGAGGGAAAGCATTTGTGTGACCTAGTGAAAGCTGTCAATATGTGTTTGGTATCTAACATAGTCATTCCTAAGAAGTTTAGGGTGCCAGAATTCATTAAATATACAGGAACCCAATGCCCTGTAACTCATCTCAAGGCATACTGCAACAAAATGGCTGAGGTGGTTGATGATGAGAAATTGTTGATTTATTTCTTTCAAGATAGCTTAAGTGGCGCTGCCCTCACTTGGTATATGCGATTAAATAATATCAAAGTTAAAAAATGGAAGGATTTAGTTGATGCCTTCATGAGGCAATATAAGTTCAATATAGACGTGGGGCCTGATCGGTTAAGCTTGCAAGCTATGGAGAAGAACAACAAGGAGTCCATAAGAGAATACGCCTGAAGATGGAGTGAGGTAGCTGCATAAGTTAACCCTCCCACGTTAGAAAAGGAGATGATTAGTTTATTTTCCAACACCTTTAAAGCTCCATACTTTGAATACTTGGTTAGAAGCTCTGCACAACATTTTACTGACCTGGTTGTTATAGCTGAGAGGATTGAACAAGTCATTGGGTTAGGTAAAATTGCTGATCCGACTGAAAAGAACGGTTTCACTGAAAAAGGAAAGGACATTGAAGGAGGTGGTTTCCAAGGCACTTATCATTCTTATAGCTAATTGCTTCACACCGACTCCCAGAAATCAACTATCTTGAAGAAAAAGCTATAGTGATATTAGGTCAAGAATGATCTACAAATGACTTCAACGAACTGTTGAAAAAATGCCATTGTCGAGAAAAGTGAGTGATTGAAAAATTCTATAAATTCCAATCAATGATCACTAAATGTTTAGCCCCTTTATATGTTATCATGCCAGTATTCATGTTGGCATAAGATCTTTGTTGTTGAACTTCTTTTCCTAAGTTTCAATGAAATAATGAGTTTGTCATTCAATCATGTTCACGACCAAGCATTTTCTTATAAGAACTCACGAATACATTTTTGAAGCCTCGCGTGATCTCATAGACGCAATTCATCTCTTTTACCAAAATCAGTTTCCCTATTGGAGTTTTGAAAATTTGATCTGGCATTTTGATTTAAAAAATAATTTGATGTTTATTCAAAAATGATTTTTGACATTCTACTTGTAGAATGACAAGTGAATCAAGCAACTCCATCATTAAGGTGACTAAATTATAAACCAAAAAAAAGAAAAAAGAAAAATGAAATGAATAAACACCCTTACCCCATAACTTTTGAATCATGTGTTTTTAAATGTATGAATAATGGTATGTAGTGAACTCGTTACTCATGACTCATGAAATGCATCTTTGCAAAGACTAAACCATCATACAGGATAAGGTCAAAGTTTATTAATCTTAGCTGCTTGCGCTTGAAATGAGGAAAGTCCATTTTTTTATTCCTCTCACATTCTGAAATAAGTACATCCCTTGCGATCCCTTTTTGAGCCTGAATAATTTTTCTTTCATGAAAATATCCCGACTAAGATCACACCTCACACTGGGGGGCAAGAGAAAATTTCAATAAGAAAAGAGAAAAAGCCGTGACAAAGCCAAATGTCATAAAGAGCTCAAGAAACTCAAATGCTAGGGGGCATGCTCAAATCACTAGAAAAAGTGACATCCAAGATAAAGTGAGTATGCCCTAGCAAAGCAATAAAAAAGAAAAAAAAAGAAAATAAAAAAAGAGCGGCAAAAGAAAATATGAATGACGTCAAGAGTCAAACTGTTGATAGTGATCCTCAGTCTTTGAAACCCTGAAACACTCTTTGAGCCTTATGAATCCTTTTCTTTCATAATCAAGAACCATAGCCTACATTACGTCCCTGTAAAACTCCTTTCTAATCAAGCAAGCAAACAACCTAGAACAATAAACAATGCTCTCAAAATGCAAAGAATACTTTTTCATAAGATTCATGACATCAAGAGTAAACTACTCATTATTATTCATGCTGATAAAAATGAATGTTAAAAAAGAGACAAATGTTTCTCATACAAAACCTCGAGCTTTTTCTTGAGCCCTTCACTTTGAAACAAAAGGTCATCTCATGACGTATTTTCACCGAAGATCTCATTGCCAAACACAAGTGCAAATAATCTCTTTTCCAAAAAAGAAAATAACCAAGGAGTTGCAAGATTTCAAAAGCAAATTATTTTAGACTCACATCGAAACAATTTTTTTTTTAAAATGCAAGATCAAGATTTCAAGATTTATTCTGGACCCATATTCCTTCACCAAAATGAACAAAAAGAGAAATGAGAGAATGGTCTTTTAAAATCATTATTTGTCTAAGTCGCTGGCAAAGCACACTTCGGGATAATGATCAGTACAAGGGACAACATTGTATTTTCTCTTCTAGAAAAAGAGAGGAACATTTCCTACAACAAGACAATGGGGTATTTTGGTTTATGAAAGACAGTTTGATCCTTTCAGCAAGTGACACCGGATGTTTTTAGCAGTGAGACGAGGAGTAATGAATGATCCTCTCAAATCATTTGACGAGATAAAAAATCTCTAGCAAGCAAGTGGGTCACGATAGGCATCACAAAGGCTGAGTTGTGCAAACAAATCTAGAAATAGACTTACATGGGCCAACTCGAGTGGGCTAGAAGCCAAACGACAAAGATGACCCAAATCAGAGGTATCAAATCCTTATCAATCAAACAGCAAGAAGATTAAGAAGCAATGGAGGCCTATATTTCAAAACAGGTAAAGATGCATGCATATCATCTTTGAGACATTGAACAATGAGTTTTGCAAATTTCATTACAGAAGATTCCAACGGAATCCATCAAGTGGAAGGCCAACTTGAAATGGCCAAGATTGAAATTGCTTTTGAAAAATTTTCACTTTTAAGAATTTTTCATCCTGGGCAAGCTGCCCATGAGAATTAGGCCACCTGAAAAATCTTTGTGTTTTCCCACCTCCTTTAAATGTGCTTTCGAGCCTTTAATCATCATTTTTAGGGCGATTTCAAGCCCTTATCTCCTTTTTAAGGCGCTTTCAAGCTCTTATCTCTTTTCGAGCGCGCCTTTGAGTCCTCGCTTCCTCTTCGAGCGCCTTTGAGTCCTCGCTTCTCTTCGAGCGTCTTTGAGCACTCGCTTTCCTCTACGAGCGTCTTTGAGCACTCGCTTTCCTCTTCAAGCGCCTTTGAGCAATCGCGTTCCTCTTCGAGCGCCTTTGAGCCCTCACTTCTCTTCGAGCGCCTTTGAGCACTCGTTTTCCTCTTCGAGCGCCTTTGAGCCCTCACTTCTCTTTGAGCACCTTTGAGCACTCACTTTCCTCTTCGAGCGCCTTTAAGCCCTCACTTCTCCTTGAGCACCTTTGAGCGCTCGCTTCTCTTCGAGCACCTTTGAGCCCTCGCTTCTCTTGGAGCGCCTTTGAGCACTCGCTTTCCTCATCGAGTGCCTTTGAGCGCTCGTTTTCCTCTTAGAGCGCCTTTGAGCCCTCGCTTCTCTTCGAGCGCCTTTGAGTACTCGCTTTCCTCTTCGAGCGCCTTTGAGCCCTCCCTTCTCTTCGAGCGCCTTTAAGCACTCGCTTTCCTCTTCGAGCGCCTTTGAGCCCTCCCTTCTCTTCGAGCGCCTTTGAGCACTCGCTTTCCTCTTCGAGCGCGCCTTTGAGCCCTCACTTCTCTTTGAGCACCTTTGAGCACTCACTTTCCTCTTCGAGCGCCTTTAAGCCCTCACTTCTCCTTGAGCGCCTTTGAGCCCTCGCTTTCCTCTTCGAGCGCCTTTGAGCCCTCGCTTCTCTTCGAGCGCCTTTGAGCCCTCGCTTCTCTTCGAGCGCGCCTTTGAGCCCTCGCTTCTCTTCGAGTGCCTTTGAGCACTCGCTTTCCTCTTCGAGCGCCTTTGAGCCCTCGCTTTCCTCTTCGAGCACCTTTGAGCACTCGCTTTCCTCTTCGAACGCCTTTGAGCACTCGCTTTCCTCTTAGAGCGCCTTTGAGCACTCGCTTTCTTCTTGGAGCGCCTTTAAGCCCTCGCTTCCCTCTTCGAGTGCCTTTGAGCACTCGCTTTCTTCTTGCAGCGCCTTTGAGCCCTCGCTTTCCTCTTCGAGTGCCTTTGAGCACTCACTTTCCTCTTCGAGCGCCTTTGAGCCCTCATTTTCTTTTTTTTACTTGGGTAGGTCACCCATCACAATGAGACCCTTTTCTTTGTATTTTTTTTATTTGGGTAGGTCACCCATTACAATGAGACCACTTCTAAAAAAAAACAAAACAAAACGAAAAAAACAAAAAAACAAAAAAAAGTGGGTCGTCTTTTAAAAGACTTGTTTCTTGATTTCTATATCTCTCTGTAAAGGTCGTGTGTCAATCTACTGTTTTCGAAGTTTTCAAGACCAAAAAAAAAAGCAAAAGTTCTTTCTGTATCTACTTTTCTTTATAAATTTACTACACAAAGCTAAAAGAAAATGAAATTTTCTAATATCTTTGCATAGTAAATATTATAAAAAGGGGGCAACTGTCATAACCTAATTTTTTACCATTTTATTTTAATTATTATTATTATTATTATTTTATTTACTGAAAAGGATTTAAAAAAAATGATGATAATGATGAAAAAACAAGTAAAATGAAATAAATGAAGAATGAATTAAAATTTGGGTTAAAGGCAACATGATTGGAAGTTTTGGGGTTTAATTAAACTTTGGAATTAATCTAATTAATCGAATGAAGGGTTTAATTGGAGAATTGATAAGTTTTGAGACTTAATTGAGCTTGGAATTAATTTAATTAATCCGATTAAGGGTTCAATTGGAGAATTGATAAGTTTTGAGACTTAATTAAGCTTGGAATTAATTTAATTCATCCAATTAAGGGTTTAATTGGAGAATTGATAAGTTTTGAGACTTAATTGGACTTGGATTTAATTAAATTAATGAAATCAGGGACTTAATTGAAAATGTATCAAAGTATAGGGCTGATTCTTGTCAAATTTGAAAGAAATTAAAACCCAAGGACCAATGTGTAAATGGCGCTGAGATGCAGGGGTTCAATTACAATTTACCCAAGGACTGGACTACAAAAATTCAAAATGTCAAGGATCAAAACACAAAACACCAAAAACGGCGCCGTTTTACCGCTACTGTTCATCTTCTTCCCGACTGAAACGGACGCCCACCGCCGCTCCCACCATTACACCTGCAATTAACACAATTTATGGCTTGAAGAAACGGCTTTGTTCTCTGGCTATAAAAGCCAGAGATAGTCCATGCACGCGGGGAGGGGAAAAAAATACCCAGAGGCTAAAAATCCCAGATGGAAAAAACCCAGTAGACAGGGGGGAAGCTAAGCCCAGACACGAAAAAACTAGGGAGAGACCGGAGAAAAAACTGCTGAAAAACCAAAGAAAAACTGGGAGGACAAAAAGGAGGAAGAAAAATGTAGAGCCAAGGCTGAACAGAGAGAGAGACCGAGAGAGAAAGAAACCAAAAGAAAAAAAGGGGAGAGGCTAGGAATCAGAAACCGAAGAAAAGCAGGGAAAACAGGGGAGCAAACAGAGGAAATCCCAAGAAACAGAAGAGGCTAGCAGGAGGGGAGACTGGATGAGCACGAACCGAAAACCATAGCTAAAAAAAACTCAGCCTAAGGCCATTGCCTTCATCTTTGCAGACATCCCTGTAGAAAAAGAAAACGCCCAAAAACATCACTGAAAGCCGGCACCTTCATCATCTCAGGAGCTGCGGGAAAACTAAAGTATACGGGCCCAGAATCAAAAGGAAACAAAGGAAAGCAGAAGAAGGAGCAGAGTAGAGGAGGTAGTCGGCCAGTCAGAGCTTCGCCACCGTCTCCATCGCCTCGCAGACCAGGTAAGCTCATCCTTTCCCATTCTGCAATTTAATTCATTGGACACTGTTGCCATGTATTTTAATTAGCCCTTACGCACGCGTTGTGCGTGTCTTTGCCCAGCCGGGTCACTGGCTTGGGCCAGTGACCTGGCCGGGCTGGCTGGGCCTAGCCCAGTCCATGCGGGCTGAGCTGGGCCCAGCCCAAAAAATATATGCTGGGCCGGGCCGGGCCCAGCCCAGCCCCAAAAAAGATAAAAAAATTAAAAAAAGTAGAAAAAAATAAAAAAATATGTATGCATGAATAAAAATAATGTAAATTTATTGGTTTATTCACTGGCGCCGGAGTCAGGAATATTATAAGCAAATTATCATAGCATAAACTAATAAACATTTAGCAATTTAAGATAAAACCAGCAATGCAGTCTGCCTCAGGCAGAACGTTTAGGGGGTGATAATATCTTCCCTTTTACGTAACCAATCCCGAGCCATAGAATCTCTGATGACCAGTTAGGGTTCCTAGTGACCGTAATACTAGGTGACGACTCCTTAGACAAGACCTTTTCCCCTAAAAGAACAAGATGCCAAATATCTGTTCTTTTTCCATAATTCGAGAATTAATTTATAGAGCCGCCGCGATGTCGGGTGCGACAATGTGACTCCTAAATCAATTAGGTACTCTTTGTCTGAACATATGATAAATATTTCACCTTACTATTGCCTCTATTCTTATATGATTATAATTGACTTATCAAAATCATATAAGTTTAGTTAATGAGTACCCAATTTCTATAGCATTAAATAGATTTGTTTTACAGTATTCTTGAGTGACTCAATCAATTATCCATAAATTAAACTCTTGTTTTATGCTTATAAAATTGAAAGATAGCATGTCATGTTCTTAACATGTAGTTAGTATATTAATGAGGAATTTATTATATAATTAGGTCTCATATTATGGCATGGTTAGTATATCATATATAACAATTATATCTAAACATACACCCATAATATGTCATTCTAATTGAATGATTATGGACATATTTAAACTAATTCTCTTGAGCCATTAAAAAAAATTAAATATTCAAAATCTAGGTAATTGTTGCACTTCTTCATAAGTCCTTGCAAGCACCATAATTATATACTTTTACACCTTTTTTTCTTTGTCTTTGAATTTAAAATAATTTTCATAACTAATTTCCTATATAATTTCATATCTAAATTACATAAAATTTAAATAATTGAATAAGAAACCTCAAGTTACATTCAAAACTTTACATCTCAAAAGTAAAATAGATAAAAAGAATGACACATAGGCCACATTTAATTTTACAACCGATCAACAATCTAAACATAATCACATTGGTCTTTTAATATCCGTAATCATCCATTATGTATAAAAACACAAAAATATTCATATATAAATATTTCAAGCTTTAATTCTAATTATTGGCTTTATGTGCAATTTTAGAATAACAATTCCAAAATTTATAAATATTAATCAAACTTAATTTGATAATTTCTAAAATATTGGTGAAAATCACTATAAATATTTTTTTTATAGTAACAATAACTTTTCCCACATCTTCATCTTTTGCTACCGGTAGTGGGCACACTACCCATGTTGGTGAAAATCACAACAACAACAACTACCAAATAGCCTATGCATGCAGCTTGATGTAAGCGTGCTACTATCCCATCCATTTTTTTATTTAAGTTTGATGGATTTTAACCCAAAAAAAACTTTTTTTAGTTCGAGAGAGAGAAAATATTTTGGTATATAAACTTAATTCATAATTAATGTAAAAAATAATCAAAACATGTAATTAACAACCCTAATTATTTAACAATAACTTTAATATAGTTGACGAGTTTGCTAAAATACATAATTAAAATTTGTTTGGAATCCCTAGAATCCCTTTAGACAGTCCAAGTTCGTATAGGGATTGATCGAACATGGGTAGTGTCCAAACTGCATGCGACAATTCAAGTTAAGCAAGGCACTGGACAAGAAGTCGGAGACTTTGAGAAAACTTGAAGAAAATAGAAAAAAGTTTCCAACAGTGTCGCACAAAGCTCCTCCAGATCCC
>Ga0325401_1007190_pt1 | contig 10805 bp, 7 predicted proteins | sample PopdelMetagenome_FD_205666 | JGI IMG/M metagenome (GOLD analysis project Ga0325401, IMG submission 205666) | Populus deltoides microbial communities from Bellville, Georgia, United States - Xylem-PdKOR-R2 | ecosystem: Host-associated > Plants > Phyllosphere > Stem > Wood/Secondary xylem | place...
GAGTGTGATCGATGTAATCCACGTACTTAATTAATTAATATATAAAGTTCATTTTGAGTAGATTTTATGTTTTGGAGACTTTCCTGGCTTTCGTTTCTTTTATGCCACACATACATTTTGTATAGCGCTAGCTAGCCTTCACCTAAAAGAATCAACAGCTGTGTGAACCTTAAAAAAATTATAAAAAGATTAAAAGCAAAAATAATTTCCTTCAAAGCGCTAATTGCACGAAAAAAAACTTGTTAAAGGAAAAAAAATACTTTCTCAAAAAATAAACAAATTTATACATATATATATATATATATATATATATATATATATATATATATATATATGTATGTATATATATATATATGGTTCTTATATAACGGTGAAGGCTACCTGATGTTTGCCTAATTTGTGTGTTTTTTTTTTTTTTTCATTTGGGTAACCATTCTTTCTGAATAAAAACCCAAAATCATCACTCTCCTGTTTAAACATTACGCATTTTCAAAAAAAAATATTTTCACCGAAAAGATAAAAAAGCCAAATCATACAATGACGTGGCTTTTGTACCAATAGAATGACTGATAAAATGACCAGTAGAATAATTTTGTTAGTCATTCCATTAGTAATATTTAATTTATGACTTGGTGATCAACTCTTATCTCTTCCTCCCCCTACCTTATTTGTTCTTTTTTCTTGTGTATTGTTTTCTACAACAAATAGCCACCCCTTTAATCTCAATATAATTCAACCTCCCACAATAAATTCGACCACCACAACACTTAATTTGTCATCATCCATGTTTTGATTCAAATTTTATTGAGGATTCTCCACTATAAGTGTTGTTACTCAATTTTGGACCCCACGTGCTGGAGATGGTGTATACCCATTTTGAACCGAGTGTAGGAGTGTACCTTATGTTTGCTAGAAAATTGACAAAAGCGGAGGAGAAATAAATATTTTTTTTCGAACCCTGTTTACGCTGTTTTCTGCTCTCTTTATCCTTTTCCTTTACTGCCAAAATCATCAGGTTTTCTTAGATTAATCAGGAGTCTTCATAATGCTAAATTCGTTCCTTCTTTATCTGGTCTTTAAGGTTGGATAAATCTCTCAGAAATTTGCACTAAAAAAACTGGTTCTGCTGCTATCGCAATTTTTTTGTTCCAACTTAGACTCTGATTCTAACTTGGTTTCGTATGATATTTAACCATCCTAGCTATACTTTGTCACTCATGACATGTTGACCTACACCTTTATTGGGTCCTAAGGATCACTGTTCTTATGGCAGACTCTCAGTCATATCGGGATTCTCGGCGTTGTCAGTTTCTGAATCAGATCAGGAGACCCTTTTGACTAACCAAGTTGCAGCCAGATTCTGCTTTTCAAAATGAATTTATCTCATTTTTTATCCTTCATGAAAGTTACAGCTCTACAAGTTTAGATGAATTTGGGGCTTTTGAATCGCTTGATTTCGATATCAGAAGCTCAAGATATTCCCATTTGAATATCTAACATGAAAGCAGAGATTTCTCCCGCGACAAGGATTTTGCCCGAGTTTTGCACTAAAGACTCTGCTTCTGTTGCGATGTCGTGGTCGCACAAATTAATTACCCTAGCTTCAAACACAACACACAAGTAGTATAGAGCAAGCAAGGGGTCAATCCCATGAGGAAGGTTCAAGTCAGATTTTTATGCTAGATGATATGCAATTTGGGGGGGTTTGGACATTATCTAAGCTAAAGCAAAAGAAAAAAGAAAACAGAAAACTATTAAACAAAATTTAATAAAATCAGAAAATTATCAAGAGAACAAACTTTGGTCGCAAGCACACATCCACCTATAGAAATCAGAACTGATCATGGAAATGAAACATCAATTTATATTCTGAATATTTATCTCTTCTTAATATTGGTTAGTTAACGGATCCGCCGTATAACTAACCCTAACCATCAAACAACCACAGTGTCCGCACTAGTAATTTAATTCAATGGCAGCCTTAAGAACCAGATAAGTTGATTAATCAAGAAAACATAATTGTCCGTTGTCTATGTTTGATTTGATTGAATGTTCTCCCTAAGATTAATAATGTATATCCGCCACAATTATTAAACTCAGTTGCTTCACAAGTTCATATACCAAAACTCCGGTTTTGATATCAAACTTAGCAATAGATTGTCTACAATAATAACTTAGAGTCCGCTCTAGCAATTAAAATAAACAATCATAGGAAAAATAAGCATAGAAGAACAAACATATTCATCATATAAACAGAAAAGAAAAGGTACAATAAATCTCACAATTCTTGAAATCTGAAGGTTTCAGTGTCCTTGTAACCAAGAAAAAGTGTTTAGCCTTGCATGTTTGTTGAACAACTAATCAAAAAGAAGGAAGAATGCATAATTTTGAGTTTCTTAGAGGAGAGGGGCGTTTTTCTCCTCTTAGCTAGTTGCCCCTTTTCTCTTCTCTCATTCTTTTTATATCCTAGGAAACCCTAGTCTCTATTTTACAAAATAGTCCTCCCTTAAGTAGACTGTTTACATTTAAATACTTCAATAACTATTTTCCTTAAAAAGGAGAAATAGCCTTGCATGAAATCTTCAAGCTTTGACTTAGAGGAGCTAAATTGTTGAAATAAAAACTTGGATATCGGTTTAGATGCTTCGAAACGTAATTTGGGCTCGTTCCTTCAAGAAACCTGTTTGCTGGCAGAATTCAGTTGTCATCTTTAAAAAATCATATCTCCCTCATATGACATCGTTTTTGGCTGAAACTTTGAGCGTTTATAGAACTTTGAGTTGAATCCAAAAAAATTGAGTTTTCATAAATTGGACTTCTGTTGCTCCAGATATTCAAGTTGGAATGGCCGAAGGTCAATATTGGAAGATTGTGAGATTTGACTTTGAAGGCTGTGATTTCAATGCTCTTCCTTATTTTATTTTCTTGCCTTAGATGTCCAGAAAGGTATGGATGTTAGCTTTTTAATGCCACTGGAATCACTTCATTTCAACCTCTAGAGCTCACGCTCTGCACAAAACATCAACTGAAGGTCAAATCTGCCAATTATCTCCAATTTACTCCTTTTTGCATCTTTCATCCAAAAGTGCCTTCAAAACATAAAATAAAGAATATCAAGTTATTTCATATATAAAACATAGGAAAAACACTAGTTAAATGTGGGTGAAATTATCGAATAATATGGTTGCATCAGCTTCCATCATAATTTTTGTTGGTCGTTGTTCTTATGTCATATTCCTAGTCATATCGGGATGCTCGACATTATCAATTTCTAAATTAGATCAAAAGATCCTTTTTGACCAACCAGATTACTTCATAAAATGATTTTATCTCATTTTGAATCCTTCATCAAAGTTGTAGTCCTAGATGCGGAGATGAATGTGGGCTTTTGAATCGCATGATTTTGATATCAGAAGCTCAAGATATTCCCATTTGAATATCTAATGTGAAAGCAGAGAATCCTATCGCGAGAAAGGTTTAGCTCAAGTTCGCGGGCCTGATTCGAAGGATTTTTTTGGACCAAGGACTGAATTCAAAAGTGATAAAATGAGGGATTGAATTGAAAGCTAGAGAGGGGGGCTAGATCATCATGAATGACAGGATTTTTACCACACCGAATAAGAAAAATAAGACTTTGCAGCATGCACCCTTACCCATCTGATTTTTATCATCACGCTTGATTTTTGAAGCTGCAACCATGTTTTTATTGCCTCATTTCAAACGGAGCAGATGGCCCTATGGAAGGAAAGAAAGAAGTCACACCATCTTCTAAAAAACTGGAAAGAAATCAGACATCAGAATCAGGATATTTAATTTTATTTTTTGTGTTTTTTTTACTGCAAATCAGTAGGGATTTGCATCCTAGAATTAATGCATTGAATCTTTCCTAAATAGAGATATGTCTAGACTATATATAAGCCCTTCTAATGACCTAACAAGGGCAGAAAGAAAGAGCATAAAAAGAAGAGAAAGTCAGGGGAAGAGGAGCAGAAACAAACAGCAAAAGAAAGAAGAAAAACACAAGAGAGGCAGGGAGTTTTAAAAAAACACTGATAACAGGGGAACATAGGGGTTCTTTCTTTGATCCTTTCGTCACTATGAAAAAAACAAGAGGAGAAAGGAGAGGCAGGCGACAGGGAAACCAGTAAAAGCAAGAGAAGTAGAAGGAAGAACGTTCAATTCATCAGCACAGCTTCAGCGTCTTTACTTCGTCTGTCATTTACCAGTAGCTAAAGAGGCACACGTGAGCTATCTTTCGGTCTTTGGTTATTATTTGCTGCAAACAGGATCTGCAGGTATAAGCCCCAATCTCTCCTCCTTTGTTATTTTTTTATACTAGGCATTCATTGGTTATTCAGTTGTAAAATTTTTTTCCTCTGAATAATTGATTTCTGTTTAGACAAAACCAGCGCTTGTCGATTTCTTCCATGATGTTTGAGTTTAGCTGTTGTCCATGTAAAAAGGGTTTGTCTTCATTTAGGGACTCTCCTTTTGCTTTCCTTACACCCGCTAGATAAGAAATCAGTCGGGCATTGTTTTGTTTTTCTTAGTGATTGCTCCCAGTTTTATTTTTTTCCTTGCTATCTGCGTGGGGTGAGTTGGCTTTGAATTTTTTTTTAGTTTGCTTTAAGCTTATTAGAAATCTTAGAATATATGTGACGGCTGGTTAGCTTTTATTGTGATTTTTGTGTAATTATGATGCTTATGTTTCGATAAAAAAAATAAAATTTTTCTTGTATGATGCATATGGCCAATACCCTAACATGTTTTGAATGCTCTTTTTTATACAAAAAATATTGGAAGTTTTGAAAAGGTGTTTTCGCATGGATTTCTTAAACACAACAAAAATTATTTTCTTGTATTTCTGGATTTTACAACATGTTTGTAAAATTCCAAAGGGTATTGGCCAATATTCCAAAAAAATAAAAAAATCTTATTTTGGGGGAAATTCATCTATTTTCACCGTTAATGTTTGGATAAAGAAATCCCAAAGAGATGAATATCCAAAATATTTAATGGGAATAACTTGTTATTATTCACTGTTAATATTTGGATAAAGAAACCCTAAGTGGTAAATATCCAAAATAATTTTCTAGGGATAATAAGTCATCACACATCCTTGAAAGAAGTCTTGATTATAATCGAGGACATTTCAAACTTTTTTGTACTCCATGGTTTACGAGCCGTGATAGTATAAAACACTAAGGCAAAAATAGGCTTTTAAATCGCCCTGCATTTCTAAATTTTTTGTCCCTCCTCCTTGCGATTTATGAGTCGCAAACTCTTGAAATACTAAGGGAAAAATGAGCTTTTAAAGCACATGAAATCTCCTTGGATTTCTATCTTAATAAATTTTGTTTGAATCAAACCTAGAAAAACTGATGGGATTAGAAAACACCAACACTATAGCAATTATAAAGCAAACCAAACACCAAGCAGCTTATCTTAGGTAGGGCGTATTAGGGGTGCTAATACCTTCCCTTTACACAACCAGCCCCTTGCCTTAGAATCTTTGAAAGACGAGTTAGGGTTCCTAGTTATCAAAATACTAGGTGGCAACTCCCTTTACACAAAACAAAAATAACCCGAAATCAATCGAGGGTCGTCGCGACGCCGCGCTCCACCACGAGGGTGCGACAGGATGGCGACTCCACTGGGGATATAGGACTAGGCTTGGATTTGTTTGTTTATTCTATGTATTTGTTGTTCTCTGATTGCTATGGATAGATACTTTGTTTAAAAGCTTTAGCATGCATCTTTACATTCTGTCATACATGGTATAATCATGCATCACTTTATTATTATTATTATCTTTTGAGGGCACACACATTTAACTTTAAGTTAAGTGGGGAACTAGTAGCTTGCCTTATGACTTAAGTCAAGGTTTAAGTTTGTGTAAACCCCAACTCTTTGCTAAGTTTTTAGACTGATAGTGATTGGTACATGTGCCGTCCCACTATCTGCTGAACCCCCATTTGCCTTTACAAGGGCGATCACCGGGATAACAAGAGATCCTTTTTTAGAGACCAAGTAGTAAACCTACCCTATGTCTCACATAAAGGAACTAAAACCTATCCTTAGGGTGTATGCTCCATAATATCTTTTGCATCAAAACATGTCTAAACCCAAGGCATCTTGAATTGCAGGACTTGTGAATGAAATGGCCACCATTGCTAAATTTTTCATTATAGAATATGGGAAAAATTCTGAACTGTCACAATTGACTGAAGGAGACTGCTTTAGAAACGATGCTAAGAAACTGTCACCAATCAAGAACCTGAATTGCATTATGAATGAGGTGAACAAGTTAACGACTCACTTTCAGAATGTGGATAAGGATGCATTTTTTAGGAAATACAGACGTTTGGTGGAATTTACAAGGGTAGAAGTTTTAAGCCCAACTGTGCGAGCCATAGTCCATTTTTTGGATCTAGACTACCGGTGTTTTTCTTTTGCAAACATAGACCTATGTCCCACTATAGAGGAATATGGGATGTTGACTGAGTTTCTAAAAACTCTGTATCGGATTTATTTGCCTTTGAGATATGACAAGATCATCCCCGAACTGTCAAAACTACTCAGAATCTCCAACTTGGAAAAGCTTTTGGAAAAGAATGCTACCGGTCTGAAATTAAGGATGCTAGAAATTAAACTATAAAAGAAGTCAGGATTAGAAAAGGAGAGATTGATTACCTTGGGCATATTTGGCCTTATGTTGTTCCCAATTCAGATGGGTGTAGTGAGTTTGGAGGCTGTTGCTGCTTATGAAAATACACAAATCAATCCAGTGGCTGTAATTTTAGCTGAAACCATCTTGACGCTTAATCATTGTCGGAAGACCGGAAAAGGAGCAATGAGATGCTGCACGCAGTTGTTATATATCTGGATGGTTAGCCATATTGAAACAAAAAAACTTGTCTTCAATAATTTTTTATGGTTCACCCAAAGACCCCTAAAGTTGGTAGAAGAAAAAGAATGGGGAGATCTAGACAACCAAGGTTGGGTTGACAAATTAGAAAGTTTGCCTAATAGTGATTTCAAGTGGAGAGCCTCATGGGTAACGACAGTGAAAGTCCTAATGAGTTGTGGACAGAGACGTTAGGTGCCATTGGTAGGGATTACAGGCTATGTGAGTTATGCTCCTGCCCTGGTGGTAAGGCAACTTGGGGGCATGCAGTTTGTTCCAAGGACTATAGGAATTGCTCAATTCTTTGGTTTGTTCAAAGATCCCATTGCACAAGAAGTTTTGGAGATCATTAAACAAGATTGGAAGCATCTAGTTTTGGTTGAGATAAAAGGTTTAAAGGATCCAAGTGCGAGTGAAGGATATGCAAGATGGAGAGACTTAACAGCTTCAACCATGCATTGTGTAGGAGTCAAATCTCCCCAAACTATAGAAGAGCCTGTTAAGAGGAAAAGGGTCAATAATGAAAAGGAGTTGAGAAGACAAGTGGAAAAACTTCGGATAGAGTTGAGTAAAAGCAGAAAAGACAAGGCAATGTTGGAAGAAATGATGCTAAAAGAAGATAAAAAGAGAGCATTTCTAGATGAGTAAATACAATCTAGAGATGTGCGAATAACAAAGCTTGAGTTAAAACTGGGTGAGGAGAAGATTGCTAGGGAAAGAAGTGAGAAGGAGCTAAGAGGGATGAGTTTGGATTGGATGCAAAGTTGCTCTAAACTTGAAGCAATGGAGATTGACTTTAACGATTGCCAAAGAAGTGCAGAATATTACCAAGAAAAATTTGCACAAGTCCAGTTTAAACTGATGGATAGGATTAGGAAGTATGAGGAATTGAACAAGAAATATATTGAGTTGGAAAGCCGTTCGATGGGGATTGTAAAAGAAAAATGTAAAAGGAAAGGTTTTGAGGTTATTGAAACAGAATTAGCGGTTAAGAAGAATGAGATAAAAGTTATGAGGATAAAACTTGACAAGGAACATGAAAAGGTGAAGTATTTGGACGAGAAGCTAGCAGCAATGGAAAAACACAAAGATCAAATCGACGTCAACAACATCGCTTTAAACAGAACCAATATGTTGCTAATAGAAAAGATGACCAAGACAGATGAGCAAATGGACAAAGCTGTTGCACATAATTGGATTATTAGAATCAATGCGCGAAAGTGGGATGGGACATCATTCGCTATTGTTGAAGCCTAGCTGAAACTGATGCCTTTCTAGGGAAGATTGAGAACCGCGGCTTTGCCTTTTTACCTTTGGCTAGAGATTTTGTGGAGGAAAGGGATTAATATATTTTGTATTTCCTTTTTAGTATAATAAACTTATCAAGCATTAATGAAAAGGGCGTTGACCCATCTTCTTATGCAAAATCTGTCTCTTGGTGAATATGATTCAAGCAAACGACTTGAAAGGCAGTACTCCTAGCAATGTGACAAGAGAACCTATGTTTATAAGGTGGTGGCTATTATTCGTTCACAAGAAGGTTGCATCCATACCCAATATGTAAAGCATTCACATCACAATCATGCATTTTCTCATACATCTATACACGGATCTGCAGACTAAGAAACATATGTCCCCCTTCTAGAATCCACAACACTTGACTAAGGAAAATGATGAAAAATGAAGAAAGGTCACACCTAGTACTAAAAAGAGCTTGAAGGAATTTGGAATGATGTTGCGCACCTAATCGATTTGCTTGAGCAAATGTTTTGAGACAACTTTTTCCCTTTAATGAGATCATGCATTTTTAAAAGTTCATCTTGATGTTTCTACACATCACTGTCCGTTTTCAAAGTGGATCTTCTAAAACAAACACCTGCACTTTGCACTAAGAAAGTATAAGTTGAGGCTTAACCATGCAAAGTGTTCATTCAGTGAAATCTGGGAAGTTGTTAGGATTTGTGGTGAGTGACAAAGGGATAAAAGTGGACCCTGATGAAGTAAAGGCTATTCAAACTATGCCAACTCCCAAGACTAAGAAGGATGTAAGAAGATTCTTGAAAAATTGAATTACATTGCTGGGTTTATATCCCAATTAACCATGACTTGTGACCCAATCTTGCATTTGTTAAATAAGTGTGCTTGGACAACACAATGAAATAAGAAGGAAGGAAAGGGCCATTTTTTACCTAAGCAAGAAGTTCATGGAATGTGAGTCTAGGTATACAGTGATTAAGAAGCTATGTTGCGTACTAACATGGGCTGCAAAGAGATTGCATCAATATATGTTATATCATACTACATGGTTGATTTTAAAATTAGACCCATTAAGGTACATCTGTGAAAAGCCATATCGTCAAGCCAAATTGCAATAGCAAGTTCTATTGGCTGAATATGACATAATATATATGGCAAGTCGTGAAAGGAAAATGCTAATTATTTGCCAAGTGAAAGAAAAATGGCAAACCAAGGACGATCAGTTGAGACCTTACCAAGAATACCTGTCTAAACTCTAGAGAATTTAAGGAAATAGAGTTCACCTATCTAGGAAAGGATAGAAACCATTTTGTTGATGCTTTGGCCACGTTAGCTTCCATTGCTAGAATAGACTTTAGGGACAAGGTACAACCGGTACACATTGATATCAGAAATAACCCAGCTCATTGTTGAAAGAGAAATAGATGGAAACCCTTGGTACTATGATTCAAAACAAGACATATCCCATAGGGGCATCCAAAATCGACAAGAAGACTTGGAGAAGGTTGGCAATGGATTTCTATGTTGATGGGGAAACTTTGTATAAGAAATCATTTGATGGAACTTTGTTGAGATGTTTGGATGACATGAAGGTAAAAAGTCGTGAAGAAATTTATGGAAAGAGAGATCTGTCGATATGGTCCACTAGAAAAGATTATAACTAATAATGCCCAGAACTTCAATGGCAAGATGATAATAGAACTCTGCGTTAAATGAAAAATCAAGCATTCCAATTCCTCGCCATATAGGCCAAAGATGAATGGTGCGGTAGAAGCTTTTAACGAAAATGTCAAGAAGATTATTTAGAAGATGGTATTCACCTACAAGGACTGGCATGAGATGTTGCCATTTGCCATTCACACGTACCGCACCGCAGTCCGAACCTCAATGGGAGCCACCCCGTATACGTTGGTACATTGGAATGAAGGCGGTGATGCCTTTAGAAGTGGAAATCCCCTCATTGAGAGTATTGATAGACTTTGAGCTAGAAAAGGTAGAATGGGCAAAGGTTAGATATATATAAACAGCCGAATCTGATCAGTGAAAAGAGGATAGCTGTAATTTGTCATCATCAACTCTATTAAAGAAGGATGACCAAATCATACGATAAGAAGGTTTGACCTCGAGGATTCCATGAAGGAGGTCTTGTACTAAAGAAAATTTTGCCTTTTACCAGGAGAAGATTAGAGTAAATGGGCGCTAAACAATGAAGGCCCTTTGGTGGTAAAGAAAGCGTTCTCGGGAGGAGCTTTATTGTTATCTAGAATGGATGGAGAAGATCTAGTTAAACCTATGAATGCTGACTCTATAAAGAAATACTATGCTTCACAGTCAATAAAATAAAGTTCGGCCATGAATTCTCTTTGTAAAGAACCCTTTTTTTCATAAACCTTATGATCTTATAGCATTTGAAATCTTTTACTTAAAAGCACTGTTTTTTTTTATGCATGACTAAGGAGATGACTCCACCAATTGGAGAGAACCAAATCAAATCTAAACTTGACATATTTTTTGCAAACCACACTAGGGGCAAGAAGTGCATATAAGGGCCCATAGTGAACCAAAGCCCAAAGGGGTATCATCATAAAAACTTCTAAAAAAACATCTTTTATGAGAATTGGTAATTGCATTGAAAGTTTCA
>Ga0325401_1007192_pt1 | contig 10803 bp, 2 predicted proteins | sample PopdelMetagenome_FD_205666 | JGI IMG/M metagenome (GOLD analysis project Ga0325401, IMG submission 205666) | Populus deltoides microbial communities from Bellville, Georgia, United States - Xylem-PdKOR-R2 | ecosystem: Host-associated > Plants > Phyllosphere > Stem > Wood/Secondary xylem | place...
TCTATTAACAAACTAGACATGAAAGGACTTGAAATTTTAATATTATCCCTAATTATTCAGTAACCTAGCTACTTTTTTAACTTAGTTTATGAGTTTCTCTTTTAGGTTTTTTAGCATTGTGAGATATATATATATATATATTGTGGTAATTTCAATTTAATTTTTTTTCTTTTGTTTTGGGAGGGAGACGAAGGAGATTACTAAAATAAACTACAAGAGGGGAAATCATTATTTTCCTTCTCATATGTTAGGTTTATTAAGAATTAAATTTTATTATTTATTTTGGTTTCTTTGATACGGAGGTATTATGGTCTCGAAAAACATCTTGATATTCAATTGATATTTAATTTTATATCGTTTATTTTTTCTATCATATAATTAAATAAATTAACATAAAATAAAAAAAAAGGGAAGAAAACATCTTGGTATTTGATTAGTACTAAATTTTATAATCATCTATTTTTTAATTATATTATTAAATAAACTAAGATAAACTAAAAGAGGAGGGGAAATCATTGTTCCCCTCCTCACATGATATTGTTCGTTGGAACAATATCATATATTTTTTAGTTTGTTTTTTTTATTTTTCATTTTTCAATATTAGATTTATTAGGAATTGGATTTTGTTATTTATTTTGGTTTTTTTATACAAAGTTCTCATGTTCTAAAAAACATCTTGATATTAGGTTGATACTCGGTTTTACGTTCGTCTATTTTTTTCTATCATATTATTAAATAAAAAAATATCATATCATATTGTTGAATAAAAAATAGTTCCGAAAAAAACATAATTATTGTGAATTAGACTTCATAATTTATTTCTATTTATTTTTTATGGAATTATCATGATCTTAGAAAACTATATTGGTATTGGGTTTTCAAAAAAAATATCGTCATTGAGTTGGTGCTCAGTTTTTTTAGCATTTATTTTTTTTCATATTATTAAATAAAAATAATTCTAAAAATAACATAATTATTAGGAATTAGACTTCATAATTTATTTTAATTTACTTTTAATAAGGATATCGTAGTCTTAGAAAAACATTCTGGTATTGAGTTGGCGCTCAATTTTGCGAGCGTCTATTTTTTTATCATATAATTAAACAAAAATAATTTTTTTAAAAAAAAGTTATTAAAGTCAATGAAGCTCTTGACTCAAGTGGCAAGGTTGTTAAAAACGCATTTTTAACACAACACGGAAAATACTAAATAAACTCAGATCGTAAAAACGGATCGTAAAATTATAAGGAAATTTTTTTTCATAGATAGTTCAAGCATCTTAAAATACATGATTCAAATAAAAATTCATACATAGTTAAAGCATTTTTAAATACATAGTTCAAATAAAAATTCGTACATAATTTAAATAATTAACTTTTCATTAACTAACAATTAACAAACTTTAAACAAATAATCTGCTAATGTGTCATGTAAACTAAAACTTACATCATTGTCTTCATCTTTCTTATTGTTCCTTAGAATTCATCAATATACCAACACTAATATTATAAATATTAGTGTTACTATTAGTACCAACACCAATATTATCTGATCTTATAAATTCATTTATGTAGTGTTGTATTTATTTTTTATCTTTATTGAATTTAATTTTTTATAAGGATTTTTATTTTTAAATTATATTAAATATAAATATGAGATACTTATTTATATTATTTTTTAGTTTGCTATTTTGATTGTCTTTCTAACATATTTATATTATTTTTTAGTTTGCTATTTTGATTGTCTTTCTAACAATATAAATGGTCCTTTCCAATTACCTTAGTTTTAGATTTGTTTTACTTATTTGAAATTATTGATGTTACATAAATTTTTTTTTTTAATGTTATGAAAAAATTAACTTGGCATGGGGTTTAATGAGTTTATTTATTTTTGTATTTGAAAAAAGCTTTTGATTTTTTTTATTTTAAATTTTTTTTAAATAACTTAGAATTCTTAAAAAAGAAAGAAAAAAAAACATGATAAATGACCGTCCCGCACGTGCCACCCAGGCAATCACAATCTCTCTTGCACTCTTTCTGATATCATCATCATCATCAGTCTTCTCCTTCTTTCTCTTCTCTCACTTTCAGGCTCATCTCTTGAGCTCTCTTTGTCAAGACTAATAACTCAATGTCATTTCCATGGCTTTTGCTCATTACTTGGTTGCTATTCCCACTAAACCCTCAGATCTCACAAAAGCTGCACTCTTTAGCGCCTCCTTCTCCTCCAGTCCTCCTCCCCTCCTCCACCTCCTGTCACCCCACTTTACTTTGATTTAACTTTCTCTTCTACCTCACTAAAAACTAAAGCATGCAAGCTATCTATATTTCTCAAATTCCATCGCATTAGATAGAAAGATAAACTCATAATTTAATTATATATTTTATTACTTTTCAAATAAATTATTGGATAACTTAATTGATTTGTAATAGTTGTTTTCAAGAAAGGAGAAGGCGAAAGAATCAGAACTCAGAAATGTCAATAGTTTTTGTTAATTTTGTCAAACTCAGTGAATTCACTCCGAGTTTACCGAGTTTGACCAATTTTAATCGAGTTTGACTGAGTTTGACCGAGTTTACTGAGTTTCGAGTTTTCTATCCGATTTCACACAGTATATCTGTGTTGACTCCTAAAATCGTACGATTTTACGAGTCAACTTGCGAGTTTGACAACCATGTCAAGTGGCAGGTTTGACAAGTTAACCTAAGTTGGTTGGGGTTCTAATGTGCCATTGCCTCCATACTTTTTAAATAAAAGATGTCATCTTGAAAAATTTGTAAAGCCAAAACATGTTTTCACTAGTCATTTGAGTTTTCTTTAACTTGACAAGTCAATCAAGTCATGCTAGAATAACTTTTATACAATTTAATTTAAAACTCGAGCTAGATAAGGAGTTTGATCAGGAGATTTCAAGCTTAACTCATTAAGTTGGGTTTAATAACACTATCAAAGAATTTCTCTTAACCTGAATATAATTTTTTTACATTTAATTTTTTTTGTCTCACTACAGTATAGTACAAAGAATTACCTAGTCTTAGTCTTAACTACTATCATGGTAAGTTCTATATATATATATATATAAAGAGAGAGAGAAAGAGAAATGGTAGATCACCAAACCTGACCCTATATTTAGGATACTGCATATGATGGGTCCTTTGACCAAGATGTCTTAACTACTGCCACTAATTGTTGTTACTAAGGTTGATGGAAGTGGAAGCAATTAGTACAACAACAAGATAAAAAAAACAAAAAAAAATTTGGAGGGCAGTAGAGTTATAGGTATGAACTCTAAATTCAAAGTTTTTTTCACTTAAAAGAAAATCTAATAAGATTTGCTTTCTTAGAGATTTACAAAACCTTTAAATAGGTCAAATACCTACCTCTACTAGGAAATAATAACAATATGAAAACATAAAAGAAATAAACATAAAATCCAAAAATAAACAATAAAATTGAAAAAAAAAAGAGGAAAATTAATAAAATTGACCCAAACAACTTATAGCCCTAATTCTTGAAGATCCAACGGTTCAATAAGCGATAAAGTGACTTCAATGGGATAACTGCTCGTAGAATCACCTGAAAATATTTAAGCATGATCCACTAGTCAAATCTTCTATTATCGCCATCTTAAAATACTAACCTAATCTAGTAAGACCATACCTCCTCTTGAGTATAGACCTTCCCCCATAGTCCATAAAAATAACTATGAGACCATGTACATAATTTATCCAGGTCAAGTCCCTACAAACTTGAATATTTAGAACATTGAATTTTTATAGACCTAGTTGCATCAAAAGTTCTAAAAAACTTGTTATGAAGTCAAAATTAATGTGAGGTCCTTAAATAATAAGCCCACCTTAATTCTATTTTTCTTTTTTAGTTTTTTTATTATTATTATTATTATTTGTTTCCACCTCCCACCAGTACACTTGCTAGATTTGTAATTTGGCATACGATAACCAATGATCTTCCATATTAATTTCTTTATATATAAGTTTTTATAGACTAATATATTGTTTATACTAAATACTAATAGACTTTTAGTTCATTTCATTGATAATGGATTTCTTGATACCTATCAAAAAGTCATGATTAAATTTTTAGTATAACTTGTTTATATCCATGTATAAGATAATTAAATCTAACCTTTCATATTTATTGTAATATGGTTAGATTAATCTCTTGTTAGGGCAAGTATTAACAGCATTCTCTTTTTTTTAACTAATTTGTAAACAAATATTGTATAATAAAAAATTCTACAAGTAATGCATAATTACATATTACGGTAACTTGTATTATATAATTCATGGTTTATCGTGGTGACATAAATTGAAACAAAACAAGAAAGACATCAAGCACAAGAACATAAAATTTTTAAAAGAATGGATCACTTGGAAACCCTAATTCATAATTTTTTTTTCAAGTAGTATGTCTTACTAAAAGGCTTACAGCTCTTTAAGTAAACTCAAATATCAACCTAAATAAAATAAGAAACTTGAAAAATAAAAGAAAAGCAATAAAAATCCTAAAAAAATAGAAAATAATTATTAAGCATAATATTTAATTTCCTTAGCTAAATAGGAAAAATATTTTTTATTAAAAACCTCGTGCACCAATCTTATTGGCTTAAAAAAACTTACCCTCTAGTTTAAATTATTCTTATCTTGGTCTTATGGATGTCTAATCAAGGCTCTCCAGCCTCTTTTCTTTTTTCACTTCAGGTGTATGATAGTTTTAGATATTAACTTCAGTACCTTTATGTTAGATTTTGGATAAGAAACATCAATTGACAAATGATTTCTCTTCTAGAGTAAATAATTAAAAGCCTCAAACTTTCTTCATCAACATATTTAGTAGCTAGATAGCCCTTAAACAAATCCACGTTCGGTTTAATAGTGAACTTGTAATCAAAATGATCAATATAAAAATCAAAATAAAGATTATAAATTGGTGGTTGATTCCAATATACAAAATAACTAGAATCATCAAATATTTTAATTTTAATACCATATTCATCCTGATTAAAAGGTTGCCTAATGTACTCATGTCTTTTAACTGGGTTCTCAAAATTAGTCATGGATCTGCGATCACTTTTCTAATGAGCCACCAATTTTCTCATCTTCATCTTCATTAATTAATGGGACAATTCTTCAGCTTGTCTCTACAACTTTATCACCACTAATTGATGGGTCAATTTTGCAATCAATCTTTACATGTCTTCTATCACCAATTTCTAAATGTCTTTTTTTTTTTTAGAAAGAAACACCTCATCCCTTCTTATACGAGCACGTCCTACTTCGCAATCACCTGTTTTAGCCATGGTTATTCAATATCACACAATAACTAACCACTAAGAATAATTAGGCTTTGATATCAACTTACACAAAGCTCTAGTATCAACTAACATGGACAAAAACTACATAAAAATAAGAGCAAGCAGAACAACACAAATTTCTAAAAAGAAGGGATCACGAGAAAATGCTTGTTATAGGCTAAAATATGTTATTTAAAGAGAGAAATATTTCAAAGAAGAGCTACAAGTTGCCTCTGTTTTTATATCATTAAAGTCAGCAAATCTATACAAAATGGCCTAGTATTAATAAAAAATACCACTCCATTGACATTTTAAGAGACTTCTAAATAAATATATACAACTTTGTGATAATAAGGAATTTGTTATATTAATCTTCAAATGCATGTTTATATAGTAAGAGTTGTATTATTTCTGAATAAATCAAACCAACAAAAATGAATTTGTTTTTTTAATCAAATACCTTTCAATATTTTTTTGGGTACATTATAACAAATCTGATAAAAATAACAATGTTTTAGTTGTAAATTACTTATTATCTTAAAAATTACAAATCTTGTATATCACATTCATATATAGGCATATAATAAATGGTATGGTTATTTGAGGTCTAGAATATAAATCTAATGAAAACCATGCATGCACTGAAACGTGAAAATAATTCACCTCTTCTCCAATTGAAGCAACTAACATTGGTGTCATGATAACCAAATGCCCTCTTAACTAAACCAACTAGGATTGTAGGTAATTAAGATTGAGAACAAATCATTTTGGATATACTCCTCTACCCCCCCTTTATACCCTATTGAAACATAAATTGAATTCGCTATCTTTTCTAACAAATCAACCATCCATCATCATCTCTTCCACCAAATCAATCTTTTACAACCATCATATACTCCAAACTGAACTCACCACTACAATCACCTAGATCATAGTACATCACCCATCAAACCATCACATGTTGTCATCTTTTCTACTAAATCGATCCTCCTCCACTACCCTCTTCAAACTAAACTCACCATTACAATCACCTAACCCATATAGTCTAACACCTACAAAACCACTACAACCACCATCTCCTTCATCAAATTGACACTCCACCATCATCATTCTTTTCCAACTAAATCAATTATTATAACCACTTAACCCATATCCACTATAACTACTATTAAATATCAAAACTAAACCAAAACTACCCAGCCACAACCACTAAAATCATTAATATCAATAATTATAACACCAATAAGGTTTTCCATAAGTCTTCCCTATTTTCTCCTTCTCCTATCATTTTTATTCTCTCTTCTCTTTCTCATTTCTTTTATAGACATCAATAGATATTAGGCTTGAATTTTAGTCTAATTGATGTTGCTGACTATCTATTCTATAAAATGCTTATGAGAAATTTGCTTGTAAATGTGTTAAATATTATTGCTTACTTTTTTTATTATCCAAATATTTTCATTTTTTTATATATACTAGGTTTATTATTGCAAAAAATGTAAGGCTTGATAGGAGGAAAATTAAAGGACTACATCTGTTGGAACTTGGGGGCTTGTTTTTAATAGAGGAGATAATGGCTCATAATGGTGATTTTAGTGCCAATGGAGGTTGATGGTGTTTAAGAGAGAGAGGTAAAAGCTAGTTCAATGATGAGTTTGTTTTTTAGGGAATTGTGATTAGTAAAGGTCTAATTTGTTTTTGTTAAAACTTGAGGACTTGATTTTAAAGGAGAAGATGATGGTTTGTAATGGAGGCTTTGGTGTTAATGGAGGTTAATGGTGTCTAAGAGAGAGGTTAGAGCTGGTTTTAAGATGAATGGGGTTTGTTTTTTAGGGGATGGTGGCTAGAGTGGATTTCTTTTGTGATGTTATGCTTAGTTTTTATGGTAAAAATAGTAGTTGCTGGAGATGGTGGGATATTGGGTTAATTTAGAAGTGGTAGAGAGAGATAATGGCGGTGGATGATTAGTATGGTGGTTTTAAATGAGAAGTGAAGAGTATTCTAGTTATTAAGAATAAGTCAAAAATATGATTGATGATATTTTTATAATTTTTTTGAACTTTTGTTTTATAGATTCTAAAGAAAAATTTATGTGTTAGCATTAATTAAATAACATGATGTTGGAAAATTTTATGGTACGCAGAGACTAACTAGTGATATCATATTAGTTCTTTCATAGGATCTACTTTGAAGAAAGAGACACATACAAGTTGGAAAGAGAATAAAATTCATGATCTATTAAAATTGATAAGAATATCTCTACTTAGAATATTTCTATCCTTATTGTATTTATTTCTTTCTTTAAAGTGTGTCATAAAAAATAATTAATAGGATGGTACTAGTTATTCAATACGCACCATAAAATTCTTTAGGATATTATGTGAAATTACATTATAAAGTATACATAGTTAGATGTAATTTATAAAAAAAAATAAAGATGCAAAGTGTTACCGCAACCAAACTATAAAAAATTTTAGATGATTTACCATTATTTCATTAATATTCCATTACTGTTTTATTTTTTATATCTTTACTTGTCAAAAATAAAAATGAAAAAATTATATTCATATGTGTGTTATAAATTATTTCATGCGAACACTTTTTGAAAATTTTTAAATTTTAAAGTAAAATTTTCTCACTAAATTCAAGTTCTTGTATGTTTTTTTTTTTTAACAAAACGAAGTTCAGTTTATTTTAAATTTGTAAAAATTCCAATTTCATCGTTGATGTCTATTTTTTAAACCAAAATTATCATAAGTTATATATATATATATACACATCACCGTGATAGATAGGATTTGACGGGGCAATAATGCCCCTCTTGGACTCTTGCGGCGTTATTCCTGCAGACAGCATTAATCGCTTCAAGCTCGGCTAAGAAGCTGTATTTGCAGTGTTCTTGTGGGGTGGTCCCCATCATAAACAAGGAAGGCCCCACATCACTAGGAGTACTAGCAAGTAGTCTCCCATCCCTCCCTCTCTCTGATGCTTCGATTATTGTTACTTGCGAAACACGTGAAGAAGCGCTCTTATGCACACGTGGCGAGAAGACATTGGGTGGTCACCTGTTGAGATAGCCGTCTCCCACGTGGAGGGGGAAATGAAAATGAAAATGAAAATGAAAATCAGCTGGGTCAGCAATAGGGACCATCCATCCGATTGATCTCTTAGTTTTCGAACATTATCTTCTGCTAATCGTAATCAAAGTCTACACAGACACCAGCTTTGTTTTTGGTTTTTTCTTTTTTGTGTCTTGTCTTCACTGCAAATTCTTTTTGCTCTGTCTATTAAATTACAATTCCGATTCCACCGAGGATCAAAAACTTGCTTGAAATTGCCATCCATGTTGTTGTCTGTATTCCCTTTTTTTTTTTTTGTTATTATTATTTTATTTTCCGTTCGTGTGCTTTAGCATTAATCCATTATTAAATATGAAATCAATAATATTCTTCTTATATGCAAATACATTACTTTAATGTAGATTATTTGTTTAATACCTAATCAAAAAAACATTTAACTTGAATGACCGATAAAAATTGTGGTTTGATTTTTAAAAAAATCTCAAGATGACATTTGTTTTTTTAATATTGAGATAACTATATAGTAGATTGATTCAGGTTTTATAGCTTAACCTGTCAAAATCTCAAGTTTTTATTATTATTAATTTTTTTATTATGATTTTTATTATTTAGGCTAGACTCAGCTTGAGGCCTTGGTCTGACCCAATCAGATTGGGCTGGGACGACTGCAAGCCTAACAATCCTTTTTTTTCCTTAAAAAATATTAATCAAGTTAGCCTAATCGTTGACTCAAAGTTGTTATCATAATCGTTGGAAATTTGGCTGTTAAATATTGATTGGGTTGGCCTTTTTGTTGCAGCACCACGATGGCTATAGGGGTAATAAACAGGCAAAAATTACACTGGGGTGTAATACAATGTCAAACCATCTTAGTGGTGTATGATTTGTCCGGTTTGATTGAGAGACGAAGCATTAAATGCTCTAAATAAGTAGCCATCCGAGCAGCCTTTCATGCGCAAAGGTTGAAGACAATGAACAATAACCAGACAACAAGTCGTTTGGCTTTCATTTTTTTGTTTATGCTAGTCAAAACAAAGTATCTGTTTCGGTCAAAAAGCACTGTTTCATTTAAGTGAAATGACATTGTTTTGGTTTTTTTAGGGTTTCAATTAAATATTTGACTAAATTAAGTTAATTCAATTTAGTTCTTTTGTTTTTTATTTATTTTAATTACATCTCTAATTGACCTTAAACTTTTAATTTTATGTGATTTTACCCTTGTCAAACTTCAATACAGCCCTGAATTTCAATGTCTTTTTTATTTTAGTCATTGGTTTTGAATTTATGCAAATTGACCCTAAATTGACCAATAAATTTTTATTTTTCTTCAATTCGACCCCTGTTTTCAAACGAATTAAGTTCCCGAAGTTTAGTGCCTTTTTAAAAAAGGTTTTTGGTTATGAATCTCTTCAATTTAACCCTTAATTGACCCTAAGCTTTGATTTTCTTGCAATTTTACCTTTGATTTCAATCAATTGACTTTGTAAAAATTAAGTTTTATTCTTTTAAAATTTCAATCTTCTCAATTAAGTTCAAATTAAGCTTCCAAACTTAATGTTTCATCAATTAAGTCCCTAATAAAATTAATTTGACCCATTAAAAATATTATTAAGTCCATGCACCTAATTAAATCTTTTAATTTGAACCAAATTAATCCTTAAACATAATTAAACTTTTAACTTGGCCTATGATTAAATCAAATTGACCTATTAAAAATCTAATTATGTCCCTGGACTTAATTTTTATGCAAATTCATCCAATAATCAATTAATTTGATATTGAATCTGCATTGTCTCTCTAATCTTAGGTACAATGAAGGTATGATTAGGCTACTAATTTCATCCAAAACTCTAGCTTGATTCTTATATATATATTTGAAACCCTCTCAACTTGTTTTTGCCTTGTCGCCAGTCTTCTTGTTATTATTGTTTTTTTTAAAGGAAAAAAGTAAATTTGAGGAAAGAACCCAAGAATGGGTTATGACAGTTGTCTCCTTTTTACAATGCTTACGATAAAAAGTCTTGTAAGAGACTTTAGATAGTAAGCTTGTAAAGAAGAAAAAGAAAAGGGAGACTATGGATTTACCAAATTAAGAAATGGTCAATCCTTCTGAAAGTGTTAGAAGTGAGAGCTCAAAAGCGCGCTTAGAAGAGATAGAAATAGGGTTAGAAATCACACTTGATGGATAAAGCTGAAAAGCAAATTATCTGGTACACGAGGGATAGAAAACACATTTAAAAGGAAAGATATAAGGCTAGAAAACACATTATCTAAGTGATGAGAGCTTAAAGGCAAACTCAAACAAGAAGAAATAGGGTTAGAAAACATATTATTTTAGTGAAAAACGCTTAAAGACGCACTCAAATGGAGAGATAAGGCTAGAAAGCGCACTACTTGAGTGATGAGGGT
>Ga0325401_1007193_pt1 | contig 10803 bp, 6 predicted proteins | sample PopdelMetagenome_FD_205666 | JGI IMG/M metagenome (GOLD analysis project Ga0325401, IMG submission 205666) | Populus deltoides microbial communities from Bellville, Georgia, United States - Xylem-PdKOR-R2 | ecosystem: Host-associated > Plants > Phyllosphere > Stem > Wood/Secondary xylem | place...
TAATTACCTGGGCCTGGCATTCTTTCATGGTGTTTTTTTTTTAATCTCCCGTGGCACGTTCTGCAAGGAATTAAAAATGTGATGCATGGAGAGATGAGATACATCCAATGAATAAACAGATATGTGAATCATGATTCATAAGCAGAGTTGTATTTCCAATCACCAATTATGTTACAGTCGTGGCCCATGAAATGCTCAATGGTGAGAAGGCAGACGAGAGTGGCCACCTAATTATAATTATCACGGATTCCATGCTGATTAATAAAACAAGAACAGGAAATCCAGCCATCCTAAACCGGAGACATGAAATCAACTCCATTTGGGAACACAAGGAAATGGTGGAAAAGACACAAAGCAGTGATTAAATTCTTCATCTCCCCTCTAATTCTCTGCCTCACGTGTAATTCCAAGTGTCAAATGCTCATTTCTAATTCAAAATCACACTCCATCATCTTCTTTAACATGGAGGGGAACAAGAAATCTTCGCTTGGACCTAAAGAAACGACAAATGCCAGAAAGAACAAACTTAGGATTTAAAACAAAAACAAACGGGGAGAAAAAGAAAAAGCAAATGTCCCCCACCACCCCTACCACAATGTTGCTTCGATTGGACCCAATAAGACCTTTCCCTTGCTCCAACGACTTTCTGGTCTCTAACACACCACTGTTAGTGTTTGAACTCAAAGGCCTTACCTACGAACCTTTCCAGAAGACTCAGTGTCTGAGGAGTGTCGTACATCAAACCCTATCATCATCCTCCCCCCCTCCCCTCCTAGCTGTGTGCTTCAAGGCATTCCCATCATGATGTCTTCGCCTTTGGAATGTTGATTTGTTCAGTCAAACTTAGGATTGCCTTTAATTCTCCATTTAGGCATGTCTCCAGGAAGAGGCCCTAAGTGGGGCAGGATCCCCTCTTTAAGCTCTGCTTTACACATCTTTTTCTCCAATCAAATTAAATAGCATGACTTTTTCACTAGATTTGTTTTGAAATACGATACATTTGGAGAAACATAGCCGCCGGGTAGTTTACCAAGGCTAGACACTCGGCACCCTACACCATTTTAGGATGGACATTGTGCTCCTATAGTGTTCCAGGCACATGCCCAAGTTCCCTCTTCATCAACGTCGAGTGCCTTACCTTTTCTCTTTAAAAAAGAAAAATAAACTCGAATGTATGCGCTCGACAATTCCAAAACCAATACGCAGCGATTGTTTTTTCACCGCACGTGACACTCGTAGAATCAATAATCAGACTGTGTTCAAGTTCCTATACCTGTTGCTTTAGTTGATAAAGATGCCTGATGATAGTTTTGCTTACCACCTTGGTCTTTATGGGTAATCGCTGCTTTTGGTGAGAATTCATTTAGTTTTATTTTTTTAAATTCTTCTTTCCAAAAGACTAGCACTTTTTTGTTTTTTTTTTAAATAAATATTTTTCTTAATTAGTTATATATTTTTTAAAATTTTTCTAAAAAACCAAAGCTTTACCCGCCGCCACCTCTCCCGCTTAAAAAAAAAAAACCAACCTTTCATCCCTCACGGGCCTACCCTTCATCTTCTAGCAAAGAGAATTTTTAAGCCCCGAAGTTTTATTTAATTAATACTAAAATAATTTAAGGTATTAATAAGAGTTCTTTTATTTAACTCATCGGAGTTTAAAATCTCTTGGGCTTCGCCAACGATCGACTTAGGTCCGAGTGAAACCACATCAATCGGGGTCAGAAGCTAACAATTTCCGGTCCTCCATGCTGATATGCCTGTTTAAAGTTGAACTCCGCGTGACTGCTGTCGTTATCCGTTTGGGCTGATGCTACAAAAAGTTCGGTTCCCAAATCCTTATCATTTGTGCTAACTCCACTTCTGATCATTGCGTAACAAAAAATACATTTCATTGCTACTGTTACTAATGATAAACCTAATATGGATTGAGTAACTACAAAGTCATACAGAAGGCCTAAAACAAGGAATAACTCTCCAGCCACTCAACCTCATTCAACAGCCGCAGAGGAATCACTCATCTGCTCATACCTACAGGATACTTGAACACTTGACTAAAATCCTCAATGATCATCCCGCATCTAGCACTATTTGTAGGCGTATTGGGAGAGGAAATCAGTTACCTCAGAAGCAACCTCATAAGCCCCTTCTACACATCGGCCCAATGCGACACCAGATACATAGTTTCCCCCAAGAAACAGCCCCTGCAACCCTTTTTCCTTGAGAGCATCTCTTGCAGCATCTAGGATATCAAAATGACCAATCAAGAACTGGGGGATTGCTTGTGGCCACACTCTCACCCCTAATACAAGTGGATCTGTCGCATTAGGATTTATGAGAATCTTTCTCAAATCACGATCAACTGCTTCTACAAGTTCGCTCTCTGTCTGCAAAGAAAAATAAAGTGATGATAAGAAAATTAACCAGAGTGGAAGTGGTTATCTGTCACTCTGTCAAAAAAAGGAGGGAAAAAATAGACATTATGCAGCACCTCGTTAATATATAATTGGCTTACACATAAAACATGTATCAACTAGTATAGGCAAAGAAAAACCTTTACACAAGTCAAAGCATGACAGCACATATGACAATCACAATTAAACAGGGGAACCAGATACTAAATTCACACTTAAGTTGCTTCGTTGAAATTGAAACCCATCTGAGAAAGTTGGATGAGGTGTTTAATACCCCATTGGCCAATAGGTTGGTTCCGAGGAAGAAATGGATTGCAAGCTATTATGGTATGGCACAGGTTTCTCAGCCATTGGTGCTTGTGGAACCCAGGAATTCCAAAAAATTTAAAAGTCAATCCTCTCTAATCATCTGTTATGGGATAGAAATGTTCTACATGCATTTATGTGGCGTTCAACTTCCAGGGATTTGTTGGGACCTCTCTTTCTGATAAAAAAAAATAATAAAATAAAATTGGAGAGCCCTCCTGTTTCAACGTCTCATTTTTTGTCCTTTTCCTTTTATTTCCTGCTTGGGAGGAAGACTCATCCTCCATCCTGTGAACATGAGCTCTGATCTACTTTATTTGAACACATTTTCTTTTGTTAAAAAAATGAAACCGACAAATGGACATGGGAATTCAGCATTGCAGCAGGCATCTATCAGGAGCCAACTAAACATTCTTATGGAAAAACAAGCTAAAACTTCTGTAGGCATACGAATAATTTATCACCAACCCCACCACCATTATTGCCCTTAGATTTGTGTCGCGGATCATTGACGACAAAAATCTAATGTTTTTCCAACTTTGTTACCTTAGACACAACTCCAGGGTTAGTAGCTCCTCCAATGTAGTTCAAGAGCAAAATCCTTCCAGCAGGTGCTCGATTAGGAAAAAGAGATGAGCTATATATGGTTCCTGCAGAACCCACAAAAAAAAAAACATTGACTTTTTGGTATAACTGTGGAGTATTTTGTTCTTATTTTCAAATTTGGATGCTGAACTCCAGGAGCAAGACAAAGTTTAATATCGAAATACAGCAATGGCAAATGAGTTGATTCACACTAAAACATATTTACCTAAGGTTTCCACCCCTTGGCTTCGTGGATGCAGCTGACCAAACCCCTTGAGTTCACCATCTATTAAGCGTTCTGGTCTAATTGCTTCTTTTGGGTATGAAATGGACACTGCCGCAACTGGTGGGTAATATAATTTTGATAGTGCATCTGCAGCTGTAGGCTGTAAACAAGAGTGCATATGGAAAAGATTAACCAAGTATTTTGGAAATTTCTACTTCAAACAAAAATATAAAGTAACAGCAAATAAAGCCTCATTAGTAAGTAAAAAAACCAACTAGACAACAATTATTTTGGTGCGCCTTTTCATTGAGATTTTGGTTAGGTACCGCCAAGACTGTTTTCTAGAAATTACTAAGAAATTTACTCAGATTTAAATTAGGCATCATAGAGCAGATTATATGCTTCTTTACAACAATACAAAACATTTGGGCTGAAATAAGATGATTCAAAATTCCAAAAATGAATCTTGTGGGGAGATATGCTAGTAGAAACCCATACTAGGAATAACATTGTCGCAAGAGCATAACAGGTCATTAGCATCTATTAATAATTTTAGAACGTGTTTTAAAGAAAGTCAGATTCATTGATGATGCATCCCATGTTCAATACAGATTAAAACGAGCTTAGCAATCTGTATAATCCAACCCAGTTAGTTTGTTCGCTTCAAGAAGTGGTTGCAACTTTCACTAATTATACGAGGTAAATGGAATCAAACACTAAAAACAAGAAATGAGCTTGGCCACAATCCACTTGTGAAAAATCAGTAATAAAAGGCAGTAAAAGGGACCAATTTGAAATAAGTTTTGAAGTCTTTAAGAATGTAACATACAGAAAGGGGATGCAGTAGAGTGCTTGCAATGTGGGATGGAACAGTGAAGACCACGCTTTTGCTCAGTAGAGAAACTAATCCTTCTGGTGTTTCATATGTCAAACTATACCCTCCATTCTCTAATTTAATGATGCTTGAAAGCTTCCAAGATAATTTTACATTGCTACCCAACCTGCCAAAATCAACACACAGCTAGTTTGGACCTGAAAATCTTCAAAATGCAAAATAAATAAATGAAAGAAGGAAAAAGAAAAACACTTTCAAACATTAACACAAGGGCATCAAGTGAATCAAATAATGGTGAAGGAACTTTGGTCATTGTGAAGAACCATAAGCATCATTCAAACACGCATCTGCTTTTCAGAAAAAGGATTTAGTAGTGGGGTGCACCTTGTTGCTATTGCATCAGGTAACATAGCAAGTCCTTTTCTGAAAGATCCAACAGTTTGGCCCTTTGGTGTTGGAAGACGCCTGCAAAGTTACTAAGAGTTTAAGAAACCGAGGATAAACTAACAAACTAACAAATACAAGATAATAAAATAATGCTTCAGTCCAAGTATATATTATTACGGGTCTCGAGGTGGCTTGGGGTTTTTACTTCTCTCCTGGATTGTTTTGAAAGTCCCACCACAGATACTACCGCCAGTTTGCTCCAGGTTCCAAACTTTTCCAAATGCCGCTTTCATGCTTAGTTTGGAAGGATCACCCGCATAAACACCTGTGTACTGCAAAAGTTTTAGGTAAACCTAGAAACCACTCTCCATCTAATATAAACAAAATGTAGCATAGATGATCTTTGCAAAAATGCAGATTAGAGGAAGTCAGAGCATAATGGATCTAGTTCATCTATTATGTGACAAAATACTGGCTGGAGGTTACCAACACGTATATTCATTGGTGTTAGATGGATGACCCCATAGTATTTCACGCGATATTTGCGAGAATGAACAAATAGATTGTCTTACATGGCCTATTAAGAATAAAGACACAGCCATCAGAGATTTTACAAAATCGAGTTTAGCCAATTAGACAAAATGTTAGAGGGTCATTTTTCATTGTCATTTGTGATAGAAGTAAACAGATACAAGAAATACATGATGAAAAAAAAATAAAAGAAAAAACTATTGCAAAACTTAGTAATAACAGGCATACAAAATGCTGCATATGTTTAACGTCAACTACATTATACATTGAAGCAAAGTGCCCGGTTTGAGCATGGTATTGTTATAAAGGACAGTAATGCTCACTACAGTAGAAGCTATAACAAATTGGTTAACAACATAAGCTGCGAATTATCACCTGAACAAAAAGGCTCTATCAATCGCTCGAAAACCTCATCGCCAAGGTTACGCCGCACAAACTCTTCAACTGATTCCTCGTGTCCCTGTCACCTTTGTCAAAGTCTAAAATTACGAGAAGATTCATTGACAAGAAAACATAAGTATACAACATAGCACTAGCGTTTGATATTCTTATCAAGTGCATATTATAGCAATTATTTAAAATTAAAAAGAGAACAAACTGGTGGCGGAGGCCGAAGTCCAAGAGCACCAAAGCCAGCTCTGAGTTTGCCACCAATACTCATCAAATCAAAAAACGGCAAGTCAGTCGGCTTGCCTGGTACTGGTCTTAATTTCCCATCCCACAATACAAAACGCGGCGCATTTGGATCCCCTAATACCAAATCCTCCTTCAATCCACTATCCACCTGCTCACAAATTCAACCAAATCACTAATAAATGAACTCTTGAAATTCAAATTATAGAAAACATTAAATTATAGAAAGATATCATCTGCAACTGGATTAAAATAAAATAAAAACTGAGGTTAATTGAAAAACGTACCACCATGGTGAGCATAGGATCGGAAGGCTGGAAACTGTTGGGGCCCTCTTCCCAGAGATAACCATCTCTTTCAAGGGTGGTGATGTTGCCACCAACGCGATCTCTGGCTTCCGTGACAATCACATTGGGAGCAACATCCCAGTGTTTGGTTGCAAGAGCTTGTGCGATACAGAGCCCACTAATTCCGCCTCCAACAATGACACAATCCGCTGTGGCAGAATGTCCGGCGCTGGATTGGGCTTCGCCGTTGAGCTTGAAGGGAATAAATGTAGTTGAATCTTCGGTTAGGGAGCAACGGAGTTTTAAGGGTCTGTGAGTGGTGAATTTTGAGAAAGAGGAGGGAATGAGAGAGGGTATTGTTGGCCGGAGAAGAGAGAGGTCAGTGAAGGTAGAAGTCATTGCGGGTTCACTCTCTGTTTGACAAGCAAAGGAACCGCTGCCTTGCAAGTATGTTATCTTGGATGGAAACGTTTTGTTTGGCCTCAATCCATTGTGACCTTGTGATGATGATGGGTTTATGAATCCCTTGATTCTTGCCACTGAGCTATGTTTTACTGTTATTTTTTAAAATTACCAAGGAAAACCACCCAGATGCAAACAATAACTCAATATTAACATTAAAAAAATAATTAGAGGGAGGTTAAAAGTGTGATAGTGATTATTTTTTAAATAATTTTTTGTGTTAAAATATATGTTAATAATTTTTTTTATTTTTTAAAAATTATTTTTAACATTAGCATATCAAAACGATTCAAAATATATAAATCATATTAAATTTTAATAAAAAATTTTAATTTTTTAAAAATACGATTTGCACCGCATTTCTAAACATGTTGTTATTATACTCCTCCGCGCAAAACATCATTAGCAAAGATAAATAAACTTGTTTTCCTGTAACTCTCTTCACATAATACCATTAACTTAAATAATATTTTTTAATTTCTTTTGGTTTTTTTCTTAATTTATATTATTTTTTCAATTTTAATTTTTTTAATATTAAATTTATTAACAATTATGTTACGTAATTTTTATTAATTTACCTTTTATAAAGTTATCTCATACTCATGACTCGAATTGTAGATCTAATAGATTGACTCGAGTTTTTTTTTTATTTTCTAATTAACTTTTTTTTTATTTCATCCTTTAAGTGGGTTGACCTTCGTTGACTCGAGTTATTTTTTTATGTCCTTTTTTTAATTAATTTTTTTAATTTTATTTTTTAACACTGAGTTGATTAAGTATTATGCTTCATAATTTGTTGCGATCTGCTTTCTATTAGGTTGTCCTAGTCTTATGATCCAAATCACAAGTTTGACAGGATGATTTGGGTAATTTCTTTTGGTTTTTTTTAATTGATTTTTTTTTAAGTTTCATCTTTCAACATTAGATTTATTGGAATTGAGTTTTGTAATTTTTTTTATTTACTTCTTATAAGGTTGCCGTGATCTAGTAACTTGATATGTGGATTGACATGTTGACTTAGGTTGACCCTAATCAATCAAATATGTTGTTGTCTTAATGTTTATTAAAAAAAATCTCATATTAAATTTTTTTAGTCAAACTATGTTTTTATTAGTTATTCAGATTATCTTTGGAACCATCAAGGAGACCGAGTCACATCGAATCAATTTCCACATTGTTTTTTTTTCCTATTAGTAAAGGCATTAGCAATGCCAAGACAATTTTTTACATTAAAAAAATTAATTAATTTGACTTGCAGCATAGTACAAGCCAATTATCTAGTTCATTAGAATAATATTTTTATTTTTTTAATTTTAATTGCATCCTTTAATATTAGATTTATTGAAGATTGTACTTTATATTTTTTTTCAATTTATTTTTTATGAGATTATCTCAATCTCATGATCAGGATCACGGGTTTAATGAGTTGACTCGATTTTTTCCTTTTCCTTAATAATCTTTTTTCTCAAATTCATAATTCAACATCGAGTTGATTGGGAATTAGGCTCCATGATTTGTTTCAGTTTGTTTTTTATGGAGTTATTTCTATCTCATGATTTAAGTTACGGGTTTGGTTGGTTAACTCAAGTTAACTCGAGTTGGTTTTCATGTCATTTTTTTTAATTGGATCTTTTTTTTTTCAATTTGATCTTTCAACACTGGATTGATTGAAAATTAGGCTTTATAATTTGCTTTTTATTAAGTTATCTTAGTCTCATGACTCAAGTTGCGAGTTTAAAATGTTGACTTGAGTTATTTTTTTGTCAATTTTTTAATTGTTTATTTTTCAATTTTATCATTTTTGTCTATTTTTTTCAATTTCATCATTCAAAAGAAAAATAAAAAAAATTATAAAACACAATTTTTAAAGTAATTTAATATTGAAAAATGAAGCTGGAAAAAAAAAGTTGTTGAAAGGTACTCGAGTTGTAAGATCGAGATTCTCTTATATAATGCAAATAAAAAATTTATCACCAATTCTACGTTGAAGGATAAAATAAAAAAAATCAACTGGAAAAAACAAAAAAAATACGATTTGAGTCAACAAATCAAATGTTACAAGTTGAAATTGAAAAAATAAATAAATCTATAGGTTAACCGTTAAATTTATAACTAAAATCATAAGATCATGATAAATTCATAAAAAACCAAATAAAAAAAATCATGAAGTTTTACTTTTAATAAATCTAGTGTTGCAAGTTAAAATCGAGAAGAAAAAATTAAATCTATGAGATGGATATATAATTCAATAAAAAAATAAAAAAAATTATAAAGTATAATTTTTAAAATAATATAATATTGAAGAAAAAACACAGAAAAAATAAATAATATTTTATGAGTGTAGCTTTGTTTTTATAATAATACTATAGAGGGGCATTATTGTCTATTGACCAACATATGTGCGCGATACGCATCCCAAACAATTTAGAATGAGCAGGCCGTTTAAGATTCATCCAGACACCTTTTCATTTCCCGCCTCGTACCAGCAACATAGTTATTTCGAAATCACCAAAATTTAAAATTCTCTCAAACTGTCACTTCACTACATCTCACTTCTCCGCGATTCTCTTGTTTTCTAAAAATAAAATAAAATTGAGCCCAGAGATCATCACCGCCAAATAATCTGTAAGCGATTCCTCTTATTACTCTAGTAAAATTTCAATTCAAAAGCTTAAATCCAGCTCTCCCGTCCTGCTCTTAATCTGTTTACATTTAGTGATTAATTCTTTCGAGGTTTCGTGCGCTTGAAATTGAATTATGTAATTTATTACATTTTAAAGTGAATTTGAATAGTAGATTATTAGGGTTTAGTGATATTTGATCTTAAGTGCTCATTCCTCGAAATTTGTGTTGGTTTTAGATCTGCTTGTATCAACAGTGAAGTGAATTTGTCACTTCGAAAATTTCCTGAACTGTTTTCTTTTCACTTTTGATTTTCACCCTCTTTTGTTGACGAGGAAACCGGAGCTTACAATCTTGTGCGGAGTAATGTATTTATTTTTCACATCAAACAAAATGCTGATCAGAGTGGAGGATTATGTGGATTTTGCATAAATTTTACTGCTCCAGTTCTTATTTATTTTTTCGGGTTTCACAGATTAAACTTAGCTTTATGGATTTTCTTTTCATGGTCCTGAAGTTATTTCTCTGTTTGAATGATTTTCTTGTTATTTTGGCTGCAGATTTCTTGTGGTATACATTTCATACCTGCTTGGCTGAAGCAACATGATGGAGGTTGATACGGGACATAAATTACAAGATGTAAGTGCTGAATACGTGATTCTTAGGATATACCGCTAATGGAAAAGGTTTCAACATGATTTCTGCTAATTAGCTAAAGCCTTTTGTCTATGTTTATAGTGCACTTTATTATTTGTTGGAGTGATAGCTAAGTGATTGTTTATGACACCGATGGAGTTATCTGATCATAAAGTCTTATAAGATGAATATTTTAATTTTGCATTATTTGGCATATTCAGCTGCATGTCGCTGGTCATGGCTAGATTTCATTTGGATCTCTGTGGTGTGCACCTTGGTGAAATTTTATTAGGTCATGGATTACCCTTGAATTATATTTAACTCCATAAATGATATTCAGGGGATGGAATTCGAATTAGTTGATGTCACCCATTGCAACTTGATGAAGTCTCGTGAAAATTAGATATTTGACGTCTTATAAATGCACATTTCAGGATCAAATGAGCGACTGTCGCAGTTTTGGCAGCAATTATCACCCACCTAGCCAATCTAGAAAGATTTCGATTGGAATTCTGATTGACTCATTGCCAAAGAAAAGATCCGGAGGCACGAAGGAAGATGAAGCTGCAGTACCAAACATAGAAAGGGTAAATTCTAAGAAAGAAAGTTCAGTTGAAAGCAAAAAAAAGGGAAAAGGTGCCATTGATGCTACCACTAAAGGGAAACAAACTGAAGCTCCTGGGCGGGTCCCTTCCCCTTGGACTACTACAAGATCCTTTCACCAAAAATCACCAATTTCTGAGGGTGTTCTTCACGCTGTAGGAACTTCCAGCTTACCAGGCTCTACTGGGAGGAAGAACAGAACTAGCACAGCAAAGAATGTGCCTGTAACACATTCAGTAGAGTTTTTTGCCAAACATACATCAAATTCACATTCTGGTG
>Ga0325401_1007194_pt1 | contig 10803 bp, 5 predicted proteins | sample PopdelMetagenome_FD_205666 | JGI IMG/M metagenome (GOLD analysis project Ga0325401, IMG submission 205666) | Populus deltoides microbial communities from Bellville, Georgia, United States - Xylem-PdKOR-R2 | ecosystem: Host-associated > Plants > Phyllosphere > Stem > Wood/Secondary xylem | place...
AAAAAAAAATTATTAAAAAAAAAGTAAAAGCATAAAAAAAAACTTAAAAAATAAAAAATAATAATAAGAAACAACTCACTGTTGATTGTTATAGTAAAAGGCTGAGTTGTTTTAGTATATTTTTAAGGATACCCTGGAAAAAGAATGTTGGCTTTTGAAAGAAGAAAGAGATTTTCGCTTGAAAAAGTCCCCCAATCATCCAAAAAAACTAGCAGTGGTTGTTGATCAAAAGGAAAAGCATTTTGAAGGATTTGAACACTGAAGTAGAGAGAAGGGAAAATCTTGAGAAAGAGATCGAAACTTTCAGTGTTGATTTTGCCACTTGGAAGCAGATTCTTGACTCAAACATAACAGCACTGTTTATTACTATACACATACTGAAGAAATAAGGATTCGTTTACAAAGCAAAATTCGACTTCATTACCTCTTCAATGTGGCAGAACCGAAATCATTAAATGTGGACAATGACTGGACACGTGTTCCAACAGGATGTGTACGTCCGTTGTGGATTTTGATTCTAGTATTTGCGTGACCAAAAGATCGAAAATCGACATCACCTCGTGGTGGCACTGCTTGCCTCCTCGGTCTCGGAGGTTTCATCACCCAGAGTCTCTTTCAGTGAGTTAGCACTCATCACCCATGTTCGTCCCTTAGCTAGCCTTTCTTTGAAATATTTTGAAGGTGACAATTTTCAATCGTTTTCCTTTTAATGAACTTATCATCAAACTTTTTTACCCTTCATCGCATAATTGGTCAATTAGCATTTCTAATCACTTCTTTGTTATTGTAAACTACATCATGTATTGAAATAAATAAAGAAACATTTAATTTTTTTAAAAAAAAATAATATTTTTTTATAAATTCAAGTAAATATAATAAAAAGCACTTTGGATTATCTAACTTCGGTATTTAAGAGTGTAATAATGATTATTTTTTAAAAATATTTGCTCGAAAATATATTAAAATAATATTTTAAAAAAACTTATTTATGATATCAACACATTAAAAAAAATCTAAAATTATAAAAAAAATAATATTTTAAAAATAAAAATAATTCAAAAATAATTTTCTAACATAAAAACAAACACAGCCGAATTCCACGTCTTATACGTGGAAATGTCAAGTAGACACTCGAGACATATAGCCAGCCAAGCTTCATTAACTACGCCAAAGGAAAAAAGAAAGAAAGAAAGGGAACAGAAAAAAGAGCGAAAGAAAACAAGTTTTCCCTCTCACGAAGGCATTGACACAAGCAAAGATGCATGGTTCCATAGCATGGCAGCGAGTACATACGCAGTTATGCGTTTTGGATTATTGATTAGATGGTGATGGGTCTAAGGCCCACAGTTCACATTCACTTATGAGCGTTTCCACGGTATGGGCCCCAATTGACCCACGATTGAAAGTCGATCACAATGCCATGAAAATCATCACACGGATCATCATTGGGGACCGGATTGTAATTACGTTCTGTCGCATCATTCAGCATGGCAGTTTTTTTTTTTTTAATTAGTGTTAATATCTGTATCAACTTGTATATATCTTAATTAAATTTATAAATTTTAAAATTAATAATTATATAAATTTTAAATGGTTATAAAATTTATAATACTTGAATTAATAATTTATAAAAATTAAATTTAAAATTTAACAAATTAAACTTAGTAACTTATATCGCTTCTTTTCACTACTTTCTATGTCCATAACAATAATTTTTACCAGTGACTAATTTACAAATAAACTATAAAATCACACCGCCCTATTGCCTCCTTCACATTCTTTTTGATTTACCGATTTAGGCGTATATTTTGCCCTTATTTTCCTATACATTAAAATACTTGTGGCGGATAGATTGTTTAGACTCAATTTTTTTTATTTGTATTCAAGTTCTTTTATTTTTTATTTAATAATTATAGTTTAAATTTTTTAAACTAATTCTTAATAAATTATGAGACGATATTTAAAATTATAAATACATGAGATAATATAAAATGAAAATAATATTTAAAAAAATAATGAAAATACAATATAAGAAAAACTTAACTCATTATGGGTTGGAATAGTTATCCACATAGTTTTTTTTTTTGTCACTTGATTTTTTTATTTTCAATTTAATTTTTAATAGTAAAATGATTTAAAATTGAATTTGATATTTTATTTCAGTTGATTTTATATGAATAGGGCTCTCGGGATGTTAAAAATATAGATTTTGACGTTGAGGCTCGATTTTGTAAAATATAATTAAATTTTAGTAATTTAAACTAATTATAACTTTAAAGATCCAATTTCAAACTGAAATAAATATTCAATCTTTTCTTATTAAAAAATAACATTTTAGTGATATTTTATCTCAAACATAATATGATTAATATCTAATTAATATTCAATTAAAAATTTTATTCTAAAGGATTTAGACTATGATTTTTAAATAATATCAAATTATTTCAAACACATAATTAATCACAAAAGACTAAATCTCTCATTCATGATTTTATTGATAATAAATATTTTATTATATGTTATTTTATTATAGTGATATTTTCTAAACTAATATTAAATATTTGATAAAGGAGAACATTTGTATCTAATTTCTCACTTTGAAAAAAAAAACAATTAGGATACATTCCCATTGGTTTGGGCTTCTTAGTTTAAAATCTTTATTTTTATATGTACACTTTTATTTTTTTGATAGTGATATTATCAGTTAATATACATATTTTTTACACGTGCCACGTGATTTAATGGAATTGAACAAAATGATAGAAAACTGAATAAAACATATATTAAGGGGGTAAAATCTATACAATACCAAAATCCATAAAAAAAAAATAATAATAATAATAATTACAGCAACACAAGCAGTCCCATAACGTGTTGGGTACCCTCTCCAAAAGGACAAGTTTTTTTGGGGGACCATACAAGCATAGCAACGACTTGTATCTCTCACAGGGGAAGGGTGGGATTGCACAAGGTCAGAAGGCTGCCAATAATGACAATAAATGACACGGCTAAAACACTTGAATAGAAGATACCATACCTTGTGATTACAGGGTGATCTGGAACTCAAATGGGTACCACCAAGAGTTAAAGCCATATAGACTGGAGATGAATGACAAGATGTCTCTGTCCCTCACTATCCAAGACCTAAATGTCCGTTCTCCCTACTATTTCTGCTCTTTATTGGCCCCAAACTAACAGATATGCTCAGTGTATCCCACTCCCTCCAGAAACTTGAAGACACACCTGCAATGGCTATCACAGAAACAAAACCAGTTAAGCAACTTCGAGATCTCCTTCAAGAGCAACAGGAACCTTTCATCCTAAATATTTACCTTCTAGAAAGAGGGTATTCAAGAAAGAGCTCGGATTCAGAAAGTAGCTCCAGGTTCTGCCACGTGAATTCGAAGTCGCAAAATCGATCTGTCCGTCGTGGACTCAACATAAGCAAAAGGGTCAATCCACAAGGTTCGAAGGTACTGAGAGCTGTATTAAAACAGGTCATTTCCATAAAGCAGATGCTAAGAATCAGTAGTTCTGATCATAGAGGTGGAAAACTTAAGGTCAATGAGAAGGGCAGAAGTAACCAGCAAGTTGCAGAATCAGATATATTTTCAACTGCTAGCAGCACAACAGTGTTCAATTCAATTTCTAAGAGTGAAGTAGAAGCACCGTGTGCAACGCAAAAAGATAGCTTGTTAACAACAAACACTTGTTACCAGCCACTCAACCTCCATAATCCTACAGAAGAGGTACAAAAACTATAATTTCTCATTGACATCATAATTTTTAGACAGAAGTTGCATTTTACATTTGTTTCTTTAAATGCCTAAGGAATACAGACTTGGTTCAGTTACTCACAAAGCTAACAGACTGCTGCAGATAGAAAGCTCCAACAGCGAGGCATAGAAGATAGTAGACAACTCAGCCCAGCATCAGTGCTAGAAGGAATACCTTCTCATGGACGTTCCCCATTTCAGAACAGTTAGGATCTTTATCTGCTATAAATTCAGCATAAGCTTATGATTTTGCTACCAGCCTCTTTTAACTTTTTCTTAACATTGAACTCTTTAACTTGTTCTAACAGATAATACAGAGGACTCCAGTACAGCAGAAGAGGAGAACCCTTCAAAAACTGGAGTTAACTTACCAAAAAGGTTGACAGAAGACTGCATTTTATCAGCTTCTCTTCGGAAAGTACTTTTCTACTCACCAAATGAGAAACCAATTTGCGCAGAAGCCACAGAAAGACAAGAACTCGTTCAGTCTTATTTTTCTCCACAGTACTTGAAATCCAAAATGGTTCTGCAGCAAACAAAGCAACTTCTGTTCGACTATGTGAAGGAGATTGTTGAGACCAAAGGAAGGGAGATGAAGCAGCAATGTCATCACAAGCAATTCTTGGGGTCGGAAGAGCTTGGATCAATCATTGGTGAAAAAACAAGGCCATGGGATAAACAATCTGGTAATGAATCAAACTTGGCAAAATTGCTGAATTTAGAGGTACTGAATTCAGAACAATTGAGTAATTACAAGTCAGAGAGAAGGGATAATGGGTTAGATATTGGAGATACTGTTTTTGATTTACTGGATTCAGAACAAGACTGGAATGGGTTTGAGCTACAGAGGGAAATTGGGTCAGAGATTGGAGATACCATTTTGGAAGAGCTTGTTAATGACATAGTAAAAAACATGATTGATTTCTCATCATTGATTACCAAATGTTAAGCTTAAGCTATTTTCAAAAGTTAATTAACTCCCAATCTTCAACTTTTTGTCACCACTTTCCATCTCCCTGAATTCAGATATCAATCTCTGCTGCCATAGGTTGTTTGCTGATAAAAAAACAAAACAGAAAGATAGTTGGCATTCCATTAAATAATAACTTTTACATCCATTTTAATAAATATAATAAAATAAGGACACTTTCAAGCAGTAATCACTATCCATAATTACAGAACTTCTAGCATTATCCATGTATCTTTCACTGTGCTAAACCACAAACACCCCACTCAAATAGCACATCAAGATCAATCAGAAGGTGGCCAAGCCATCATATGGCTGTACGAGGACCACACTTTCCATGTGCCACCCCTGGATTACTTCCAGTCATAGGAGATTAGGACCACCCTAGTGGATGCTAATGTTTTAACCACCAAAAGTAATGCAAATAGTTGAAAGCTAAGACATGTTATAGGAATCTCTAATTATATGGGAAAGTTGCTGTTGGTTCCACAACCACATTGACTTCTGGCTCCATATCCTTTTTTCCAAGAGAAGGCTTCTGTATAATCCAGTCCTGAAGTTTCGATCATAGCCAAGTTGAATTAATCATTATTATCAAAACAAGAATAAGATTAGGAGTATCCATTTCCCTTGAAAACCTTTTAGCTTCCACTTCTGTTCTCCTAATTCCATTTTACTATTGAATTATTGCTGCTAAAGTAAAATTTATCCTTTCATTTCTTTGCCCAGCCTTTTCAAGCCAAAGTCATATTCATGGTCCCTGATACAAAAATCAAAAGCACCCTATGCTCTCATCTTATCAAACCAGCAGTTCTTATGGCCAGCCAAACTTTCAGAATCTATTAAGTTCATATTATTTCCAAAACAATACCCGCACAGTAATTTTTGCAATAAATCCAATGCACAAGGAAAACACTGAAAACTACATCCAGTATATACCGAGGACCAGCTATGAAATGCTCATTTCTAGTTGGTGCATTTGAAGTGTCAATCTAAAAAGAAAGGGAGAAAGGAACTACCGAATTTCCCCATCCTCACCAAGCTCCCCATCTTCAAGCTCCTCATAACCACCATTTCTATGGGAACCATCCTGGTTGTCTCTCTTGTGCCTTTTCTGCCTGCTTTCATGGCTTTCACCATCTGATTAGGGGGTGCATGCATGCTGCCAAGAAATATCACCAAGAAAATTAAAACATTTCCCACAAGTTAAACTACAAATACACCAGCAGAATTCTACCTTTCTCAATTTTTTACCGTCACTGCCATGTCTGCGTGATTTTTTAGACTCCTCCTTCCCATCCTTGTCAGAATTTGCATCACCAGTGGCACTTTGATGCCGTTTCTGGTGTTTCCTATCTGTCCTTTTCCCTCCTTTTATCCTCCTTGTGGCCATAACCATGGTGATCTGCACACATAAAGGTTACATATTTAAATGGGGGCAGTTAAAAGAAGCAGCAGCGTTTATTATCTTACCTTCCCCAGCTTCATTGCATCTTTATACGAGTTTTATCATCATGATACTGTCAACACAAGAAAAGAAAGGTTAGACGTGTGTTGCAGGTTTCAAGCAGAAAATATACAGCGGGACAAAACCGTCATGTAAATATAAAGAAAGTATATTAGATATACAGTGCATAATTTGAATATATGGGCTGCAAGTAACCAAGACAGAAATTCTCACATCTTTGTGTCGGGGCAATAAAAGCTTGTAGTAACTAGTTAAATTATATACTAATAAGAACTGATAAACTTGGAAATATAGGATATGACAAACAAGAAGCTTAAAGCTGTACTAAGACTGGTATTTTGCAACTGAAACTGGTGAAAAACATGAAAACTCCATGCATGTCATAGTAAATTCACTACTTGCAAGAGGGTTGCAAAACCAAGGTCACCAATCAAAACTATCACATGAAAAAATTACTAGTTTAAATAAAATCTAATGATGGTCCACTACTTAAAAATGACCTCTAATGCTGAGCAAAACCAAAGCCAGCTTACATTTTTCAAACAGTTGCTATTATTTATCTCTCTCATGATATATGTATTATTGCAATATGGTACAGGCAAGAACACAAAAATAAGCCATCTTGAGAGAGATTTCAGGTTATGATACAGAAAAAAAACAGAAGTTGAACTAGATTTTTTTTATAGTTACCTGTCCACCGCCAGAAAACTGGGGGTTATTGGCCATTCTAGCGCATGCACAAGCTATTTCGACAGCTGCAGAAATCAAAAGGATATAATTAATAACCACGCATTGAAGACTAGAATCTGTCGCTAAAAGATACAACAGCCACAAAAAAAGCGACAGCATGCATCATTTTATAATTGTATCAGCTATTCATCATATCAAACAGACAGCCAGTGACAAGAACACCAATTAATTGTCTTCGCCATACAAAATCAAAACCTAGATAATCAACCGAAATTCCTAGCCAAGAAATTGAGAGACATGGCAAAATAATCGTTACATGACATAATGTTAATCAAGAAGCCTTTGGAAATGCCAAGAAAAAAAACTATACGAGTAGCCAATCAAGAGGTAATATGCACATTATTTCGAGTTTTCAATTTTCGCTATCAGTTACTCAAGTAACCAGACAGAGCAGGCAAATGCAACAACGTAATTGCAAGAAGTGGATAACAAAGAAGACTACGAAACATTAGTTGCAGTTGGAAGAGAAGGAATTCAGTGAAGAATTCACGGGAGAAATAAGAAAGTCCAGATCTCTCTACGCGCGAGTCTCAGGTGTTAGGGTTTAAGGGGGAAATAGGAGGGCAGGGGATTTTGACTTGGCTGAAATCAAGTAGGCAGGTCATTTTGTGCTCATAACTATTTTTTTCGTTTCCCTAATATATCCCTACACTTGGCTGAATTCACGATCATCAACCACCACGGGACTTCAAAGCGGGTGCGGGTTTGGTCCAACTCTCAAAAGGATATGTAGCGGGTTTAGATGCGCCTTTTTTATTTGATTTGGTAATATTTTAAAAAGTGTTTTTTAAAAAAATATATTAAAATATTTTTTTATTTTTAATATCAATATATAAAAACATTAAAAAAATCAATTTAATTTTTTTTCCAACCCAAGTATATTTTTAAAACGTATCCAAATATGATTTCAATTGAAATACTAAACAATTTTCATGTTCATTTTATTTTGGGTCGGGGGCCTTTTTTCCCACTTCTTACACTTGTTCTCCAGGTGCAGCGAAAGGTTCAGCTCCTCCTGTCAAAGTTAATTATCGCGGAACAAGCTTTGATTGCCCTGGTTTTGGCTTACAAGGTTGTGCTATATAATATAAGAATCGGTTTGTATTTAAAAAAAAAAAATTTGAAAATTTTATTTTATTTTATTTTTTAATCTGTTTTAAATTGGTATATTTATTTTATTTTTATATTATTTTGATATTCTGGTATCAAAAATTAATTTTTTTTAAAAATATATTATTTTGATTTATTTTTAAATTAAAAACACTTTTAGAAAGTTGACAAATAAAAAACATTTTTAAGTCAAAAGAAAATCTAGTTTGGTTTCAATAAAATATTTTTTTTTATCTTAAATGGAAAATACTTTTGAGAAATTATAAAAAAATCAGAAATGTCCTGTTATTTGTAAATTATATTAAATCTGGTCATTAATCTCTTGATTGCTAAATATTTTATTTTGAATTTTTTTTAATTTCAACATTTTAATTTTATTTTATTTTTATATCAACTTTGGACCTCATTCTCTTGATTTTTATTTGTTTTTCTCATATCATTTTTTAAATTGAAATATTTTACTTAACAAATTTGGTTCATATTCTTTTGATTACTATTTATTTTATTTTAAATAATTTATAAAATTGTATTTTAAAAAATTTCATCTTCTTTCAATTATTTTTATTTGTCAGATTTTGTCTTTATTATTATTTATTTTACTTAAAATAATTATGAAATTATATTTTTTTTTATCCTCTTTCATTTTTTGTCAATGAAATTTGGTCCTCATTATTTTAATAAACTTAAAAATAATTAAAATATTAATAAGTTATTTTCTAGTTTAATTTTTATGATATATTCAAATACTATAAAATATTTTTTAAATCATTTTGTATGATATTGATAAACATTGAAAAATAATTACTTTTAAAAATTTATTTAAAAAAAATCTTTGAAAAACAAAATATTATCCACGAAACTGTAAAATTTCTATATATTTCTCTCAACAGGTTCTTTAAACTAACGCCAGTTTGTTACAATCTGGGTCTATAACTTTGTATAGAGCCAGCAATGTCGGTCCGACAGCTGTTTAAAGCTAGTTAAAAGCCCGGTTAGAATATGGGTGGGCCGGCCCAATAACAGTCTACATCAAAAGTACATAAATCGGCATCACTTGGAGCCTTTCTGTAATCGTGCAACAGGGTTAGGGTTTTTCCGTAGCCGCTCTCTTTATCTATAAAAGGGAGGCCGGGGTAGCAGTCCTTCTTGAAGCTTCACGGCGCTTAACAAGCAAGGCGTTCCGCCACTGCCATATTTGCCATTTTAACTTATTTTTCTCTCCTTTTTTTGTTTATACATGTATTACTAATGGATTGTTTTATCTATGGATTTTGGAAGAGATTAAAAGGAGGGTTGGTCGCGATGATTATAAAAATTCCTCGTTCTGAATGCCATCGCCATGGCATGACAGACTCTTCTACACCCATAGAATATGAGCACCAACCTCCCTTATATCTTTAATTTTGGATTCTATCTTTCTCAGTTCTCTGTTTTATTTATATGTGGTTTAAATATTACTGTACTTTTGATTTCAATTAAAGTTTTGATTGTTTTGGAGTATTTTTGTTTTATGTCTCAAAAACATTTCCATGTCAAATTTAGGTTATTTTTGCTGAATTAAGCGTGCAGGTGGTGGAAATAATTAAAAGATTCGTAAGAGTTGGACAGTGTATTGCAAGGCGTTGCTTGTTGCACTGTGTTTCATCAACTGTATATGATTATCCGGTGGTGTTTAAAGCCCTAATTTGATGGAAGAAGAAGATAAGTGGATCTGGGTTACGCACGCCACCATGTCTCGATAATTCAGTTTTGACTTTTGTTTTTTACTTGGACCTGATTTCGTCTCTCTCAGTTTTCCACTTGGACATGGATGCTCTGTAATTTAATGATGGGTTGCATGAACATAAACCCTTGAGCATAAGATCATGCCTAAATAAATTGTGTTTTTACACGAAATATTTTTTTATGCAAATCGAAAAATTTACGATTGTATCTAGTTAAATAATTATATTTATGTAAATAAATAATTAAAGAAGAGATTACGGTAATATCTAATTAAATAAATATTTGTATAAATAGATAAATAAAATTCAAAAATAGATGTTGATTAAATTTTTTTTGTAATGTTTTATGTTTACTGAATTTTGAATTTTAAATATTGTGTTTAAAAAGTAAATTTTTTATTTAATCAAAAAACAATACATAAAAATATTATGCAATGCACTTATTAAGATAATTTTTTATTTTAAAAAAATAAAATTTATCTATATAAAACATAAAAAAATTTATAAATGAATCCAATTAATATCTTTATAAAGTAAAAATATACAAAAAGAACTCAAAATTCAAAAAAAGCTAAATATTTTAAAAAACATAAATTTAAAAATTATTTTATAAAAGATATATTAATAACTTGGAACTAGGGTAACACATTAGAAAAAAAAAATTATGACTTTAGTCATGAAACTATAATAACACATTAATAATTAATCTAAATAAACTCGAATTAATTTATAAAATCATGTTTTTAGTTATGGAATTAGTATAACACACTAATAATTAATCTAAATAAATTGAACTAGTCTATAAAATTATGTTCTACAGTAATGAAACTAGGGTAACATAATAAAAAAAAATTAAAAAAACTATAAAATCAATATTTTTTATAGGTTTTCATGAGTTATACACCCAAATTTTTATACACACAACTTTTTTGATGATGGAAACCAAATATTATTTTTATATTAATAACATTATCATCACCAATATTTTCATCATATATGCATAACATA
>Ga0325401_1007196_pt1 | contig 10802 bp, 10 predicted proteins | sample PopdelMetagenome_FD_205666 | JGI IMG/M metagenome (GOLD analysis project Ga0325401, IMG submission 205666) | Populus deltoides microbial communities from Bellville, Georgia, United States - Xylem-PdKOR-R2 | ecosystem: Host-associated > Plants > Phyllosphere > Stem > Wood/Secondary xylem | place...
GACCAAACCTCCTTGGACTATCTCTTAGGGTTTAAAAACACAAGTCACAATCCAATTGCAATACATTCTATTATAAAATAAACAAAAAAATAAATTGTAATACATTTTTTTTTGTTTCTTTACGAAATACACCCGATGGTTTAACACTAGAACAATCATAACCTTAATTTACTCCTGTTTAAATTTAAAATTATCAAATTAGAATCTTTTAAATCATGATAGGCTTTCTATAGGAAGAAACCTTAGCAACCTCAAATATATTCAAAACCATCTTTAATCTTTTTTAGATCTTTGTAGTCAATTTCTTTTAATTTAATAAAATTGCTATTATTACCAACCTTAACAAGTAAGTATCGGGTTTGTTACACATAATCAAATACATGAATTAACTAATTTTTTAAGGTACTATAAGCTTAAATAAACATAAAGATTTTGTAAGCACGGAAAATATTGCATGTCGTTTGAAAGGGGAAAAAAAAAGATTTTCACTAGTTTTAGAAAAATTTCAAGAAACCTTGTTTGCCGAATAAAATTAAAATCTACTTACTAAATTCCTCCTCTTTCCATAGGATTTCGTTTGCTTGATATAAGCTTCTGAAAACCTTTGCATGAAAAAATAGAGAAATCAACCTTCTTTGGACGACTGCCTGCAGCACCTGGCGGCCAGCTTACTAGTCACATCCAAATGCTTACGTTTCCAAGTTTCACGACGCAATCCATGAAGAACCAATGCGACGGTGTAGACTTATCTTCTCCCGTCATCCAGCTGAGCATTCATTCACCCTCCAAACATTTTTGTTTTCAAATTTCAATAACCATTCCTGCAAAATTACAGCTAATAACTATTCCACCCAACTTGTCATACCCCGTACCATATTTCCCTCGGTGCATATTGTAGGGCAGAGATACAACACAGAAAAGCAAGAACTTGGCCTAAACACAGATCTTCAGGAGGCAGCCCATCTAGCATATTCCTACAAACCATTTAAGCAGCGTAAAAATCCAGTTGACCACAGCTTTATGCAAAAATGTCAGCTATCAAGTTTTCCAAAACTCTTAAGAACAAAATTAAACACAGCTTGATAGTAGCAGTTGCATGGAAATACATCTAATTAATTATCACGACTAGCCAAACATTATTAAAGCTATGTTCTATACATGCCTAGGTCTATCTACCGGAGAAATAACAAATAACAAACAACAAGATCGGTTGCCTTAGACCAAATGTTCAAATAAAGATGAGATCTCAGCAGAAGATTTTTATAACTACTCAACCAACTTATGGATTGTGATCAGTTCAAGTACATCAGAAGTTTTTCTGACTTCATGAATTTTATTTTAGCTCCAGCAAAAAGTCTATCAACGCAACAAAGAAAATAGTTAGCATAAGGTTGCAAAACCAAATGCTGTCAAGTTTCCTAACAAGTGACTATTCTTTAAAGAAAATGTTGAGAGCTTAAACAAACATAGTGACCATGTACCGATCTTTACTTATTATTATTATTGTACCAACTCCCTGTACAGTCAGTACTAGAGAGAAATTCTGACTGACACGTGACAGCAAAAGGCACACCATTAACATGAAAACCGACTATTCTTCACTAGGGAGAGAACCAATATTCCTTTTAGAAAAGTTCAGTGATGTACTTTTCTTTACTGAATATCTGTTAGATATGTATTTGAAGTATTTATCAACCTTGTGCGGATTAAACGGATATCTGTAAGCTGGCGCCTCTGAAACTAGTTTATTAGATAACAAGTTGGAAAAGGAGTACAAACAATATCAGGCAAGACACTTATGACAGTCCCACTATCTGTGCTTCGGAATGCCAATTTGACAGGAATTCCAGAGCATTATGCCATCAACCTCAAACATTCTGCAGAGTTTTGTCATTTATCAAAATTTAGGTAAGGTCTGTTTGCCTTCTCTCTCTTTGATGTATCTCTTCTACACCTCCCTTCAGTTATTTCAATGCTTTATTGCTAACAATATAACATACAAACGGAGGAACATAATATGTAAGATACCACTTGATGAATGTAAACCAGAAACCTTACCTTCTCATGCTGCGTGCGAAGGGGAAGAGTTCCTCTAAGCATATCATTCACAGCTCATTGTTGCAAACTTTGTTGAACACTCTTTTCCGGAGAATCATATCGACGGAGAGAATTAAGACTGTATGAGATTAATTAACAAAAAAATAAAATCCATCAAGGAAAAGGTTTTAAATGCTCAAATTCAGACACACAATGCGCAGATGTTTTCCTAACCTGCAGTTTTGGGGGACCCTCCACAGCATAGACGATGATCTTTTCAAGGCTGGTGGCAAAGATAAAAAAGTTTTCCAATCCTGAAGCATAATTCTAAGATCATGAAGCTTGCTATCCAAACCATAACAGCAATTTGCATGCATTGTACAAACTAAATTCAAATCCTTGCTAGGTTCGCAAAGGCCCCCAAAGAAAGCAGTGTCCAAGAATCTCATCTTCAATCCAAGGTCCTCAATGAAAGGATCAAATTTGATAAAATTAAGGACATCCTGATCATGGTATCCAGGATAGATCTCCCGTGAAGAATACCAGAACTTGTAAAATTCTATCGTGCGGTTGTTGGACTTTACATAGTTAAAACCTCCATTGGGTCTGTTTTGTATATCACTTGAGTTGCCCAAGAAATGATCACATGCAATCTGGAAATCAGCATCCAAATAAAACCGTGGAAAGGGGTCCCTGAACCACATAATATCAGCATCCTGGAGAAAACCAACCAAATGAATTGAATGTGCAGTGGAAGATTTAAAATAGGATGGCCGAATTAGGATGAGACATAAACATGCATACAGAAATGAGTATCTGCATTCCTAAACTAAAGAAAACAATAGCGGCATTTTTTTATGGGGAATGCTATTCTATTCTGACAAATAAAAATTCCGATGCAGACACAATAACAGACTTTTCTGGGTACAAAAAGACGTGTGCCGAAAATAAGGTCAAGACAATTGCGTACTAGTGTCATTTCAGCATCCTTAACAGCACCGATCTCTTGCAATCTTATCAGCTTAGCTAAAGAGTTTTAGCAAAACAATTAAAAAAAAAAATCAACCTTTTCTGGTTGAAGGATAAAAAAAAATGTTGCATTTCAAAAAGTAATGTAAAAACAAGGCACCAATTCCAACACAAATTTAAAATTAAATCACTTGATACCAAGTCTACCATCCAATCCATCTTATTCTTTCCTTTAATTTACCTCCTCAAAAAACCTTAAAATTACTTTCAGTTAACTCTCTACGCAAGCATTGCATAAACATTTTCCATTCAAACGCCAATTAACTATGCATTGAATGTACCTATTTCGGGACGGAATTAATTTACTTCAGCAACGATAAAACAAAATTCAACAATCATCCATCTCAATTCTCAAAGAGAACAAGTAAACAAAAATCACAGCCCAGAACATGAGAACAAAACAGGGATTAAATAAGTATTACCGTGAAAACAAAGTTATAGCCCATCTGAAGAACAGAGCGCAAGAAATCAATGCGTCTCCACATCATCTCCAAATACGCAGGGGTCATAAAATAAGCCTCATCATGAAAATCAAGTCCTTGAGTAATAAGAGCAAAGCAATGAGTATGAAATTCCATACATCGCTTATATGCCTTTCGATCCAGCGCAACAATCACCAAATGATTTAAAAGCCTACGCGTGCCCTGCCCAATTCTAAAGCTTTCAAGGAACAGATCGATAATTGTATTTGGAGCTGCCCATGCTTCATTTAATGTAGCAATTATTACTGTCTTATCTTCCATCGCAGCATCTTTCAATACTTTCTCCAGCTTATAATCATCACCATCATCATTAATCTACATGATGACATTAATAATCCATCCATTAATGCGCAAACTAAAAGAAATAAATTTGCTAAATTGCGCCACCAATCATATGATCTGTGCTAAAATGTGCCATGGGAAAGAAACTCACTGATAATTTAGAATCGCTGTTGTTGCTGTTGCTGAGAGAAGGGAAGATGTTAAAGGAGTAACCAGAGGAGGAGGATTGGAAGCGGAGAGAATCAGCGGCTCCGTATAGGAGCAAAACGGAGACGGAAATGGCAACGAAGACGAGTACGGCGCGGGAGACGGTGGATTCAGGAAACATGGAGGTGGAGGCAGGAAAGCTAGGGGTGAATCTGGTGCGGAGGAGTTGTCTGGTGGTGACCGGCAACTGTCTCCTGGTGGTGGATTGGGGCCTGAGCAATGGAACTGTATTCATTTAGTAGCATGGCTTATTTGATTGAGATATATTTATTTAGTGAGAGTGAGAATCGTGTTGGGCAGGTAGATTTTTTTTTTTTTTTTTTTTTTTGTTGCTGAACGATAGAGAGAGGTACTAAAATATTTGGAAATCCACAAGACGTCGGATTTTGCGGGGGTGAGTCCTTCCTCCGTCCGTTTGAATTTTTTCTAATTGGATTTTTTTAACAGCTTGGGCCCCCTGGTAACAACAACTTGGGCCAACCGGCAACAATAGTATAGGCTTTTTCCTTTTCTGTTTGGGTTTTTTAACAATTTGGGCCACCTGGTAACCTTGGATAACGTCATGGGCTTCCAACCCGAGTCAAGTAACAGTGCCCAGCCCGCCCGCTCACAACCTAAAAGTCTGCAAAACCTCTGTCCTGTCTTTGGAAATCTCTGAAAATGGCTGCACTATCTGTTAACATAGAAGTTGGGGAAGAAGAAAAGGAAAAAATGGAATCGAAATCAGAAGCAGCAGCAGAGAAAGAAAGAATGAAGCCATGGGAACAGCACGCAGGGGTGATAAACATGCCTCGTTTCGATTACAACGCACCTTCTGCCCTTCTTCATCATTCTCACTCTGGCTTCCTCATCACCTGCTCCATCAGTAAGTTTCCTCTTTTTTTTCCCTTTTCTTATTTATAATTAACCTTTTTATCGTTTCATTAATTTTACTAGGTTCTCAAGCAAAAACATTGAATGCCCAAATTTCCTATGTCTATCTGCTTATTCTATCTTAGGATATTTTTTCTAACCTTTTCGTTACTGAAACCAGAGATTGAGAGACCCACAACACAACATGTTGGATAAAGTACTGTTACTCTTAGTTCCCTCGAGTGCCGAAGGCTTTTGTATGTCGGAAGTGAGGGCTTTAGAATCTTGTCTTGGAACGTGGTATACTTGTGAGTTTTGTGGGATAATTTTAATTAGAACAAAATATGTTTCTTTGAAACACAAAACCCATTTAGGATCATGTATCAGGAATATGCTTGAGTTCAAAGGAACGGTAATTTGGATCGCACCTTCTACATCTTAGGTCATTCAGGATTCAGAGTGGTAGTTTTATTGTTCAGAAGCTAAGATATGAATGATGGCAGTAGTATTGCATAATTTTGAGCTCCACATCTGTATTTGTTTTTGAACTCACTTTTTTCATTAAATAGATAAATGATCCCAAAAGAACCAATCAGGGACCACAGACGCCCCTTTAGTAAGTAACAATTAACAACCCAGCATAGCTGCCGAAGTGTTTATATAGTCACTGCTCTTGTGTCTCAAAGATATTTCATGAGAGAATCTAGAGGTTGAAATTATGCATGTTGTATAAACTATCTTAGCATCTAATTTATGGTTTCTGGCAAAGAATCTGTATCGCGCACCCGAGAAACTCATAATGTGAGTTCGCCATATATATGATCTTTTTTCGCATTCATGTTGAATCTGGAGTTATAAACACTGATATGTGACAAGCATTTTATTTTGCTAATTGCTATCTTTCAATAACTATGCACTAAAAGTTATTAAATATATCTCTAGCCAATGAAAACTGTTATCTTATCCTCCTTGACAACTGTTCATGCTTGTCTTAAATTTAATCGATCTGGGTTTTAAGCTTCAAAAATTTTCTTTTCTTATCAGAAAGGGAGAAAAGTGCTACAAAAGAAGCCATGTCAATCCTTGAAAAGGTTTCATTCACTTTACCTTGTTTTCATATCATGCTATCTTGGTTTTCTTGCATTTAGAAGTTCTACTGTTCCTTGTAATGGTGATGACATTATAGTTTATGCCAATATAATGGCAGTGGTGGAGAAAAGAGGGGGGGTTCTGGTAGGGGGCCTGGCCCCTGCAAAAAAATATTGTAATATGCCCCCCATAAAACTAGCAAAATATTTCGGGGCCAAAACTAGTCAAATTTAAACCCCCCCCCCAAAAAAAAAAAAAAAATTCCTGGCCCCGCCTCCCATCACATCTATTTTGCTATCCTAGAAAGAGCCCTTGGTAGTCATTATGTTGTTTGTATCGAGCTAGTCGTATTGTTCATCTATCTTCTTATATTGTTTCTATTTCCAACTGAACAAGCATTTATAACTGTTCAGCGGGCCTTACATTGGGATTTTGATAAAGCCCTTTAACATGAACTTTATATCTAAATTCTCAATTTAGGGAATGGTCATGTTTCTTGGCACTTTTCTGCTTTAGAGGCCTTCATGGAGGAAATCATTTGGATGTACTTCTTTTATCTTCATTATGGTGGTTTCTCAATAGAATGTTGAACAAAGCGGTGGAGATCCTTTTTTGGGGGGTTCAAGGCAGGAGTGGTGGGATTTATTATAGAAATGTAGTACGACATCTCCTAGTTGCCAATGATGGTGCAACTTCTTCCTGATGGAAGGAAACTCAATATATATTCATAAGAAGTTTGCTTCTCTACTTTGAGCCAGTATTCGGCCTCAAATTAATTTGAAAAGGTGATCTGGCAGCCCCTTAAAGGCAAGGAGTTGATTGAAATTTCTGGGATAGCATCTTGGCATACATGGCAGGAGCTTCCTATTACTTGTTTAGGTTTCCTTGGGATGCGAATTTTAAACTTACAAGGGTTTGGGAGCCTCTTATTGAGAAATCTGAATGGGGTTAAGAGACACTTATCTTTATATGTGCGCAGGCTTGCTTTATTCTATATCATTGTTTCCTATCCGTGTTTTGATGTCATAATCCCATATCCCTTGCTTTAAGAGATAATACATATTCAAACACTATATAGGGCGGGTTTGGGTTGGTTTTCTACTATTTTGTTTCACTATTTTCAAAAATATTTATCAAAAAAGGTAACTAACATTTTAAGGTAGTTGAGCTGGGAGAAATCATTTTTCTTTGAATATCTTTCTATTATTGTTTCATGAAAAAAGTTTCTTGCACAGAATTTGAATTCTGTGCTGATTTTTGTTGGACTTTTTTTTAATACCCCTTTGGCCTTGTAATAATGACAGAAACCATGTCTTTATTTTATTCCCATTGATTCTGTATGAGATATAACTTCCTGGCATTGGAAAAAAAACACTACATTGGAAATATATGTATCTGTAAATACTAATACTGTGATCTTGAATTACTATGCAGTATGCTGAATCCTACAATAGTGGAAGCTCTGAAAGCTTGGAAAAATCTGATGAATATATAAGCGCTAAGAAAAGGAGAATATTGACTGATGAAAACAGTGCGAAATGTGATGAAGATGTGAAAAGTGAAAGCATTATTGATGAGATTAGTGGTAATTTCTAGCCTAGATAACAAACTTTGGATTCTTACTCACACCTATGGTTGGGCATTTGATTATTTATTTGTTGTGATATTGCTTGTGCTTCCTAATGACAGGTGGACCTGCAAAAGATGATTGTCAATCTCTTTCAAAAGCAGATGCACCTGTGGAAAGAGGTTTTGTTCTTTCACTAGTGAAGCTGACAGGAAGTGGTTTGGTTCTCCTTACCTTTCCCAGAGAAAATCCCTCTGTCACCGCAGACGTTGTGTCAAATATTTTCCAATGTCTGGAATCTGGGATTTTAAAGTCACCTCTGTAAGTTGTTGGCGTTACTGGTTTCTATTTCTCAAATTATCTTATTTAAGTAAGCATGGTTCTGTGTTCCATTGAAGGCAATTAAATTTTTTCCCTTTCAGTTTTGCTTTTGTTTTGTTGTCTTCTATAGAATGATGTTTCATAATCCATCCTCCAATCTGCATAGCCATCTCTTTGAAATACACACAAACATTTAAGACAATCATTATCCTCAAAAAATGAAAAGAATAAAAGAAGCAGGATCAAAATAAAATAGCACCGCTATCCTCCTGAATGTCGGATAAAGAAATACTCATTGGAATTAATCCACGAGGAAGCATAAAAAGTATCATATCCCACAACACCTGTCTTGAGGAGAAATGTCCTTTGATGACATGATCATCCTCTTCTGTCTAAACACTTGAAATTATCAAAAAGCAAACATGGCACAGCACTACAAAATCCTTCTCCAAACCCCAAAGGGAATCATCAAAAATCTTCCACCCTCTTCGGGAGCACACGTCTCACACTCTATTCCAAACAATCCAGGACACATATCCCATATTACTGAATAACATGAGGAAAGATGGCTACATCACTCCCTGCTTTGATACCACAAACCCAGGCATTATGATGTATCCTCATTTGCTTCAATCCATCATGTGTCTTTTTGTGGTTTTGTCTGCTTATGCTGCTCCTGGAAATGTATCCTCATTTCCAGTTTCCTTGTGTTGACGCAAAACTGGAAAGTCATAGATCATGAATGTTTGAAGTTATACATTCCTGTCATGTGTTGTTTGGTTTGCTGAATCTATAGATTGCCCATTAGGTTATTACAAGCAACTCATTAGTGACTAGATATATGGTAATGGATAATTTTATTTTTGCAATCGATTTGTTGGTACTATATTTCCTTTTCTCATCTTACCTTTTCTCATCTTAACTAGCTCTGATAAAATGTCAATTTAATTGCAGCTGGTGTCATCGCATTTTCCCTATTCAAGCTACTTGTTTGTTAATTGAGAAGGAGCTGCGAGCAGTTGTGTCAAAGCTTGTTCTTCAATTCATCAATGACAAACAAAATAAACTTGCACGACCTATTAAGGTACACTTTCATTCTGTGATTAGTGCCCATGGTTGTCCAGTCTTCTATGCTGAACATATGTAAGTGGTTGGTAGCCCCTACAGGTTAATTGAAGTTTTAACCTGCATTCCAATTTACTAGGTAGATATCCAAGGGTTTTTTGGCCATTATGAGTGAAACAACTTGTGAATACTTGAATTCCACAGCATTCTTTTGTTTTTGTGTAAAGCAACACTGATTTATTCTATGAATTGTGCCACTGCACATGGTTTGAAAAAAAGACAAACCTGGCCTATTTAGTGTCTTGTGTGCAAATACTGAACTGCTCTGATGCCGAAAGAAATCGAATGGAATTTTCATCTTGACACGCCTCTCTTTCTCCGTGTCTCACTTGTGAGCATGAGTGCAGTTGTGGATGCATTAAATTGAGAGAAAACATCAGAGTATTGTTCAGCTGTGACGTTATAAATTAACTGTGATTTACCTGAAGTTTGCAGTTGGATATAACAGAAGAGGAATTGAAGAGACATGCATGAAGAATTTGAAAGATAATCCAAAAGATTCTGATCCATTTCCCATGTTGGACCGGAGCAAATGCTTTGATGTTGTGGCTTCTGCAATAAAAGATGCTGTACCAGAGTCAGCTGTTGATCTCAAATCACCAGAGGTGAGATTGAACTCACCAGTTCTTAATCTTACATGTCAATGCATTTCTCTTCTTTTGCCCCGTCTTCAGGCTGGTGACCATAATGAGAAATCTTACAGCTCTCTGTTCTCGTGGAGTTGTTACCTCTTTCTGGAGTACCTAATGGATCATTGGTTGCTGCTGTCTCTGTTCTTCCTCAAAACCTTGTAAGTGTAAAGCCGCGGCTCTGCATTAAGCCACTAATTTCTGATGCGAATGCGCGGAATAGGAGTTAATATGTTGTGAAAATATCCGACCTAACCAAGAGTGGCGAGCTTCGTAACAGGTAATCACAATATAATGTCCTTCATGCAGCTATGGTTTCTCCAGTTTTTCTTCACCTGGATGGCTTAGCATGGTGCAAAAGATGCATATTTAATTCGTTTGATTAAGTAGGATAGGCCTTCTCTCGGGATGAAAATAGATGGGGCTGATTTTGGATCATGGAACCAGACCAGCAGCCTGGATGAAACAGTCATGGCAGTTCTTATCACCTCGAATTGTTTCTATACCACATGCGAATCTTTGCCCTTTTTGTTTGTAATGGTAGTCAACATTGGTTAAAACTTAAGAGAGATTAAATTGAACAAGGATTTTGCTTCTACATCGACTTTAGCATACTACTTCCCAAGGTACGTTTTCCGCCTTCCTTTCCCTGGACTTGTTGAACTTGTGGGGTTGGATTCGGTCTCCTGGTCCAGGTTCTGAAGTGGGGTGGGATTCGAGTTCGGTTTTTATTTCTAAAATATCTATATTTTCCCTTTTTTAGGATGTAATATATTTATGTTCAAGAAAAAAGAATTGTAACAAATTATTAAAAAAATAAAAAATAAGATAACATTATTATTAAATCAGGTTCGGAGAAATGTCTGATCATATCAGAACATGTTTTTCTGGATAGGCCTGGGTGATGAAGGAAGGTGTAGGTTAGAACTGCTGCCATTGCATCCTATTCTTAAATTGCGTTTTTTGTTTATATGTTTTTTCCATCATTGACTCCGATTCAAGCTCTAGTTATATTTCCTTTCCAACTTCCAATCCTTGAATAAATGCACGAGGCTCTTGTACATATCGATGAAAGAAAAGGGCGGCTCTTTCTGTTGGAAATCTCTTTTCCTACGTTGATGAGCCGAATCATCTCCAAAAGGAACCTCCTCTTTCTTTGGAAACAAGCAAGGTTTTCGAGAT
>Ga0325401_1007200_pt1 | contig 10799 bp, 8 predicted proteins | sample PopdelMetagenome_FD_205666 | JGI IMG/M metagenome (GOLD analysis project Ga0325401, IMG submission 205666) | Populus deltoides microbial communities from Bellville, Georgia, United States - Xylem-PdKOR-R2 | ecosystem: Host-associated > Plants > Phyllosphere > Stem > Wood/Secondary xylem | place...
ATATTTTTTATTTTTTTAAAATTATTTCTTACATCAATGATAAAAATTCTAAAAATTATTAATTTTTAAAAAATATTTTTTAATTTTTTAAAAAACACATTTAAAACACAAGATCCACCTGTCCTAAGCAATTCAATACATTCTCCTCGTTGGTCTCCAAAAATCTGAGCGGCATAAACGGCACCGTATCCTGGGACCCATGCAGTACTTCTCTTTTAATGGCTCGACACAATATCCTTGCTCTCTTTTTCATCGAAACGGAAGTTACCTGCCCTACCCCTGCGCCAGCGTTGGACTAAAGTACACACCGCCGCTTTTTTTACCACCACGTCACTCTCCATCATAGGCATTTTCGTCACTTAAATGTACCAAGGCAAACGATAACCTTCTCGCTGTGTTACGTGTCCGTTACCTTAACACCCCACTACCTCTACGTGCGCCCCCCCCTCTCCCTCAGCCTCGAAGCAGAAAGTCCAACATAACACAAGAGCGTTAACCCTTCACAACTCCCGATAACTAGGGACCTGTTTGGCTACCTCTCAATCCCTCTCCCCCCGCCTTTTCCTTTATGTTTTCCCCTCTCTTTCTTTTTCTAAAGAAAAAATATCAGGAAGTTCATTACCTTTTATAGGAGGGGCAAGAAAATTTTAATTTTTATTTATGGAAAAATAAAAAAACCTACATTACATTAATTGTATTGTAAATATATATAATTAAAAAAATAATAAAAATCTCTTAATGTTACCCAAGATTTGAAATAATAATAATAATAATTACCTAGATTTCAAACCCTCTTTCATGATAACAAACAAATTATATTTATTTTTAAATCATAGTGTGAACAATAAGTTTTATTTTCTAGAAAATCAAGTTTTTGTATAAAATCATGGTAATTCAACTTAGCTCGATTTTATAGGTTAACCAAGGATCTTGAATCGGGTCAGGTTTTAAATTGAATCAACAAACATATTAACCTGATGAAATTCGTTTTACTGGACTACAATCGATAAAATTTGATTTTTTATAAATTCATTTTAAAAAATAATAAAACATAGCGTTTCAACATAAATATTAACCCAAATTGATACAATTACAAAGCAAACTACTCCCATCACGTTCTTAACACACTTTATTTGAAAGAAATCAAGGGAAGAAGAGAACTATTTTCACGAATAATCTTGGCAACATACCGCTTACTCATTGATCTTTCTAAGAACTAATTCAAAGGATGCACCAAACAAGTAATTTAGAAAAGTAAAAAATGAAAAAAAGAAGAAGTAATACCTCAAATGTGAATGCTATCATAGACCTTTTCTAATAACCAAGTAAAATAAAATAAGAAGGGCAATAATGGTGGCTTAGCTTTCTTATTATTTTTTCTCTCCGGAGAATTCATGCTCTCACAACAACTAAAACCTCCCCCCTCCCCCATTTTAATTTAATATTAATTTAGTTTTTAACACAAGTTCCCTTTTGTTATCTCGGCTTCGACTCTCTCCGTACTTGTATTTTATTTTTACAAAGAAACAACCGAAGAGTCTCTCTTCCCTTCCGTTTCTCTCCCCGACACCACCACTTTCTCTCGCCGGAATCCTCTCAATCTGCCACAAAACCGACTTCTTTTACCGTGGGAACCGCTCTTCGCTCTTTAATCTTCCTAGTCAACAGTGGCGATCACCGGCTTTGACTTGATTTTTTTGGTGGTTTTCGAGAGAATTATAGATCTGTAAAGAGCTGGTTTTTTTGCTAGAGAGAGCGAGGGGTATTGATGTGAAGAGGAAGTAGATGGTATATGATGAACGGAGCTCCGGTGAGCGATCGGAGAGGGAGGTTGTGTTTTCGTAAATATCTTCACATGGAATGGCAGATCTTGTTAGCTACGGTAATGCCGAACGTGACATCGAGCAGGTACCATCCTCTCCCTCTACCCACGCGTGCGTTTAATTAGTGTCAAAGTTGGGATTTTTTTTTGAAATTTTTTGGGTTTAATTTTTGTTGCTTTTTTTTTTTATCTATTTATTTAGGTGGGAAATGCCTTTGAATTTTGCGTGAATTTATTGTTATTATTATTTGTAATTTTCTTCTATTCGTGGAGAAATGAAATGGAAATTTGTTTCACCTTGACAAATTTTGAAAGAAAAAAGTGCTTAATTTGAGGGGTGTTTTTTTTTTTTTTAGGTTTTTGAATTCAATTTAAAAAATTGCATGGAATCAGGTTGGTCTATTTGAAAGGAGGAGAAATTAAAGGAAATTGTTTCTCTTGCTTTTATTTATCCATTCTCCGAGTGAAAATAGGATACATCTTTCTTCTTTATCTTCTTTCTTTTTGGTTTTGTCTGGAGTAGAGTCTTCACGGTCCATAAAATGCCTTATGTTTTCACTACCATTTTCATCCATTTTTCTTTTTGAAACTTTTAGTTGGCTATGGCTATTTTTAGCAATTGAAGTGGGGGTTTAAAGGTGCATTTTAGAGGGAACAAGTGCATATGCCTCTACTTAATACTTTTTAAGTATTAAGTAGACGCAAGAACATTATATTGTATGCCAAGAACAATATCGACCATTATTTTTAGACTTATGATGGGAACTTTCATCATATGTAATGACCCAAATCTGGCGTACTTTCAATGCCATTACTTGCAGGTTGATTCTTTCAATTTTTCCTTTTTTTGCAAACTTTTAAAGGCTAAGATCAATTTATAAGATGGGTGTGGGATAGTATCTCTTTCAAGCAGATCCAATAACGAGTTATGATTATAACAAGCAATAATGTGCCTCTGATAATTATACGTTTTAGAAATCTTTGTTGTCTTGATAATCTTAACAAGCATGTTGTGCCAAAACATGTTTAAAATAATTAACTAAATTCAAAGCTGGCACTTTTTTTCTTTTTTTGATTGACTGAATAATATAATGTCCACATGCCAAAGGTATTATCCCAATGGTAGTAAATTTTCTTTCTGCATCTTGCAGGCATTAATTGCTCTGAAGAAGGGTTCTCAACTTCTGAAATATGGTCGTAAGGGAAAGCCTAAGTTTTGTCCGTTTAGACTTTCTAATGTAAGTTTGATTCTTGTGCATTTGACCAAGGATACTTTCAGTTGTTACTGCACTCATTTTCAGTTTTAAATGTTTAGGGTAATGACTTTTTCATAAAACAAACGATCCTCTTCAGTTTGATTTGCAGTCTAACTGTTGTTTATAATGATTATTATAACCATCTGAGGATGTATAGATATGGTCATACAATGGCATGGATATGTAATAAACTATGAAAATTATATATAACATATCATTTATGGGATTTTTCGATGTACACCAAGTTTCTCGTTATTTTTTTGCCCAGAACCTGTGTACCCTGTCCACTGCAGTTTGTTATCGGTCAGTAGATTATCCACGTGGTGTTTCAGTGAGCATCTATATTGCCTTTAGTGAATAACTTAATGAACTGGTCAGTGTGTTTCATGAAGAATCCCATGTCATCTTTAATACAAGTCATCTTATTTGTTCTACATGTGCTCATCTAGTGTGCTGTCTTTTACTGTTTGATTGTTTCTTTCTTAGGTAAATATGATGTAATCTGTGGCCTTGTCATTCAGCATGCAGATTGCCCGCTCCTCTCTTCTCTCTCCCCTCCTTCCCCTTTTAACACTCTACTTTTCTTATGTTTAAAAATCACAGGATGAAACAACTTTGATCTGGATTTCAAGCAGTGGTGAAAGAAGTTTGAAGTTAGCCTCGGTCTCTAAAATTATTCCTGGACAAAGAACTGTGAGATTTGCCATCTCTTTCATATCTGTTTTATGTTTTTAGCATAGCATAGTATATTTAATGATTCTGTTCTTGTATACAGTATATAAACTCGTTCTATTTGTTTTCTCTTAATGTGCTACCAGGCTGTTTTTCAACGATATCTCCGCCCTGAAAAGGACTATTTATCATTTTCTCTTATATACAACAACGGGAAGCGGTCCCTCGATCTGGTATAGGATGAAGTTGTGAAGTTGTGTTTTTCTTCTTTATCTGCTTAAATTGTGAATCTTATATGTCATGTTTTCAGATTTGCAAGGACAAAGTTGAGGCGGAGGTGTGGATTGCAGGCTTGAAGGCATTAATAATTTCTGGTCAAGGTGGGCGCTCCAAAATCGATGGATGGAGTGATGGGGGCCTCTATCTTGATGTAATTCTACTACCTAATGAAACTTTAGTTAATTTTCACCTCATACTTCCTCCTCCTCTTTTCCTTCCCTGTACCTTATCTTGACTCTGGAGTTCTGTCTTGTTTTCTTTGTTCATTACATTAGCGATGCTATATTCTTGTATCAGTGCAAAGTACAATGTTGTTTCCTAATTATGCTGCTGTGTATTGTTTGTCATGAAAATTTCTGATTCCAGGATGGCAGAGATTTAACACCGAACAGTGCTAGTGACAGTTCTGTTAGTATTTCACGAGATATTAGCTCTCCAGAGGTTTCTGTCAATTTCAACCCAAATACTTCTCCAAAGAATTTTCAGCTTGAGAGTTCTCCACATTCTGATCGGTCACATGTAGCATCAGAAAACACAAATATGCAAGTCAAGGGTTCTGGTTCAGATTTTTTTAGGGTTAGTGTCTCCAGTGCTCCCAGCACTTCCAGTCATGGTTCTGCACCAGATGACTGTGATGCCTTAGGTGATGTATACGTGTGGGGTGAGATTATATGTGATAATGCTGTCAAGGTCGGGGCTGATAAGAATGTCACATATTTGAGTACTAGAGCTGATGTGCTTCTTCCCAGGCCCTTAGAATCTAATGTAGTTTTAGATGTACATCATATTGCCTGTGGATTCAGACATGCTGCAATGGTCACAAGGCAGGGTGAAGTTTTTACATGGGGTGAAGAATCTGGTGGAAGGCTTGGCCATGGCGTTGGGAAAGATGTTATTCAACCTCGCCTGGTTGAGTCTTTGGCAATGACTACTGTTGACTTTATAGCATGTGGAGAATTCCATACCTGTGCTGTTACAATGGCTGGGGAAATCTATACATGGGGAGATGGGATGCACTATGCGGGGCTTCTTGGTCATGGCACTGATATTAGTCACTGGATACCCAAGAGAATCTCTGGTCCTCTTGAGGGTCTTCAAGTTGCTTCTGTATCATGTGGTCCGTGGCATACAGCCTTGGTGACGTCAACAGGGCAGCTTTTTACATTTGGGGATGGAACGTTTGGTGTCTTGGGCCACGGAAACAGAGAAAATATTGCCTATCCTAAAGAAGTTGAATCACTTGCTGGGTTGAGGACTATTGCTGTTGCTTGTGGTGTGTGGCATACCGCTGCTGTGGTGGAGGTTATTGTCATGCAGTCAAGTTCCAGTGTGTCATCTGGAAAATTATTTACCTGGGGTGATGGAGACAAAAATCGTCTTGGACATGGAGACAAAGAACCTATGCTTAAACCCACATGTGTGCCAGCATTAATTGACTACAATTTTCACAAAATCGCTTGTGGACATAGTTTAACTGTTGGCTTGACCACATCGGGACTTGTATTCACAATGGGCAGTACTGTTTATGGTCAACTTGGAAATCCTTATGCTGATGGAAAGTTACCCTGCTTGGTAGAAGATAAGCTTTCTGGAGAATCTGTTGAAGAAATTGCTTGTGGTGCATATCATGTAGCAGTTTTGACATCAAGAAATGAGGTTTATACCTGGGGAAAGGGTGCCAATGGCAGGTTGGGTCATGGAGATGGTGAAGATCGAAAAACACCTACTCTAGTTGAAGCTTTGAAGGATAAACATGTGAAATATATTGCATGCGGTGCAAACTATTCTGCAGCTATATGCCTCCATAAATGGGTATCTGGTTCTGAGCAATCTCAATGTTCATCCTGCAGACAGGCTTTTGGGTTCACACGTAAAAGGCATAACTGCTATAACTGTGGACTTGTTCACTGCCATTCATGCAGTTCCAGAAAAGCAACAAGAGCAGCCTTAGCTCCTAATCCCAGCAAACCATATCGTGTCTGTGATTCCTGTTTTACCAAGCTAAATAAGGTGTCGGATGCTAGTAACACTAACAGAAGAAATGCTGGACCTCGGCTTTCAGGTGAAAACAAGGACAGGTTGGACAAGGCTGATTTAAGGTTGTCGAAGTTAACACTGCCTTCAAATCTGGATTTGATTAAGCAATTAGATAGCAAAGCAGCCAAACAAGGAAAGAAAGCTGATACGTTTTCTCTTGTTCGGTCTTCTCAAGCACCTTCTTTGTTACAGCTGAAAGATGTTGTTTTGTCTACCACTATTGATCTGCGACCAAAGGTTCCCAAACCTGTTCTTACACCATCTGGAGTAAGTTCCAGATCTGTGTCGCCCTTCTCAAGGAGACCTAGCCCACCACGTTCTGCAACGCCTGTTCCAACAACTTCAGGACTTTCCTTTTCCAAAAGTATAGCTGATAGTTTGAAGAAAACAAATGAACTTTTGAATCAAGAAGTGCTTAAGCTGCGTACACAGGTATGCTGGCTGAGTTTTCCGCAAAAATTAATCACATGTTTCTGAATGAATTAAGTCAGGTTGTTTTGTTTTGGGCCGGGTTTGATCATTGATGGGTATGGATCTTGTTTAGGTTGAGAGCCTAAGACAGAGATGTGAATTCCAAGAATCAGAGCTTCAGAAATCCGCTAAGAAGGTACAAGAAGCTATGGCAGTAGCTGCCGAAGAATCAGCTAAGTCCAAAGCTGCAAAAGATGTTATAAAGTCACTTACTGCACAGGTAAGTCTGCTTTGCCCACTGATCATTGGTTTCGTTTTAATGAATTTTGGAAATTTTTGTTTGATCTCCTCTGCGCCATGATTATGATGTATATCACGATATGCATCCACCCCATCAAATCTATATGAATTTGATAGAATAGATTTCTGAAGGATGAAACACTGGTTGCCATTAATTTAGGTAGCTAACATTCCCATTTATAGCCATTAGAGAATATCCTTGTCTTTTATATTGTTAGAATTTTTCTCATCTTTTTCTTGACTTACTCTTGTTTTGTACTAATGATTTCTACACTATCAATTCCAGCTCAAGGATATGGCTGAGAGGCTGCCGCCTGGGGTCTATGATACTGAGAGCATGAGACCAGCTTACGTACCGAATGTTTTGGAGACAAATGGCATTCATTTTCCTGATGCAAATGGAAAACGGCATTCAAGATCTGATTCTATCAGTGGAACTTCCTTGGCTTCCCCGACAAGGATTGACTCCATTTCAATAAATGGAACTCTAGGTATCACTCAGTCACTCCGGGATTCACCTGGAGCCAATGGGAGGGATGACCATCCAGATGTGAGACTGTTCAATGGAGGGGCTCAGCCAAGTTGTAATAGTGTGTCAGAGGCTGTTGCTGGGAAGGAACCTCGGTCTCCTCAAGATGGCGAGAATGGTATGAAATCGCGGGATTCATCATTGGTTGCTAATGGTAATCATGTTGAGGCTGACTGGATTGAACAGTATGAGCCTGGAGTGTATATCACTCTTGTTTCCCTGCGCGATGGAACTAGAGATCTCAAACGAGTGCGCTTCAGGTACTTCTGTATTTCATTTTATTTTAGATATCAATGACCCACTCATTTTGTATGGCGTAGAGGTAGGAGAAATCTAAACAATTGGTTAACATGATGTTGAGATGGGCTTTTTTATAAATTCAAGATTGCATTTTTATAAACAATCATAGACCATTCTGAACATGAGCTTTGATGGTATTACATCAACGTTTCACCTTGCAAGGGTTTGAAATCATCTTAATCAGAGCTGATTTGATCTGGTAATTGTTTCATTTATGTCTGTTACTATTAATTTATCTGCAGTCGGAGAAGATTTGGGGAGCACCAAGCAGAAACTTGGTGGTCGGAGAATCGTGAAAAAGTGTATGAGAAGTACAATGTTAGAGGTTCAGACAAATCATCAGTTAGTGGCCAGGCAGCTCGCAGATCAGAGGGAGGCATGTCCTCTGCTTCTCTACCTTAGCAACAGAATGCTGGAGGGGGGAGTCTGTTAGCACATCTTGCACCTTCGAAAACAAACGGTTTTAAGGTTAAGCAAAAGATGAAGGAAAGCCAATAGCCCTCTCTCTGTCCTCTTTTCTTTTGATTGATGTTCTCCTCCTCTCTCTCATCCCCACCTCAATTTATTTCTTCCATTTAATTCTGCTGGGGTATCTAACCCTTTTATATCTATTGTATTGTAGTGTATATAAAAAGCATCAATTGCGACAATCCAGGCAAGAAAGTTTTTGTTCCTGGCTTTCCAGCCATCCATACTGAGTTTTTGGGTCCCATTTATATCAATCCTCTTTGTTATGGGTAGGTTTATTTGCAGGATTTTCCCTGAATACCTTGACCTGCATTTCATTGTTTTAAACAAGTTTAAATCAGATCATAGACAACACAGCAAATACCAATCAGCTGTAGCTGCGCCGTACAAGGGTTTCAAATTGTGTGGTTTAGGCTAGTGTTTTTAAACCTGGCCTGGTGGCCGACCCGGTTCAAGTTTCGGGTCACGGGTTTTGACCAGGTCACTGGTCAACCGGCCGGGGTCGGCTAGGTTTTTAACTATCTCTATTTATATAAGTTTTAGTTTCGGGTCAGTTGGATATCAGGTTGAATTTTAAAATTATAGTTTTGGCCATGAAATATTGAGCATTTCGTAGTTAAAATAATCAATCAAGTAATATTACTTACCTTTTCATTTTAGTTTTAATGAAAATAATTTCTTGGATCACCCTGGATGTAGCAACCATTTTGTACTTTCAATTTCTGGATCTGTTGTCTTGACCACATCACGCATCCTTGCCTGATCTCACATGGTTGTAACAATACCGTCTCGGATCGAAGTTCGTAGAATCGTCGGGTACTGCGGGAAACCCTTTGAATAGTTAGGAATTTTATTTTTTTGAAAATAACGTAAACTGATATGGTTTTTAAAGATTTGGTTAGAATCGTATCTAAAAGTGTTGGGTGTGTCAAAAATAAAGTTATAATATATTCTTGGTGATCTTTTTTTTTTTGGCTATTAAATTTAAATGTTGAATTTTAATTTTTTAACTTTTATGAAAATTTGAATAATTTTTTTTTTTATAAATGAATAGCATTTGTGTTTAAACTATTATATTTTACAAATACTTTTCTAAAACGTATGATTTCTCTCGAAACGTTTTTTAAAACTGTGATAAGAATTATAAAACGCCTATAAAGTTACGTGTGGGTTCCAGCACTGAACGAGTATCATAAATGCTCAGAGCAGACCTTTGTACATCCTACGTTGTCGCTTCCGTCATCACTGTAACCAGGTTTCTTACTTTAAAGTCTTTGCTTGTAGCTTAATGTCTACCTGGCAGCCGTAACACTAGCAGCCGGCCTTGAGATAAAGCAAAAAGTTTACCCAGTGAAATATGTATGGTGGAGGTCGAGGAGATATTAATGGGTCTGTTTACGATTTGCGTAGGGTTACTTTTGGTTATTTTTTAAAATATTTTTTATTTAAAAATACAAGAATAAACAGGAAGTAATCACTACCATTCCTTACAAATAGAAACCATGGCATTATGGTATAAAACCATAATTTATATTTAAATAATATTTTTTTTTATTTTTTATTTTTTTAAATATTAACTAAAAATATTAAAATATATTAATTTTAAAAAAATTAAAATGTTAATACCCTCATCAACACCCAATCGAGTACTAAATGTTATATCAGATCAATCAAAAGGAAAGGAACATGGTACCACCATTGTCCCTCCTTTGCATAGCTCATGAGTGTGTAAGGTCACTTTGATCAACTGTTTATTTCTTGCACGCATTCACAGTTCAGGTCAGCAATGCTAAAATTAATCATGAGAATCCGCCGAGCCCATTAATTATACAGTACGAGTAGAATAACAGCAGCATCGACTTTGCAAAATGGGTTGGATCATATATATCGGAAGAACAATTACATGTCACGAGTGATGAAGTAACAAAATAATGAAATTCAACAAGGTCTAAAATCCAAGAATGCCTCAGCAATTATAGACTTGGCAAGATAAGAAGCTATATAGGCAGGCAGGCAGGACGAAAAGAATACTGCAAGTTTGTTACAATATTTATAGCATTTGTTTACAAAAAAAATATTTTCCTTTCAGTTTTGTCTCTGTCATTCTATTCCGACCAGGAACGAGATAAGCAAATACTAGCTATCTTAAAATATCCTTCAAGGGAAGGAAAGTTCACACTAGACGATGCCTCTGTGTAAGCTTGAGTAGCTAATCTTTGCTTTCTCATGATCATGAGATCTTTAACAAAAATAAAAAGTTCTCTCATGAGATGGAGCAAAAAAAAGAGAAATGCCAAGAAGTTGAACAAATAACCTAATAGCCAGTCCCATCTAGTGATATACATACCCTGCTTCTATGAGTGGTGAAATAATTGAAAGACACAAGTAATCACTCGAGTCGTGGACTCTTATTCATGGCAATGGCTCGGAACTTTGTAAACCGATGTCATTGTGCTTCTTCGAAGGACCAGATGGGGGGATCGGCATTCCCTTTGGGAAGAACCCCGAAAAAGTACCCGGTGAAGAATTCTGAGAACTGGGCTCAATCATCTTGAAAATCTTAGTCTGCCTCGAGCCACAAGTATGACTAACAAATGGTGCGAGCAAGAGTAACCATAGAACTAGAACCAGATGACTCCTACCCATATAAGCAACCCAAAAACAAACGAAGAGTGTATAGGGGGGGGGGGGGGGGGGGGAGAGAGGGAGAGAGACAAAGGCAAAG
>Ga0325401_1007204_pt1 | contig 10792 bp, 7 predicted proteins | sample PopdelMetagenome_FD_205666 | JGI IMG/M metagenome (GOLD analysis project Ga0325401, IMG submission 205666) | Populus deltoides microbial communities from Bellville, Georgia, United States - Xylem-PdKOR-R2 | ecosystem: Host-associated > Plants > Phyllosphere > Stem > Wood/Secondary xylem | place...
CTGATCTTTGTACTAAGCACCCATCTAGTTTCTGCCCAACAGCTTGTTCTCAAAAAGCTTACCTGTGAGTACAAAGCAGACCCAAAAGGCATAGAAACAAGGGTACCGAGGCTAGGTTGGCAACTGAACACCGACCGACGCGGAGTCAAGCAGACAGCGTACCGCATCTTGATAGCCGATACGCCCGAGCTACTCAAAGCCAATACCGGCAACCTCTGGGATTCGAAGAAGGTCAGTTCTAGCGCCTCTATTCAGGTAGCCTACGCCGGCAAGCCCCTGAAACCCACCAAGACCTACTACTGGAAGGTCATGGCCTGGGACAACCAGAACACCGCTTCGGCGTGGAGCGCGCCGGCCCGCTGGCAAATGGGCCTACTGACCAAAGCTGATTGGAAAGACGCCCGCTGGATAGCTTACGAACAACTCCCCGATTCCAGCAAGAACATCTTGCCCACCGACGGCAAGAAAGACCGCTACTACGGCAGCAACATGCTGCCGCTACTGCGCAAGAGCTTCGCCGTCAAGAAGAGCAAAGTCAAGAAAGCCACCATTTTCCTCTCTGGGTTAGGTCACTTTGAGCTGAGCGTGAACGGCCGCAAAGTAGGTGACCATTTCCTTGACGCCGGCTGGACCAAATACGACCAAGAAGCGCAGTACGTCACGTTCGACCTCACCGAGCGCCTACAGGTGGGCCAGAATGCCCTGGGCGTGATGCTGGGCAATGGCTTCTACTACGTGCCCCCCGTAAAAGGTCGCTACCGCAAGCTGAAGGTGGCCTTTGGCTACCCCAAGCTTATCTGCCGCCTACTGGTGGAGTACGCCGACGGTACTACGCAGAACATCCTCAGCGACCCATCGTGGCGCACTGCTCCTAGCCCCATCACCTTTTCCAGCATCTACGGCGGCGAAGATTACAACGCCACGCTCGAACAACCTGGCTGGGATACGCCTAGCTTCAAAGAACCTAAAACGGGTTGGAAGCCCGTGCTACTGGTCGATGGGCCACCCCGTTTGACGAGCCAGCTGCAAGAGCCGCTGAAGGTGTTCGAGCATTTCACGCCGAAGAAAACAACCCAGCCCGTGGCTGGCACGTGGGTGTACGACCTCGGGCAGAATGCTTCGGGTATTGTGCAGCTAAAAGTAAAAGGCCACAAGGGCGATACCGTGCGCATTTCGCCCGCCGAGCTGCTCAAAGAAGACGGGACCATCAACCAGAAAAATGCGGGTAGCCCCTACTACTTCCAGTACATCTTGAAAGGGGAAGGCACCGAAACCTGGCAGCCGCGCTTTTCTTACTATGGCTTCCGCTACCTGCAAGTGAAAGGCAGCGTGCCGCAAGGCGAACCCAACCCCAAGAACGCCCCGCAACTAGTGGAGCTCACCGGCTTGCACATCCGCAACGCTGCTGCCCGCGCGGGCGAGTTTGCCTGCTCCAACGAGCTCTTCAACCGCACGAATACGCTCATTGACTGGGCCATCAAGAGCAACATGGTGAGCACCTTCACCGACTGCCCCCACCGCGAAAAACTAGGGTGGCTGGAGCAAACCCACTTGATGCTCACCTCGGTGCAGTATAACTACGACGTGCCGGACCTGAGCCGCAAGGTGATGCAAGACATCCGCAGCTCGCAGCTACCCAATGGCCTGGTACCGGAAATTGCGCCGGAGTACGTCAAGTTTGAGTGGGGCGGCGACATGTTCCGCGATTCGCCGGAGTGGGGCAGCACCAGCATTATCACGCCCTGGTACCTCTACCAGTGGTACGGCGACCGGCAGACGCTAGCCCAGAGCTACCCCACCATGCAACGCTACATCGCCTACCTCGGCACCAAAGCCAATGGCCACATCCTCACGCAAGGCCTAGGTGACTGGTACGACCTAGGGCCCAAACCGCCAGGCGTGTCGCAACTCACCCCCATGGGCGTAACCGGCACGGCCATGTACTACTACGACCTCACCTTGCTGAGCAAGATTGCCCGCCTACTCGGTAAGCCCCAAGATGCCGCTGGCTACGACAAGCTAGCGGCCGAGGTGAAAACCGCTTTCAACGCCAAGTTTTTCAACCAAGACACGAAGCAATACGCCACCAGCAGCCAAGCCGCCAACGCCATGGCCGTGTATATGAAGCTGGTAGCGCCCCAAGACAAAGCGGCGGTGGTCGAGAACATTGTCAAGGACATTCGCAGCCGCAACAACAGCCTCACCGCCGGCGACATTGGCTACCGTTACCTCTTGAAAGTGCTCGACGAAGAAGGCCGCTCCGACGTCATTTTCGACATGAACAGCCGATCCGACGTGCCGGGCTACGGCTACCAGCTTGCCCAAGGCGCCACGGCCCTCACCGAATCGTGGGCGGCGCTGCCAACGGTATCCAACAACCACTTCATGCTCGGCCACCTGATGGAATGGCTGTACGGTGGCCTAGCTGGCATCCGCCCCGCGGAAGATGGCGTGGCGTTCAACAAAATTGACATTCGGCCCGAGCCGGTGGGCGACGTAACCTCGGCCAAAGCTAGCTTCCAGTCACCCTACGGCTTGATTGTCAGCAACTGGAAGAAGAACAACACCACCTTCGAGCTCACGGCAACTATTCCAGCCAACACCACGGCTACCATCTATTTGCCCGCTACAGCTTCCGCGAAAATTATGGAGGGCACGCAGCCACTAGCACAACACCAAGACCTGAAACTGCTCGGTACGGAGAGAGGCAAAGCGCGAATTAGCGCTAGCGCTGGCACTTACCACTTCGTAGTCAGCTCCAACTAATTCACTTGTCATTCCGAGCGAAGCGAGGAATCTGGATTAACTACCTAGGCTCGTTAACCAGATTCCTCGCTTCGCTCGGAATGACAAACTACACTTTATTCCACTGCTCCTACTCCGCTTGAAAACAAACTAGAAAATGGCCGACGATCGAATCGTTTTAAAAGGAATCACCTGGAATCACAGTCGCGGCTTCGTGCCGATGACAGCTACAGCGCAGCGCTTTACTGAACTACACCCAAACGTGGATATCGTGTGGGAGAAACGCTCGTTGCAGCAGTTTGCCGACATGTCCATTCAGCAGCTTGCCGAGCGTTATGACCTGCTTGTGATTGACCACCCGTGGGCGGGTTTTGCGGCGCGCACAAAGTCTATTTTGCCTTTGGATGAGCTTTTATCGGCGGAGTTCTTGGCCGATCAGGCCCAGAACACGGTAGGGCACTCCTTCGAGAGTTATTCTTTTAACGGACACCAGTGGGCCTTACCTATCGATGCGGCCACACCAGTAGCCTCCAGCCGCCCCGACTTGCTAGCCCAGCACGGCCTTCAGTTGCCCGAGACCTACGAAGACCTGCTCGCCCTCGCCGACCGCAAACTAGTAGCCTTCTCGCTTATCCCAATTGACACGCTGATGAGCTTCTACATGTTTTGTTCGTCGCTGGGAGAAGATCCGTGTCAGCAGGAAGATGTGGTGGTGAGCGAGCATGTTGGTATTCAGGCGCTACAGCTGTTCCGCCAGCTCGCTAGCCGCGTCGATCCGGCATGCTTCCACCGCAACCCCATTCAGGTGTACGAGGCTATGACGCGCACCGACGACCTAGCTTACTGCCCGTTTGCCTACGGTTATTCCAACTACTCGCGCCGCGGCTACGCCCGCAAGCTGCTGCACTTCCACGACATGATTACGCTGAACGGCGAGTCGCGCCTGCGCAGCACCTTGGGCGGCACCGGCCTCGCTATTTCGGCCCAATGCCAGCACGTACAAGAAGCCGCCCAGTACGCCGAGTTCGTAGCCTCATCCGCTTGCCAACAGACGCTTTACTTCGACAACGGCGGCCAGCCGGGTCACCTCGGCGCTTGGCAAGATGAGTACGTGAACAGCCAGAGCAGCAACTATTTCGCTGCTACGCTACCCGCCTTACAGCGTGCCTTCCTCCGACCTAGGTACCACGGCCACATGTTCTTCCAAGACCACGCCGGCGAGCCGGTGCGCCAATACCTAATGAATGGCGGCGATGAAGCCACGCTCCTGAAGCAGTTGAACGACCTCTACCGCGAATCCCGCACCAAAGAATAATCAAAAGCACGTCATGCTGAGCTTGCCGAAGCATCTCTACTGCAATGGTAATTCTGATGTGAGGACGAAGCGGGAGAGATGCTTCGGCAAGCTCAGCATGACGGTTTCCTATAAAAATCAACCATATGGCGCGCCCTTTAGAAGGCTTACTTGTCATTGAATTTGCGCAATTTTTGGCGGCCCCTTCGGCCGGTTTGCGGCTGGCTGACCTAGGTGCTAGAGTCATCAAGATTGAGCGCCCTGGTAAGGGCGAAGCGGGTCGGCAGATTGCTATTAAGAACCTCTTCATCAACGGCGACAGTCTGGTATTTCACACCATCAACCGCAACAAGGAGTCGTACGCCGCCGACCTGAAAGCCCCCGAGGACCTAGCCCGCGTGCGCCAGCTCGTGGCCCAGGCTGACATCATGACCCACAACTTCCGGCCGGGCATTATGGAGAAAATCGGCTTGGATTACGAGTCGGTGAAGGCCATCAATCCGCGCATCGTGTACGGCATCGTGACCGGTTATGGCAACAAGGGGCCGTGGGCCGCCAAGCCGGGGCAGGATCTGCTGATTCAGTCGTTGTCGGGCCTCACGTATTTGTCGGGCACCAAGAACGACGGACCGGTGCCGTTCGGCATTGCTGTGGCCGATATCATTTGCGGGTCGCACTTCACGCAAGGGTTACTGGCGGCGCTGCTTAAGCGGGCCAAGACAAAACAGAGCGTGCTGGTGGAAGTGAGCCTGCTGGAATCGGTGCTCGACATGCAGTTTGAGGTCATCACGACGTACCTGAACGACGGCGGCCAACTTCCTCAACGCAGTGCGGCACGGGGCACAGCCCACGCCTACCTGAGCGCGCCCTACGGCGTGTACCCGACCCAGGATGGCTACCTAGCCTTGGCCATGGGCAATATGCCGAAGCTCGATGCGAGCCTAGGTTGCGGCATCATGGCCGCGTACCCCAACCCTAGCTCCTGGTTTGAGCACCGCGACGAAATAGCCGCCTTGCTCACCGACAAGCTTCAAACCAAGTCTACGAAAGAATGGCTGGCCGTGCTGGAGCCGCAGGATATTTGGTGCGCCGAAGTGCTAAACTACCAGCAAGCCACGCAAACTGCTGGTTACGAGACCATCGGTATGCAGCAGCACGTGCAGCTCCCTGATGGTAACAGCCTAGCTACCACCCGCTGCCCCATCCGCATCGACGGGCAAAAGCTGTACGCCGACAAGGCTGCCCCGAGGCCCGGCGTGGACACGGAGCGCATCAACGAGGAGTTTAACCTGGCTACCCACTAACTTCATGAAACCACTCGAAGATTATTTGGTCGTTGACTTTAGCCAGTTCCTTTCCGGGCCGTCCGCCAGTTTGCGGCTGGCCGATTTTGGGGCGAGAGTTATCAAGATTGAGCGCCCTGAAACCGGCGACATTTGCCGGCACCTGTACACCTCCAACGTCATCATGAATGGCGAGTCGTCGGTGTTTCACGCCATCAACCGCAACAAGGAAAGCTTCGCCGCTGACCTGAAAAACCCGCAAGACCATGAGTACATCACGGAACTGGTTCGCCAAGCCGATGTGGTGATGCACAACTACCGGCCCGGCGTGATGGAACGCCTAGGTTTCGACTACACTAGCGTGAAGCAGTTGAATCCTGACGTCGTGTACGGCGAAATCTCCGGCTACGGCACTGAAGGTCCCTGGCGCGACAAACCCGGTCAAGACCTGCTGCTACAATCCTTTTCGGGCCTGACGTGGCTTAGCGGCAACGCCGACCACGGCCCCGTGCCGATGGGCCTTTCCATCGTGGATATGCTGGCCGGTGCCCATCTAGCCCAGGGCTTGCTTGCCTGCCTCGTGCGCCGCAGCGTGCGCGTCGAAGGCGGATTGGTGCAAGTGAGCATGCTCGAATCGGCGTTCGATTTTCAGTTCGAAACCATCACCACCTTCTACAACGACGGTGGTGTGCTGCCCGTGCGCACGGAGCACAACAACGCCCACGCCTACCTCGGCGCGCCCTACGGCATCTACCAGACCTCCAACGGCTACCTAGCTTTGGCCATGGGCTCCATTCCGGTGCTGGGTAAGCTTCTGTCTTGCACGCCTTTGCTAGCCTACACCGAAGTCAGCGAAGCCTTTTCCAAGCGCGACGAAATCAAGGCCACGCTAGCTGAGCACCTGCGCACCGGCACCACCGAGCAGTGGCTCGCCATCTTGGAGCCCGCCGATATCTGGTGCGCCGATGTGCTGACCTGGGATAGGCTCATGCAGCACGACGGCTTCAAAGCCCTCGACATGCTGCAACATGTGACCATGACGGACGGCTACCAGTACCAGACCACCCGCTGCCCCGTGCGCATTGATGGCGAGCTACTTACTTCCTCAAAAGGCTCGCCCAAGCTAGGTCAGGACAACGAGGCGCTGCTTCAGGAAATAGCCAATCTAAAAGCCGCTCGCCATGATGCCTGAGCCTGAGACGTTCCACATTGCGGTGCGCAAATTCGGCCCGTTCGAAAGCGCGATGGAGAAGCTATGGGCTAGCTTTTGCGAGCATTCAGGTTGCCAATTGCAGGCCGAAATGGTGCCTATGGATTTGCACCCACTTCACACAAGCTTGCTGACCGACAACGGCTTGCGCAATGGCACTTGGGACGTGGCACACATCAACACCGATTGGCTCTTGGAAGCCTACAGCGCCGGCGCCCTCGAAAACCTAGCCCCGTACCTAGCCCAAAAGCCGCCCGCCGACTTTCCCCAGGGCTGGAGCCAGTCGCTGCTAAGCATGCAGCAGTACGGCGACGACGTAGTGGGCCTCCCCTTCCACGATGGGCCCGAATGCCTCATCTATCGCAAGGATTTATTTGAAGACCCCGCCGAACAAGCTGATTTTCAGCGCCAGCACGGCAAGCCTTTGCAGCCTCCCCAAACCTGGGAGGACTTCCACACTATCGCCCGCTTCTTCCACCGCCCTGCGCAGAACCTCTACGGCACCATCGTGGCCGCCTACCCCGACGGCCACAACACGGTGTTCGACTTCTGCCTGCAGCTTTGGTCGAGGGGCGGAAAATTGGTGGACGAGCAAGGCCGCGTGCAGATCAATACGCCCGAGGCAAAGGCAGGCCTAGGTTTCTACCGCACCTTGCTGCGCGACCAAACGGCCATTCACCCTAGCTCTGGCACCTATGAATCGGTGCAGGCCGGAATGGCTTTCGCGCGCGGCGAAGCGGCCCTGATGATCAACTGGTTTGGCTTTGCTTCGATGTGCGAGGTCGACGAGACTTCGCAGGTGAAGGGCAAGGTCGATATCACCACCATTCCGCGGGGCGAAGGCGGCAAGCCGTGCTCTTTGAATGTGTACTGGCTGTACGCCATTGGCGCCGGTAGCAGGCACAAGCAGACAGCTTACGACTTCATCCGCTTCGCTACGAATCAGCAGAACGACAAGCTGTTGACGCTAGAAGGCGGCATTGGCTGTCGGCTCTCTACGTGGCACGATGCCGAGATAAATGCCACGGTGCCTTACTACCACAAGCTAGCTATGCTGCACGAGCAGGCCGAGAGCTTACCGCAGAAAAATAACTGGGCCCAAATAGCCGCCATCATCGACGAAGTGGTACTGCAAGCCACCGGCACCGAACAGGACATAGAACAGCTGCTGGCGGCAGGTCAATCAAAAATTAATTCGCTTGAGCATGTTTGAGATAAACGGTACTCCCATCCAGTACAAGCCCGTACTGCCCAAAAATCCGCTGTCTATTGTCATCATCGGGGCCGGCGGTATCGTGGGCGACGCGCACTTACCAGCTTACCGCAAAGCTGGCTTCGACGTGGTAGGCATCACCAATCGCACCCGCGCCAGAGCCGAGAAGCTAGCTGCCGAGTGGGGCATTCCGCACGTGTACGACAACGTAGCCGATGCCGTAGCGCACGCGCCCAAAGATGCCGTGTACGACATCACCATCATGCCCGAGCAGTTTGTCGAAACCCTGAATCAGTTGCCCGATGGTTGTGGTGTACTGATTCAGAAGCCAATGGGCGACTATTTCTGGCAGAGCAAAGAGATACTGGAGGTGTGTCGGCGCAAAAGCCTAGCGGCCGCCATCAACTGCCAGTTGCGCTTCGCGCCCTACGTGAGTGCCGCCCGCAAAATGCTCACGCAAGGGCTGATCGGCGACCTATACGATATAGAAGTGCGCGTGACGCTGCAAACTCCGTGGGAGCTGTTTCCGCACGTGATGGTGCACCCGCGCCTCGAAATCCAGTACCACAGCATCCACTACATCGACCTGATTCGGTCGTTCCTGGGTGACCCGCGCAGCGTGATGGCTAAGACACTGAAGCACCCGGCCAAGTCGTTGTCATCGTCGCGCTCGACCATTTTGTTCGACTACGGCGACACCATGCACGCCGTCATCAACACGAACCACGACCACTCCTTCGGTCCCGAAAACCAGGAGAGTTTCATCAAGTGGGAAGGCACGAAAGGCGCCATCAAAGCGCGAATGGGCTTGCTGATGGACTACCCCCACGGCATACCCGACAAGTTCGAATACTGCATCATGCAGGAAGGCCAAGCCCCCACCTGGCACACGGTAGAGCTCGAAGGCTCCTGGTTCCCCGATGCGTTCATGGGCACCATGGGCAGCTTGATGCAGTACAAGCAAGGCGAAATCGATGTGCTGCCCACAAGCGTGGAAGACGTCATCAAAACCATGGCCGTGGTAGAAAGCGCCTATATTTCCAGCGACCAAGGCGGTATAGTCGTGTCGGATCAGCTCACCGTAACCAAGTAGTAGCACGTGTCATGCTGAGCTTGTCGAAGCATCTCTACCGAAGTGGTAATCAAATTACTTTGAAGATAGAGATGCTTCGGCAAGCTCAGCATGACACGTGCTATTAATTATCAACCGATAAGTACTCCATGTATTTCAAATCCACCTTTTTCGAAGACTATCAGCTCGGTGACAAGCGCGTGACCCTAGGTCGCACTATCACCGAAACCGACTTTGTAGTGCACGCCGGCCACACCGGCGACTTTTTCCCACACCATCTAGATGCCGAGTGGTGCAAAACTCAGCCCTTCCAGCAGCGCATTGCCCACGGCACCATGATCTTCAGCATCGGCATCGGCCTGACTGCTTCCGAGATTAACCCCGAAGCTTTTTCCAAGGGCTACGACCGGCTGCGCTTTGTAAAGCCGGTGTTCATTGGCAACACCATTCACTCCGAAGTCACGATTTTGAACAAGGAAGAGGGCAAGAAACCGGGCTACGGCACCGTTACCGAGCACGTGGAAGTGCTGAATGAACACGGTGAAGTGGTGCTCGCCTGTGACCATTTACTAGTGGTGAAACTACGTTCCTAACCCCGAAAACAAGCTAGCTAATGGCAATTGCAACGGACTCAGCACCCACGGCGACGATTGCCGAAGGGACGGACCGCCGGAACTACACGTTCCCATTTATCCTGGTTACCTGCCTTTTCTTCCTGTGGGGCATGGCCCACAACCTCGACTCCATCCTGATTCCGCACCTCAAGAAGGCGTGCCAGCTGAACAACCGCCAATCGACGCTGGTGGATACGGCCGTGTTCCTGGCGTACTTCCTGATGGCCATTCCGGCGGGCATGCTGCTCAAGCGGCTAGGGTACAAAGTCAGCATCATCGTCGGCCTGGTCACGTTTGCGGCGGGGGCTTTCTTGTTTTTGCCCGCCGCTAGTGCGCGTTCGTACGGCTTGTTCCTGCTAGCGTTGTTCATCATCGGCTGCGGCCTTACCATTCTGGAAACCACGGCCAACCCTTACGCAGCCATCCTCGGCGACCCGGCCAAATCGACCCAGCGCCTGAACCTAGCGGCTTCGTTCAACGGCCTAGCTGCCATGGTGGCGCCCATCATCGGTACCAACCTGATCTTGTCGGGCAAGGAGTATAGCGAGCAAGCCCTGGCCGCCATGTCAGAGACGGCTCGTAACGCCTATCTAACGCAGGAAGCGGCGGCCGTGAAGATGCCCTACTTCGTGCTCGGCTGCGTGCTCTTGCTCGTGGCCGCGCTGTTTTACTTCATTTCCCTCCCCGAAGTGAAAGCCGAGGAGCAAGAGCCTTCGCAAGGCGGCGGCTTCTTCTCGGTGCTGAAACACAAGCACTTGCTCTGGGGCGTAATTGCGCAGTTCTTCTACGTGGGCGCTCAGGTATGCGTCACGAGTTTTTTCATCCGCATGGCCAAGCAAGGCGCCGGCGTCGATGAGAAAACCGCCGGCTACTACCTAGGGGTCTATGGTTTGCTGTTTATGGCGGGGCGCTTCGTGGGCACGGCGCTGCTCAAGTACGTGTCGTCGCAGAAGCTCCTTTCCATCTATGCGGTGGTTGCGGTTGCCTTGTGCGCCGTGGCGGTGTTTGGCGACGGCGCCTATGTGATTTACGCCCTCGGTGGCCTAGGTTTCTTCATGTCCATCATGTTCCCCACCATCTTCTCACTCGGCATTGCTGGCCTAGGTGATGATACTAAGCCCGGCTCCTCGTGGCTGGTAATGTCCATTGTGGGCGGCGCCATTATCCCCTACATCATGGGCACCGTCATCGACATGCAGGGCGACGCCACGCAGGCCGGCTACGTGGTGCCGCTGCTTTGCTTTGTAGTGGTGCTCTACTTCGGCCTGAGCGGCTACAAGATTGATAAGCGCTTACAGCCAGCCAACTAAGTCTCCTTAAGCAAGACTGTTAGTCAGCTCTGAGCACCTAGCTAGCCTAAG
>Ga0325401_1007211_pt1 | contig 10787 bp, 16 predicted proteins | sample PopdelMetagenome_FD_205666 | JGI IMG/M metagenome (GOLD analysis project Ga0325401, IMG submission 205666) | Populus deltoides microbial communities from Bellville, Georgia, United States - Xylem-PdKOR-R2 | ecosystem: Host-associated > Plants > Phyllosphere > Stem > Wood/Secondary xylem | place...
TTTTTTATTAATGATATAATTATTTTTAATATTAATTAATTTATTTTGGTTATATATATTTTACAACTTTTAAATTATCCATAAATAATTAAATAAATAAATTAAAAGTGATTTTAATAAATAAATAAAAATTAATTTAATAAAAAAACAAATGCAATCACCAACGGATTTGCCGTTGGTGATTGCAACTTATGCATGAATCAGCAACGGAGAATCCGTTGCTGATTCACAAAATTAGCAACGGATAATCCGTTGCTATTTTTGCAACGGATAATCCGTTGCTAAATTTCAGCAACGGATTTTCCGTTGCTGCCAAATCAGCAACGGACAAATCCGTTGCAAAAAAATCAACAACGACAAATTTGCATCCGATTTTTGCTGTTGCTGATTCCGTTGCTAAATTGTCAATTTAGCAACGGATGTTAGCTTTATTTGCAACGGAATCTTGCTAATTACTCCATTTTTTAGTAGTGCCTGTCTGATATGTGGCTGAAATGAAGCTTGTTTAACTCCTTCAAGTGACCCTTCATATGCTTAAGCTTCTTGCAGAGGATAAATATGGGGAACCGTGAGGATAGCAGTTCCACTTATCAGCAACCAGTGCCAGAAAGCTGTCATGATGAGCCCACATGTTAAAAAATTGAAAACACCTCTTGCTCTTTGTATGGCGTGGCTCCAATCGAATGATGGCTGGAGAATGATCTGAAAAGGCTACAGGATTGCCAAAATGGACATGCACCTGAGAATGGGCCAAAGACCAGGAAGAGTTGGCAAGAACTCTGTCAATTTTACTCCAGACACTGCCGTTAGACCAGGTGAAGTGACAACCAGTATAGTTCAACTCAGCTAGACCAAGATCTGAACAGCAAATCCTGAAATCTGTAGTTTCATAAGTGGAGACAACTGCACCATTGTGCTTGTTCTATTGAGAAAGAATGGAGTTAAAATCTCCCATAATAAGCCAGGGGGCATTGGGACACCATTGCCGTAAGTCCTCCCAAAGAGTTCGCCTTGCTACAATGGTATGAAGATCATATACAAAAGTAGCATGGAAACTGAATTGATGAATTAAACTATAGATCAGAACATGGATACCTTGAGCCGAGAATTCAAGCAGATCAACCTTGACAGATGAGGGATTCCAAAAGACCACAATTCTAGCATTGATGGCCGCAGCAGCATTAGACAAAAACTTCCAATTCTTCAACCTGAATTTATGCAACAAAGAAACTTTGGAAGAGTTAAGCTTGGTTTCCAAAAGACCACAAATATCCATTCTATGCTTCCTCGTGAGGTTAGTAACCTCATGCTGCTTCAGAGGGCTGTTAAGCCCTTTGACATTCGAACTATAAATTAACAGCAAGAGGTGATAGTGGCAGGTGGCTCCCTGCCACTCCCAGAAGACTTATGAGCATAATTCTTCATCCGCCTCCTAGGTGAAACATCAATTGGTCCAGCATCAGGGGACCTTGTTGCATTTGGTCCAGGGGGAACAATTACTTCTTTTCCTTTAGCATTTCCATCACCATGCGTAGCAGTACCTATACAGATAATGGAAGCATTAGGAAGCTGCACATTACCCTGGAGTTCCCCAGTCACCTCCTGAACCACCGGCAGACATATTCATAGAGTGACTAGATGCGAGATTAGCTCTCGCAGCTCCATTTTGGTTTGTATCTGTAGTTACCTCAACTGGAGCATCCATAACCACAGCCAAACTCCTGGTATCAGGGTTTTGACGCCTGCGACTGGATTTTTTACCCTTGATAATTTCCCAGCCAGCAGCATCTGCCACCACCTCAGATTGCATAGGATCTTCAGCAGACAGGGGTTTTCAAGACATGCCACCCAGGGGTTCTAATTGTCAAAAAACCATCTCAACTTAAAAGTTTAAGCTGTTAGGTAAGGTTTCAGAATACAATTTATATTATTCTCCAACACACCCTCTCAAGTGAAAACCCTTTGGGCTTAAAACTTGTATAGGCCTATTTTACCTATGGTGAGATTCGAACTCGAGACCACTTGGTCATCAAGACTCTGATACCATATCAAAGAACCATGTTAACTTAAAAGCTTAAGCTATTAGGTGAAATCTCAGAATATAATTTATATTATTCTTCATACATTAGGCCCCAGCCGTTGAAAAACACTCTCACGGTTTACATTGTAGTTAGCAGTAGCAACTGGAGCTGTCACCTTACTCGGCTCATTGGAAGATTTGGTGCAAGTAGAGGTAATATGTCCAATGGTACGGCAATGTTTACAGAATCTGGGTAAAGTTTCATAAACAACTTGTTGACTAAAAATACTCCCATTAGGCAAGGTAACCTCAATAGAATAAGGCAGGTCAGGTAATAAATTGATTTCCACAAGAACTCTGGCATATGATAGACGTGTCAGAGAGGAAGTAAGCATGTCACTTTGCAATGGTTTATCAAGAACACTAGCAATTTTAGACAGACATTTAGGAGACCAGCATTTGATGGGAAGGTTGGGAAACTTGACCTAGACCGGAATAGTATGCATTTCAGAGGAAGTATAATCGAAATATTCAGGCATGGCTCTTAGCATGAGGGGCCGGCCAAAAACCAGGTAAGGCCACCACTTAAGACATTCAATTTATCAGCCTCATTTGTAAACCGAAATATAAGCCAACCAGATTCATGAGTACTCAATGTAGCTTCACAGTTCCAGGAATTAGCAATAACATTGTTTAAAGCTTTAAAACCAGGAAACTTACCAGCAACATAACCCACAAGGCATAGCTTCCATAAATCATATTTGGAGTCCAGGTCATCTTGTACGAGATTGCAGCCTCTAGTATCAGTAAATCGAGAGTAATGTGACAGTTTAGGGCAGCTAGTGGTACTGCGATTAGAAGCAAATAAGTTGCGCCATTTGCCAACAACAGGTTCAGATAATTTAGAGGTACCTGGAACATCAGCAGCAGGTTGATTTGCAGCCAGAGATGTGCTATGAAGAGGCTGAGCACCATCAGGGGAAGTTCCAGGTTGTTCACGGGTAACATCAGGGACAGGACAGCGAAAATTTTTTGAACCACCCGCGTGGACGTCCTCTGAATCTTCGTAATCCACCTCGTCATCTTCAAAAGCATCGTCTTCAGAACACTCCTCCACCAAGACTTGTTCCATGCTAGGAGAAGCATGACCAGCTCCATGCGGAATAGATTCATCCTCGGCACATAGGATAGACCGAGTAGGTTTTGAGCTGTTAAATAATATTTATGTAGTCTTATTTATTAATGGTAGAATAATACTTTTAGATTAATCTATATATACTTTATTTGTATTTAGGTTAAGACTAAGCATTCATAATAAACAGATCATTCAGAATTTTAGTCTCCTTTTCGTGTTTTATCTTAATTATTTTAACATGAGCTACCCTAAAATGGAACACCCATAGAGGGCACATTTGAAATCGGGGGATCCGGAACAGTAGCAACTGGAATGGAGGATAAGGCTACTAAAGCAGGAACCGCATTATCATGAATCTGCGTAGACTGCTCCAGTAAGCGTTGCTGTTTAGATCGGGCAGAAGGGGAAAGGCGGGAAAGGAAGCAGGTCAAGAGTCGCTAAAACAAAGGAAGTAAAAAAAACAAACAGGGAAAGAAGCAAACAGGGGAGGTCGTGAACGTGAGGGAAAATCTTCACACAGAAGGAGAGCATCTCTCTCTAACCTCTAACCCGTTATTTATCCTCCTTGATTTTTAACAGACAAGTTTGAATCTGATGAAGCCACTGAGTAGCCACTTTGTATTAGAAACTCTTACCATACCACGTCATTTTAGCTTGTTTTTGTTAGAAATATTTTAAGGAAAAAAGTAAAATTGGGAACATGGGAAGCAAGGTGAAAACAAATTTTATTTATATAAATATTATTATCTTAAAAGAGGAAATCTATATAGACTTGAATTTACAATACTTTAAATATATATTTATATTAGTTTAGAATAATTAAAGAGATTTAAAAGATAAATATATCTTTAATAGTTATGTGTGTGTGTGTATATATATATTATTAAAAGAGACCTCAAAAAACTAAAAGATACTTTAAATAAAAATTTTAAAATTAATTTCAACAGTTTTAACCCATTAGCTTTCATACTTGTTCAGGAAAAATTTTACTTTGAAACCCTTGCGGCTGCTCTCTCTCTCTCTCTCTCTCTCCCTCTCTCTCTGTAGACAAATTCATGTCCTTTTCCTTTTATAAATGGTGCTCAAATTATCTTGACCTCCATGTAGACCTTGACATCATCAATCCTAAACACCAAAAAAATGTGAAGGAGCTGTCAGCTATGTTATGGATAAGAGATTTTTCTTTATTCGAGACACATGATAAAATCTTTACGTACAACCTGAGAGGAAGTTACAATCTTTGCAAAATATGTCTCCATCTCTTAATCATTATCACTAACATCATTTTTCTTTAATAGTCGAATCTTATTGATGAATACAGAACTCTGATAAGTAAATGGAGTTCTGTCTGAAATAACATTGAAAGAAGTTATACAAGATATGAAACAAGAAACATCATGCCAAAGAGAAAAGTTATGCAAGGCTATAGTTTGTCCACTTCAGAATCCTTTGAAATCTGCAGGTAGTCAGAGCACTCCACTGTCCAAGAACTTGTTCAATCGATTAAGACATACATCAATTGAACCCAAGCCAGTTCATGAAATGCTACTAAAACTTCCATGAACCATGACAGTGTAGGAATAAATGCTGCATATGCTCAGTTTTAACTTGACATAGAGGACACAAAGCTTGACTGGGATGGATTAAATTAATTCCTTCACAGCAAGAATCCTCTTGTACAGACTCTTTCTTGCAAAACCAATCACAAGAACATCTCAGTCTTAGGAGTTGCAATACCTTTCTATAACAGTGGTGTGAAAGTAAAAGAACTTGAGAATTCAATAGGTTCAATGATATTTCTGCCAGATTTAACCATATAGCGTCCTTCACTGGTATACTCCTATCATTTTAAATCTTCCTTGCTGGTACTCAAACTGACATCTGGCAACAATGTAAGAAGTTGATGATATTATAACTCCTTTAAAGGATGTAGAGTTGAAGCAATGTTTGTGTTAATTATAAGGCTTACATAATCAGGTATACTAAATAGGACATACATATGTTACGATGTAGTATACTACACCAGATAAATCTATACAAGAAAAGTGCAATATTTTCTATATTACAACACATTCCATAATACACTCCTTCAAGCTGAAGGTGGGTTGTCCACATGAAGTTTGGATCGTAAATAAGCAAAAGCAGAGTGAGGAAGTGGCTTTGTAAGAACATCAACTAATTGGTCTTTGGAGGAGATGAAGCAAATCTAAGTCTCCTTTTTAGCCACTCAATCATGAATAAAGTGATAATCAACTTCAACATGCTTTGTATGAGTATGAAAAATTAGATTGGCAGATAGATAAGTAGTACCCAAATTGTCGCACCAAATAATGGTAACAAAACTAGGAGAGAAGCATAAATCTGATAGAAGATAGCGAAGCCAAAAAACCTCAGCAGTACCATCAGCCAAAGCCTTATACTTTGCTTCAGCAGAGGAGCGAGCAATAGTGCGTTGCTTGCTAGATTTCCATGAAATGGGAGTGGTGCCAAGAAAGAAAATGTATCCACTAGTATATTTATGATCATCAACACTCTCTGGCCAATCAGCATCAAGAAACCATGAAGTGATAAAGAGAAGCCACAAGTAAGGTAGAGACCAAAAGAAGACGTACCTTTCAAGTATCGCAGTATACATTTAATAGCAAGCCAATGGCTCTCAGTAGGAGCATGCATAAATTAACAGACCTTGTTTACAACATAGCATATGTCCGGTCTAGGAAAGGCGAGATACTGAAGAGCATTAATAATTTGTCGAAAGTGAGTGAGATCTGAAAATAACTCACTAGACCACAGGTCAATCTTGAAAGAAGAGGTTGGTGTATCAATAGGTCTACACAAAGACATCCCAGCATGACAAAGGATATCAAGAACATACTTGTGTTGACTAAGCATGAGGCCCATACTAGTTGGAGTGACTTCAACCCCCTAAAAATAATGGGCATTGCCCATATCACAAAGTTTAAACTCTAAACTCAATAAGGTAATAAGATGTTGAGTCAAAGCAGAGCTATTACCAATAAGTAAGATGTCATCAACATAGACAAACAAATACCGGATAAATCATGATTCACAGTTAGAATAAATAAGGGGGTGTCAATCTTGGAAGCCTGAAAACTAATATTTAGAAGAAAATCACTTAGGCTTGTGTACCAAGCCCGCGGGGCTTGTTTTAAACCATAATGAGACTTGTAAAGGTGACAGACATGAGTCGGCAGAGCAAAGTCTACAAAACCCGTGGGTTGTTCCATGTAAACAACCTATTTAAGTGAGCCATTGAGGAATGTATTATGGACATCAAGTTGTTGAATCTGCCATCCTTTAGATACTACAATAGTGAGAACTAACCAAATAGTAGTCGGTTTAACAACATGACTGAATGTTTCCGAGTAATCAATGCCTTCCTGTTGAGTGAACCCTCATGCAACCAAGCGAGCTTTGTAGCGGTCAATAGCACCATCAGCTCGACGCTTGATTTTATACACCCATTGACAACCAACCACATTCATAGAAAGACTAAACAATACCAAGGACCAAGTACCATTGGCATGTAAGGCTCCAATTTCAGACTTTATGGCAATTTGCCAACACAAAAAACAATCAACTTCCTTAAAATTCAGAGGCTCAAGATCATAAGGAGATGTTACTCGTGAGGTTGAAGATAATAAAGAGGTAGAGACCGAAATTGATGTTCACAGTCCTGTGCTGTTTGGGACGCAACACCATGTGATGCTGTTATGATGCTGGGGGAGCAGGAGACCTGATAGGTAAGGGCTGTTATGAAAGAGAATAGCTGGAGAGATCAACACATAGATCCAGGCTTGGAGGAGACAAAGTAGAAAGTTGGGATGGAGAGGAATCCCTGATGGCAAGGTTGGAGAGACAACAGTATAAAGGTAATCAGATGTAGACAAGTCCGACGCTGCAAAACCTGAACCTACAAAATGATCAAGAGACATAAATACAAATTGTGGTAAGGGGACCGAGGGGTTAGTGGGGAAATTTTATGGGGCTAATGAGTTTGGTGATGGAAAGGTAGTGAGGGAAGAGAGGTGGGAGAAAAGGCTAGGCGGAAAGGTAGTTCTAGTGGATGCAGAATTATAGACAGAGTTAAGAAAAGGAAAAGACTGTTCATGAAATCGTACATGACAGGAGATGTAGATATAATTAGAAGACAAATCAAGACAACGATAGCCTAGATGAGATGAACTATAGCCTAGAAACATGCATGGAGTGGAGTGATAGTCTAACTTATGAGCATTATATAAGGTCAAAGAAAAGGAAAGCATAAACATTCGAAAATACATAAGAAAGCGTAATCAGGCGATTGATGAAACAAGCATTCAAAGGGCGACTTGTTTCATAAGACAGGTGTCGACATGCAATTAATGAGATAAATAAAGGTTTCAAATGCAAAATTCTAGAATTTTAGAGTTGCCCTACAATGACCAAGAAGTGTAAGACTAGTTTTGACAATATGATGGTGATGATGCACAACAATACCATTTTGTTCATGTATACATGGGCATATTGAGCGATGATAAATACCAATATTTTTGAAAAATGAATTTAATTCACAATATTCACAACCCCAATTAGTTTGAACAGATTTGATTTTGCGAGAGAACTGTCATTCAACAAAGACTTGAAATTGATGAAACACATTGAATAGATCAGATTTGATGACAATAGGATAAAACCAAATAAATTTTGCATGTGCATCCACAAAATGACAAAATATCAAAAGATAACATAGGGGCAAGGCCTTGAACATCACTAAAAATAAATTTAAGAGGAGCAAATGTTTTGTGACCTGTAGGTCCTAATGAAAAACGAGACGATTTTCCTAACAGACACGCTGGACACTGAAAGTTTAAATGACAAGAAGTACATACAACTTTTTTATTTGACGTTAAGAGACTCAGAATACATGAGCTTGAGTGACCATATCGATGATGCTAAATATCAACAAAAGTAGGCAAGCTAGCAAATAGAAAAGCTTGGGGTATAAATATGGTAGAAGACTCTGAAAGGACATACAGGCCATCTATACTCTATCTGGAAAAAAGAACTTCCTTATTTATGAGATCATTGACATAGAAAATAGAGGAGTGAAATTAAAAAAAGACAATTTTCACGATAAAATTGTTGAAAAGATATGAATTGTTTTTTAAATTACGGAACATGTATTATGTTAGACAAAGTAAAGGCTCATTTCGGAGTATGTAAGATATTATAGGCTGTATTAGATATAACAAGTCTCTTACCATCACCAACATGCAATTGATCATTATCGAGATAGGGTTTTGCATATGTCATACTGGTAATGTCTGGAGTAACATGTTGATTCGCACCTATGCCAGGAAACCAAGTGATAGAATTTGTTGCTAAAGCATCACTAAAGGAGAAGGTGGTCGAGGATTGATTCCCATGATGCACATGATGTGAACACTGCTGTGCTGAATGACCAACCTTGTTACAAAGCTGACATCTGATCTGTCGTGGCCACTGATTTGTGGTTGTTGATCGATGTTGCTGCCAATTGCCACCATAGCCATGATTTTGCTTCCCAGAAGAACCACCACTATTTCCATGAAAAGTCTGACCACTAAACTGATTGAAGTTGCTTCGAGGGTTTCTCTAGCCACCATGCCTTCCTCTACCTGATGAGGAGAGGAATCACTACCATTAAATCCTGAAAAACCACATTGAGTAGCAAAAGTAGAGGGAGGTTTCGTAGGTGTGGGTAGCAGCGGTGTAACAATCTGAATTGATAGAAGAGAGCTCTTATGTAAAAACTCATGTATAGACAAGTCACTATGGAGCTCAGAATAAGGAAGAGGCTCAACTTTGGTCGATAAACTTGTAACCAAATCACAAAATTCACCATGATGGCCCCAAAAAATGTATAGGTTGAAATTAGTAAGGGACATACGTCTGCCTGCTGTGGCTAATTCATCAAATAATCCCTTAGCTTTTTACAGGTAGAGGATGACAATATCATCACCTTGTTGAAGATCCTAAAAAGAGCCACGCAATTGTATAATCCGAGAGTTGGATGGAGAGGCAAGAACATGTTTTAAGGTGCTCTAAACACAAGATGGAGAACATCTATTGAAATTGAGGAAAGGAAAGCATTGAGGATGAGTTGGTCTTGCTGTTTCCATGTTAGAAACACTTGGGAAGGACCAAAACTGAAATTGGTAGAGGAAACAAAAAGATTACTGGACAGGTCGTGCAGAGAGGGGCATGGAGTTGAGCCATCGACAAACGAGAAGACTCCTTGGCCAATATGATATGGCTTCATCTGCATACGCCAAAATTGTAACATCCCCATTTCCAGGACTAACACATTAATCTTAAAAAGGGAGAAACATGGTAAATTGTTTTCTTGCATTCATACAAAGTTTGCTGAAATTTCTGCTGAAATTTTGGTAGAGTCTCTCCTATACCAGGAGGTCCTAAGTTATCGACAAGTCACTTATACAATGACAATGAGGTGAATGCAACATGTGCATGATACTGCAAAGGCAAGCTCCCGTTTTTCCTTTATGTACTATGAGGTTAACATATAGTGTTGTAAGATGTGTGGGTCTTTTATGTCCTAACCTGGTCACAGATGTTCTTTCACTTGCTACGCATACTAAAGAGGATGGGGTGTGATTTTTGCTTCAAATGCATATGGTCTTGAGAACTTGATTGCATGTCCAAAGGTCATGTTAAGACCTTGCCTAAGATGAATTATGAGCTTATACCTATGATGTATTCTCGATATTAAAAGAAACAAATACAAAAATATGTTTTGGCTCTAAAATGGCTAGACTTAACCCATAAAGCCATGGTTCTCTCTACTGGGATAGACCTACTTTAAGCAATAGACAAATCAATGATTAGAAAAGAATATGGTATCTTAGTAATAATCAAACAAATAAACAATACAACTCATCTTAGGTATAATGTATTAGGGGTGATAATGTCCACCCTATACACAACATGTTTCCTTGTCCAGACTCTAAAGATCAATTAGGGTTTTCAGTAACCAAGATACACGATTGAAACTCTAAGCATTTTTTATTTATAAAGGACAAGAAGTCCATGTTCTTTCCGCACAACACCAAAGTCCTGATCTAGGAGAATGATCGCAATGATGCCACACCCATGCTACATTCAACATTGTACTTTCCATAAGTTATCCTTTCTATTTTTCAATTACTCTTATCCAAATAATGTGTTACCCTCTCAACATTCTTCAAAGTCAACATGTACTTCTACTAATTAATCTATGAATGTGGTGGGCTGTAAATGAGTATACAAGATTAAACGTATGGAAGATGGGAATTTTGAGCACTACAAAGCATGTTTGGTAACCAAAGGCTATTATCAACAAAAAAGAGATTGATTTTCAAGAGACATTTAGTCTAGTGGCGAAGCCTCGCACTATTCAGACAATGCTCGATATTGGTGATACTTGAGGTTGGTCGGGTTATTAGATTAATATATAAATATTGTTTTTTAATGAATTTCTTGATATAGATGTGTTTATAACCCAGCCTCCTGGCTTTATTGATCCTCAATCCCCAAACCATATTCACAAACTAAAACATTTTCTTTATGCTATAAAACAAGCATCTCGTG
>Ga0325401_1007214_pt1 | contig 10784 bp, 3 predicted proteins | sample PopdelMetagenome_FD_205666 | JGI IMG/M metagenome (GOLD analysis project Ga0325401, IMG submission 205666) | Populus deltoides microbial communities from Bellville, Georgia, United States - Xylem-PdKOR-R2 | ecosystem: Host-associated > Plants > Phyllosphere > Stem > Wood/Secondary xylem | place...
AAAAAAAAAACAAATGTGAGGCGTTGTTGGGCCTAGCAAGCCAGGCCAGCCTGTTCGGCCTATTTTGTTAGGGCCCATGCGCTTGACCTTTTTTTTTGTTTTAAATTTTTTGTGAAAAAAAAAGATGATACATGTAACTACCTCAAAATTTGTGTTCAAAACAAAGAGTAAGGACATGATAATTCAATTAAGATTAGGGTAATTTTTTTTCCTAATCAATAAAAAATCCAGCAGAGTTTTCTTTGTATTTTTAGGTATCAAGTTGTCGACTCTTCTTCCACAATCCTTAATTATCAAATTTCTTACTTATCCTATCATCCAGGACTTCCCCCTCTCATTACATCACAATTTCTCAATAATCAAATTCACACATGTTTAAACAATTCAATATCAAACATTTATATAGATACAATCCAATGAACTAATTACACAATTCAAAGATTTACAAATAAGGATCATTAGCGAAATTATCATTGAAATAAGTACATAATTAAAAAATAAATTCATAATTAAAATTATACTAGACAAAAAGGCTTTCAATAAACTATTAATGCATTAAATTCTAGAATTTATATTACATAAGAAAATGATAAATTCATTCATTATAAAATGATACCCAACAAAATATAAGAAAACTAATTTACTATAGGGAGATATACCTGAAAATTGATTTAATATAAAAATTTGATTAGACAAATGAAATAAAATATCAATAAAATTCTTTCTACTTTCTTTCTTTCTTCCTTTTTTTTTGAAAATTTAGTCATAAGATCATTAAATTAATTTGTTCATCTAATATTATATATATCAATTAAATTTCAGAATAATTTATGGTTTTTTTTTAACATCAACCAAAAATATAATTATTCCTATCACTCATTAACCCGAGCATTTCTTTTACTAATAGATGATTAATTTCCCACTAGTTCATTCAATAAGCACTAATTCCATCAATCCAGAAAAATTAGTTAAACAATTCAAGCATTCATCAGGATACAAATCTCATTAACTAGAGAATTAATTTTTCATCACGCTCATTTGCCAGGGCACTAATTCTATTAAATCAAAAATTAGTTCAACGATTTACCCATTCACTAGGGTACTAATCCTATTAACTAGGAAATTAATTTCTTATCACGTCCATTCACGAGGGCATTAATCCCATTAATTTAAGAATTAGTTCAACAATTTGTCAATTTACTAGGGTTCTAATCTCATTAACCAGGAAATTAATTCCTTATATGCCCATTTACCAAGGCACGAATTCCATTAAATCAATAATTAGTTCATCACATCACATGTCTTATTTTCTCAAGTAAACAATATAACAACTACTAATTTATCAACCACAATTAATCAGATAAAAATACATATTGACCAATAATAAATTTGGACACTGTGTAATTATCTGACCACTAAGCTCGAGCTGAAGTTCTCTGTTGCGGTGTCGGCTTGACAACCTCTCCTGAATTAACAAGTATATCACATCATTATTCTACTTTTCATATTGACACAATCCATAAATAAAATCCTTCCAATTATCCTTTCATTTACCAAAATCAAATTTAGAGAGAAACATGAAAATTCCCCTTTTTCTTTGGTAAATTTCCTTTCTATTCTTTAAATTTCCACATAGTAACACAATTCATTTCATCATTCAAATCAATACATATATATTCTTTAATTTTTTACTTAAATTTAAATTTAAATTAAAGGAAAACATAAAAAAAAATTCATAATCTATTCACTCTTTAACATTAAATTCATCTCTTTTCTATACAATCTCATCATCTTAATAAAATTCTTAAATTTTATTTTTCTTATTATTATTTTTCCAAAAATCCCTTCTTCAAGAACACCCAAAATTTTACTTCAATTACCATAATATCTTATTTTCTCTACTCACTTTAATAATCTTAACACAAATTCAAAATCAATTGTAATTTTTTCAAAAATTTATTATGAATCTTAATTCTTCATTTCACAAAATTCAATCAATTTAAAGCATAAATTCTTCAAGAATCTTATTTAAAAGTGTGAGGACACCTTAGCAAGAGCAGTCAAAGCTTTAACACTTTTAAATTGCGAAACTTTCCCTTGCTTGAATTTTTTCCCTCTCCTTGTTGAGTACTTCCTTCTCTTTGAAAAATCAAGTTTGTTCCCCCCCCCCCCCCCTTTTTTTTTTTCTTCCTGCAGACACTCAATTCTTTCTTCCACACACATACACTTGCACATATATATTTATTTAACCTTTTTTAAATTCCTTCTGTATACCTTAATAGTAATTTTTTTGGGTAAAATTTTCTTGAATCCTGATACCTATTTACACTAAATCTTACCCAAGTTTTTTTGAATTTTACTAAGTTATACACTTTCACTTTCAATTCCGTGTAATTTACTTTCATTAAAAATTTATTTGCATTTCTGTGTTTATGTGTTTATGTGTGTGTGTGTATATATATATATATTTTCTATTACTATTATTTTTTTTTTACTCTAACCCCCGTCCAAAACATTTTATTTTGGATTTCTTGAATTTTATCATTGTTATTATAAGTTAGTTTATCACTTTCTCCTTTTTTTTTCCATAATATTGACTTTTAATATTATCAATGATATTGCTCGGGGGTTTATAACATGTCACCTATGAGCCAGATATTTTTTTACCTTACAAAAAAGTTGTACATGCATCTTTTTTTGATGTATTTTTATATATATAAAAATTTAAAGTGTAAATAGAAAGGCTCATGTATACATGTAATCAAATAAATCAACAACTATATAAATTAATAATAAGAAAAAAATATATTAATGATAACTAAAAATTAAATTAGAAAATTTGAATGTGTTAATAAATAGAACATTTACCCGGTTGTGTTTTTTGAATTTTTTTATTAAAATTAATCTTTTTATTCAATCAAATGATATTAAAAATAAACACATGTATTAAATTGATTAAATAAAATAAAAGTGGAAAAAAATTATGCAAGGTTACATATATTATATTATTTAAAAATAAATATTTTTTATTTTTTAAAATAAAGTTCTTGTATACAAAAAGATAAAAAAATATTAATTAATCAGAATAATTTTTTCAAAAATTAAATACAAACAACACCATCAAAAAACAATCTATATTAAAAAAAGTTAAATAAACAAAAAAAACCAGTAAGAAAAAAGCAATATTAGAAGAAAAAAATTGCTTGGTTGTTGTGGCTTAACTCGTTAAACTTGTGATCCAAATTATAAGCTCAAGTGGGTTCAATGTGTTTTTCTAAATTTATACCCAACCTTTAACAACAAAATAAATTAAATTTGTGGTCCGGACCATGAACTCTACCGGGCTCAATATTTGTTTCCCTTAAATTTTAGAAAACAAAATTAAACTCGTGACTCGAATCATTAACTCAATCGGGTTCAGTAATTTTTTCTCTTAAATTTATTTTCAACCTTAAAAAAAAAGCGCACAACACCATCAAAAAACAATTTCTACCCAAAACAAATTAAATAAGCAAAAACAAATCATAAATGAGTGATATTAATTGAACATAAATTTAAAATTATCTATAAAAAATATATATAAAAAAGATACCAATAAAAAAAATATCAAAAAAATAATTGCCTAGTAATTGTGATTTAACTTATTAAACTTGTGACTCGGTCCATGAACTCAACCAGGTTCAATAATGTTTTCCCCTTTAATTTATATTCAACATTTTAAAAAATAATTCTAAATTAAATATTTACAACACCGTAAAAAAAAATCTCTATAAAAATTGTTAAATAAGAAAAAGTCACAGATGAGAGATATTAATTAAAATATAAATTAAAATATCATTTTAAAAAAAGATATCAGTAAAAAAGAGCAATATAAAAAAATAATCGCTCGGTTGTTGTGACTTAACTCATTAAACCCATGATTTGGACCCTGAACTCAACTGGGTTCAATATTTTTTCCCTTTAATTTATTTTCAACCTTAAAAAAAAAATTAAACTCATGATCCAAACCATGAACTCAATCGAGTTTAATATTTTTTTTCCCTTAAATTTATATTCAATCTTTAACAAAAAAAAAAAATCAATTCGTGACTCGGACCATGAACCCAACCAAGCTCAATATTGTTTTCCTTTAAATTTTAGAAAAAAACATTAAACCTATGACTCAAAATATGAACTCAACCGGGTTCAATAATTTTTTCCCTTAAATTTATATTTAACCTTAAAAAATAATTAAATGTGCACGAAACCATCAAAAAACAATATCTATCCAAAATAGGTTAAATAAGCAAAACAAATCACAAAATGAGTAATATTAATTGAAACATAAATTTAATATTATCTAAGAAACGATACTAGTAAAAAAAATATCAGAAAAAATAATTACTCGGTTATTGTGGCTTAACTCGTTAAACCCGTGACTTGGTCCATGAACTCAACTAGGTTTAATATTTTTCCTTTTAAATTTATATTCAACCTCTAAAAAAAAATTAAATCCGTGACCCAAACCAAAAACTGAATAAGGTTTAATAATATTTTTTCTTTAAATTTATATTCAACATTTTAAAAAATAATTCTAAATTAAATATGCATAACACCATAAAAAAACAATCTCTATTAAAAAATGTTGAATAAAAAAGAAAATCACATATGAGAGATATTAATTGAAACATAAATTTAAATATTATTTTTAAAAAAGATATATATAAAAAATATATATCAGTGAAAAAAAGTAATATAAAAAAAATAATCGTTCGGTTGTTGTGGCTTAACTCGTTAAACTTATGATCCGAACCACGAATTCAATCGGGTTCAATATGTTTTCCCTTTAATTTATTTTCAACCTTAAAAAAGTTAAACTCGAGACCCAGACTATGAACTCAACCGAGTTCAATATTTGTTTTCCCTCAAATTTATATTTAGTTTTTTTTTAAAATAAACTCATGACTCAGACCATAAACTCAATCAGGTTCAATAATGTTTTCCTTTAATTTTATATTCGACCTTTTATTAAAATTCAAAAATAAAAAACGCACAACATCATAAAAATCAATCTTTATAAAAAAAAGGTTAAATAAGCAAAAACTAAATCATAGATGAGGGATATTAATTGAAATATAAAGTTAAAAATTATTTTAAAAAAGATATATATAAAAAAGATACCAATTAAAAAAGCAATGTAAGAAAAAAAATAATTGTCTGGTTGTTGTGGCTTAATTCGTTAAATCTGTGACTCGGATCATGACTCCAACCGGGTTCAATAGTTTTTTCCCTTTAAATGTATAGCAAAGCTTAAACAAAAAATACAAAGTGAATAGTGTCATTCACAGTAAAATATATGGGGTGAATCTGGACTATAAACTCAAAGTTTAATATTTTTTTAAATTTATAATCAATTTTAAAAAAACCCTCGTGATCCAGAACATGAAAATATTTTTTTTCTTAAATTTATAGCAAATCTTGAAAAAAAAAGGAAAACAATGAATAATAATAAGAAGAGTCTTCCCAATATATATATATATATATATATATATATATAAGGGAAAAATAAGAAAGGACAGTGTTTTTCCGACGAGTTTAGATTAGAGGTAATAACATGGATTTGAACTCTACGCAGCGTTCGGATTAATTTACATTTTTAAAAATTTTAATATTTTTTTTAAAATTTAATTTTTTTATATATTTTAGATTGTTATAACACACAATATAAAAAATAATTTTTTAAAATAATAAAATATTATTTTAATATAAAAATATTTTAAAAAACAATTTTAAACATCTCTACTTTCCACGTTATTTACATTCTCTTTTATATTTTGGACCAAAAAGTTTTAGCCACAACCCGCAAATAAAGGATGATGATGATGATGAGCATGAGCATGAGCATGAGCTCCTCCTCCTCCTCCGTTCAAGTTCAAATGCATGTAGAACCCTTTCATTTTGAAAAATGCCAATCCATGTCTCAGCTGAGGCAATATCATTCACAGATCATCCGGCTCGGCCTCTCCTCTCATAACCATCTCATTCCCCCACTCATAAACTTCTGTGCCCGCGCCAGCACCTCCGATGCTTTAACCTACGCTCTCAAACTGTTCGACTCAATTCCCCAACCAGATGCTTTTCTTTACAACACCATCATTAAAGGATTCCTTCTTTCCCAACTACTACCTACTAACTCCATCCTTCTTCTCTACTCTCACATGTTGCAAAACTCCGTTATACCCAACAACTTCACTTTCCCCTCTCTTCTCAGAGCCTGCAGAAAGATCCAACACGGGATGCAAATCCATGCCCATCTTTTCAAGTTCGGGTTTGGAGCTCATAGTGTCTGTCTCAACAGTCTGATTCATATGTATGTCACCTTTCAAGCATTGGAGGAAGCCAGGAGGGTTTTCCATACCATCCCACACCCTGATTCTGTCTCCTGGACTAGTTTGATTTCCGGGTATTCAAAGTGGGGATTAATTGATGAGGCTTTTACCATCTTCCAACTCATGCCTCAGAAAAATTCTGCTTCTTGGAATGCCATGATGGCTGCTTATGTTCAGACCAACCGCTTTCATGAAGCGTTTGCTTTGTTTGATAGGATGAAAGCAGAGAATAATAATGTGTTGGATAAGTTTGTGGCAACCACTATGCTGTCTGCTTGTACCGGATTAGGTGCTTTAGATCAAGGGAAGTGGATACACGAGTACATTAAGAGGAATGGGATTGAATTGGATTCCAAACTCACTACTGCAATTGTTGACATGTATTGCAAATGTGGTTGCTTGGAGAAAGCTTTGCAAGTTTTTCACAGCTTGCCTTTGCCCTGTAGATGGATTTCTTCCTGGAACTGCATGATTGGGGGGTTAGCAATGCATGGTAATGGAGAGGCTGCAATTCAACTTTTCAAAGAGATGGAGAGACAGAGGGTAGCTCCTGATGACATCACTTTTCTGAATCTCCTCACTGCCTGTGCGCATTCAGGGTTAGTTGAGGAGGGGCGTAACTACTTCAGTTACATGATCCGAGTTTATGGAATTGAGCCCAGAATGGAGCACTTTGGATGCATGGTTGATTTACTTGGAAGAGCTGGAATGGTGCCGGAGGCTAGAAAGCTTATCGATGAGATGCCTGTGAGTCCTGATGTCACTGTTCTAGGCACTCTTCTAGGAGCCTGTAAGAAGCACAGAAACATTGAGTTGGGAGAGGAAATAGGGAGAAGAGTTATCGAACTAGAACCTAACAATAGTGGACGCTATGTATTGTTAGCAAACTTATATGCCAACGCTGGTAAATGGGAAGATGTTGCTAAAGTGAGGAAACTGATGGATGATAGGGGAGTAAAGAAGGCTCCGGGCTTTTCCATGATTGAGCTACAAGGTACTGTTCATGAATTTATCGCTGGTGAAAGAAATCATCCTCAAGTTTATGAGATGCTGGAACATCTAAAATCTGTTGGCTATGTGGCTGATACCAATGGAGTACTGCATGGCCATGACTTTGATGAGGAGGAAGATGGAGAGAACCCATTATACTATCACAGCGAGAAACTTGCCATTGCCTTTGGGCTATCAAGGACTAAACCCGGGGAAACTCTTCGTATATTAAAAAATCTGCGGATCTGTGAAGATTGTCACCATGCATGCAAACTTATTTCAACGGTTTTTGATCGAGAAATAATTGTAAGAGATAGAACTCGGTTTCACCGTTTTAAAATGGGCCAGTGCTCCTGCCAGGATTACTGGTAAGTGGGTGGTCATGGTGATTTATGGACCTTGTATCAAAATATCGCAGCAGATATATAAGATGAAAGTGCAAAATGATAAAATCATAGAAACTGAGTTTTTCTTTTCTCTTTGTTCCTCCCTTTTTTTATCCGAGCAGAAACCAACTATATCATAGATCGAAAAAGATGCACACAAAACAGATTCAGAAATCAAAACATCGAAAGCACGATAGAACATTATGCTCTGTATTGATTCCCTCAAGACAGGTATATTTAAACTGAAAAGAGGGGACATAATACATGGAAGTTGTTTTACCCAAAAATACAGTACTTTCAACAAGTTGGTCATGAGAAGTTTACATAACATCTTGTTCTGTGTGTTTTTAATCAATGGATTTTGTCGGGGAAGAGGCACTAGGAAAGATGTATCCTCTATGGTACGCACCCTTGTTAATTGCTGCTTCTTTGTGAATGAATGGCTCCGATGCCCGGGCACTAATGTGATGGATGAGCCCCGGAACTGTTTGTCTTTCTCTATATGATGCCCAGGTGACCAAATAAAGGCCAGAAATGATCAGGAATCCTCCTATAAGGCTGTTTCGACACACAAATAAAAAAAGAGAGTACAAAGTCAGCTTCCTTCTTGCACCAGCAATTTACCATCCGAAGTTCCGAACCATATTCTATAGCAAAATATAATCAGAAGCATATTATAATCCTGATAAGCAAATCGAAGCATCATTGTGGATGATTGTATAACATACATGAAATATATGTAAGCAAATTAATCAATAAGCTGCGTAAAAAAATTGAAAAGAAGTAACTGGAGCATGACCTTCCCAAATAAATAGGGCTTCCAAGAAATATTTTTGACAGAAAGGCAGATGCTGCAGGTTGAAGTGGATTGTAAAGTGCAACCAAAGCAGGCCCCAAGATCTTGTTGGACCATGTCAGCAGGCCATAATTAATGGCAGATGCAACAACCCCCTGAGAAAATTAAGATTGAAGTTAGATACAGCTTGCACTTAAAGGTTAGACACTAGACAGAACTACTTTAGATTTAAAAAGAGAAATTCAAAGAGGAAGGTAGGGAAATTAGATGACTTGTCAAGAAGCAGGCCAAAAGAACCACAATCTATTATAGATGACAGCTAATGCAAAACTTTAAGCCAAGAGGAGAAATCCACAATAATTAACTTGCTATTAGGCATCCCTGAAAATGTTTTCCATGTTTTGGTTCCAAAGATAATCAAAAGGTTTTGTTCAGCTTATGGGAATGGAATATATGGCCCTTTAAAGCCATGGCAATGGCTGAGACAGAAAAGATAACAAGAAAAGAACATTGAGGAGGCAAGAGTAGTAAACTTAAAATCAGTCCACCTTCATACGTTGGACTTGAACCATAGGTATACCAGAAAAGAGTATCACATTCTTCTCTCTGTAGAAGAAGTAACACCATTCTGATTTTTAGTGCTAGTTTAAAATGTCAAGCTTGACCATGTTAAAGTACTCTTCAGGCTTCAAATTTAGGAAGTGATATAAGAACTGGAAATGTATTGATGTGAAAAAAAAATCCAATTTCAATACAGCCCCAAAAGGAAACTTACTGCATAGATGACTGCAAAACATTCAGATTGCGTCAAACTCCAGTCTGTTGATTCATTGTTCATAAAGAATGCTGTTACTACCATCAACAGAGCTCCAAAAGCATATGAATATGCTGTGACTGAAAGACTGGTTGGATACTTCGCAAGAACTGGAGCCTGGAAGTTTTCCAAACTATGAATTGAACATCATCAAATATAAACCATTAAAATGTAAAGCAAGTAAAACTAAGAAACAAAATGGTTTTTAGCATTAAAAGATGCAAGAAAGATATCGGGAAAAACAAATGAATTGAATTTAGAAGTTGTTTTAACAATTTTTCAACATTCAAATTGTAAGAATGGCTTGAAATTCAGATATGAAATTTGGTTGAATTTTCATTAATTGAGAGGTACATAGAAACACAACAGTGCAGAGTTGTCATTAAAAAGATTATCTTGTGACCCAGATTCTTCAAAAATGATTCAACTTTTACAAGGTGAAGGGGGTTGAACCTTTGAATTTTTTTATTTTTCAAAACATAGGGTCCGATCATACACACAGGTATAACCAAATGATGGTGTACCTGAATGGCTAGGAAAACAGCCATGCACATGCAATTCCCTATTAAGCATAAAACTCCAAGGTGCCAATTATCCAGGCCAAAGTCCAACAAGCTAGACAAGAACCATCCAGCAGGCTCTGGTTGACCCCTAGCACTTATTTCACTTGACACAAAGTCTGCTTCCTTAAACCCAAATACGGAAGGACCACGGAAGAGAACCATCAATATGGCACCAGAAACACAGACAAGGATACCTCCGACCTTTGCTTGACCTTCAGTTGTAAACAAATTCAGTCTTTCAGTACTGCAAGAGAATATATTGAGGATGGTTCATCAAATTTTGAAACAAAAGCCACCTCATGAATCGAATTAAATTAAAATAAATTAAATTGTATAACAAGTAGAGAAAATGGATTAAAAATAAACTAACCCCATAATCACAGCCAGGATAAAGGTAAAAACTGGAATTGCAGGCTGGATGGCAGCAGCATAAGTTGGATTTGTGTAGCTAAGACCAAGAAGAAATAAAAGCTGGTTGCCAAATATCCTAGCAACAAAATTGATAAGCAGGATATTGTCATTCGTATAATATATTTATAATAGTAAAAAGGAAGGATTAATTAAGAGAAGAAAAGCTTACCCTGTTAAGCCAAGAAAGAAGAACGACAGGAGGAGTGGTTTAGTCAAAGGCTGTCGAATTCTCCTAAGGAAAAAGAAGAAGAAGTTATAGCATCTAGTAGATTCATTCGAGTGGAATATTAGCTAATCTTTCTATCCATCTTTATTATAATAATAACAATAAAAAAAAAAAAACATAAATATCAAGATGCAATCCAAAATGGAAAAAACCCAAGAAATCTAATAGAAAGAATTGAAAATAAAATGAAAAAGAAGATACCTTTCGCGAAGACAGGCAACAGGGGCTAG
>Ga0325401_1007215_pt1 | contig 10784 bp, 8 predicted proteins | sample PopdelMetagenome_FD_205666 | JGI IMG/M metagenome (GOLD analysis project Ga0325401, IMG submission 205666) | Populus deltoides microbial communities from Bellville, Georgia, United States - Xylem-PdKOR-R2 | ecosystem: Host-associated > Plants > Phyllosphere > Stem > Wood/Secondary xylem | place...
TGAAACGTGAAGAAAGGAGTCTTCAACGAGGAGAAGGGGATTTAACTGGTGGCTCAACCCATAGATTGTTCCATCATTTTGTAGGAAATGAAAGAGAGAGAAGGAAGGTACGTCGATGCTTTGTGCCATGTATTGTAAACAAAGGGACCCTTATTTGTTTTGACACAGACAAAAGCAATATATATATATATATATATTAAGGATTGTAATTAAGAAAGAAATCAAAGTTGACCATTGACTTCCAAGTTGGCAGTCGAAACATTTTTGGACTGTGCTTGGTGCACAAGTTGGTGATTGTTTGGTTCTGTGATTACTTTTATTTTTAATGCAAGCACATAAAGAAATTATTTGGTTAATTAAGTAATTTCCTTTTTTTATAGTGTGAACTTTTACATATAATTGTGTTTGAAATCTTAGGAGGTAAGGCAGCTCAGAAACGTCCTTATGCCCTTCAATGTTGACAAGGGCAGAAAAATCATAAAGAGTATATCTCTGAAATTGTAATATTTTTCAACTGTATCAGATAACACCGTAACATGGTCCAGTTAGGGCTGCGGAATTCAAAAGGCTGCACGATGAGGTGCAGTACCATATGCTTTTCTCATCATCAAGTTGAGTTATAGAAGACGACTCAGGCAAGGTCAAAAAAGTTTCAATGCACGAGGCAGGCAGAGCATGTGCTTAGAATTATAAACATAGGATCCGTTCCCAAGAAGAAACCATAAATAATATACTATTCTCCTATAATTTCATCGAACAATTTCTGTCGTTTTCTAATTCTCGCACTTGGCACCAGATATTTCTTTTAAACCAGTAGCTCAGCTGATCTTAGAGTTAGAGGGGCTTGCAATAAAAATAGATAGATGGATATAGAATAAGATGGAGCAATAATTAAGAAAGTGTTTTAGAATACAAAAGGATACTTTAATTTTGAGGGGAAAATGCATATTTAGAATGAAAAGGTCCTTGAAATAGAGCTACAATTTTATATAAAAAAAAATTCTAAAAATTTTGAGTGCCATTACCTTCTCAAAATTATATGTAATTTCGTCCATTTATTTTGTTTTTTTATACATCAATACATTATAAATAATTAATCAACAGAATTTACTTTGTGGTCAATAAAAACTAGAAGCTTTAGATAGAAAAAAGTATTTTTTTTTTCAATTTAAAAGATTGAAAAACAATTTTCATGAATGATTACTTTGTAAAAACCTAGTCAATGGAATTCACTTTATTTTTTATATGTCTATAATATTATATTTAAAATATTTATATTAAATATATAGTTAGATTTTGCATGGCATAGTCATAGATTAAAAAATATTTTTCATTTTATTTTTTATGATAGTGTTAAACATCAAAAAACAGTTTATTTTTAAAAATTCAACATTCAAAAAAACTATTTTTAGCAAGAAAATAAAATCTTAACAAGTTCTCACATTTCCAAGTTACTTGTGAAATTGACATTGGTCTTTCTACAAAAAAAAAAAAAAAAACCATCAGGGGTGTGAACTTGTGAAGAGAGAAGATTGGGAAAAAAAGAAAAAACATAATAAAGTCGTGGAAAGACTTCACACAAAAATTAGAATTTCAATGGCTAGGTCGATGGGCTTCATTGGTGACCTAATAACAAATAGGGAACTTTTTTATCCGGGAGTCAGTATGTGTATGTGTATGAAAAAAAATAAATATAGTAAGAGAAGAACTAAGGTGAAGGTTAAAGAAACCATATCTAGCTTAGAAATTTTATGGCCTATCTTGGTTTGCCTGGCTTTCAATGGCTGGGTCTAGAGATTACTCTCTGGCGCTCCTGTGGTTTTTAAGCGTAATATTGACATGTTAAGAGCAAGATTGTCAATTCTTTAGATGTTAGGTGTTTTGTTTTTTTAATTAGATTGGAATATTTCAATTTCAGAGTGTTTTGACGTGACGTTTCGGGGTTGTACTGTTATATATATATATATATATATATATATATATATTCAACAAACATAATTCAAATTCAAGATAAATTAATTATAAATTATGCAATACAAACACAATACCAAACAAATATAATTTTAAAATTTAAAATATTTCTAAATAGTCAAGATTAAATAGATCTTTAACTTAAAGTAATTCAACTTAAACAAAATATCAAAATATTATAAAAATAAAATGTTTTAACACAAATATTTTAAATATAAAATTAGGTCAATGTTATCAAAGTTAATAGAATCTAAAGCATTCCTTGTTTTGCTCAAATTCCTACAAAGTATAAACATGAATATAAACCATATATATTAGTGATAAATCTAATTTTAAAAAATTAATATCATTGTTAATGAAAATAGTAATAATAATTTCAATATTATTTTAATATCATTGTTATTGAAAATAATAATGAAAAAAAGCTTTTTATAATTAGGTGGTTTAATTAATTAAATTGAATAAGGTTCAATTTGATTCAATGGCTTTTCAAGAGCGGAACGGAACATGTGGAATGAAACCGGAACGTTCCGAGCGGAATTTAGTCGAAAAATCCAAAACGGACCGAGATTTAAAATGAGATGAAATTTGTTCCGTTGTGTTCCATTTTTTAAATTGGTATGGAATGTTTCGGCCATTCCGGATGAAACAGAACGAAATTGACAACCTTGATTAAGAGTGTTTTCTCACTGCTAAAACCCACAGTCAATTTGGAACTCTTATTATGAACTTAAATACTTATTTCTGTTTTGCATTGAGCTATTTGTTTATCGTTGCATAAAAAAGTAAATCAACCATCATAAGTAATTCATTTTGGTAGCAATTTCATCTTACTTTGATTTTTAATATAAAAATTCTCATTTAGAACGCATGATTTATTTGATTCGTTATTTATCAATAATATCAAAAGTAATTGAGGGGTCATATGTAAGATAAAAATTATGTTTCAAAATGCACATCAACAATGTCGAAAGTAAATAAACTAGCAACATTCGATGTTGACAGGGGTAATAATTTAGTCAATCTATTTACATGCAAATTTCCCTCTTTTTCTTTGAATAATTAAGAATAATAATAATGATAGCAATTTTTTACCAATTTTTTACTAACAATGATTATGCATAGATGAGTCTTCATGGATCAATATGCATTGGTAATGATCTGGGCAACATTATAAAAAGAAAATAAAAAAAAATATGGTTATTAATCGAATAATATAATCCATTTATCTATTTTTATTGTAAAAACAATAATCTAATATGAACTTCTCTCATTAAATGAAACCATTTAACACAAATATCAACTATTTTTATGGTCAAAATCAGTTTGAGAGAGGGGAGAGAGTGGTCACCTAACTCCAACATTGAGAAAAAATATATCATTGATGCCTTCAGCCAATATAAATGCAATTGTAAAAATAATAAAAATTTAAGGATGAAATTAAAAAAAAAATACACACTTAATCCATAATAAAATACAAAAGAATGAACAACGAATTTATGCTATAGAAACACCCACATGTTTTAGTTTTTTTCACTTAATATTAGTTTTTTTAAAAAATAATATTAACTTGGGTTAGTCTGATGGTTAAAAAGGTTTGTTCTATTTTTAAATTTTATAAGTCCAAATATTGAAATCAATATATTAATTTTTTAACACATATCTACTTAGAATCGTTGGAGAAGGGAATTAGTTTTTATTGAATACACAAGTTTATCAAGGATGATTCTTTGAATCATGCTGTAGATTCCATAAGTCACCAATCTGCCAACAATCAAGCATGTAATAGCTAGGAAATAAAAGAAAAATTGTATGTGTATATTAACTCTGCTTTTTCAACTATGTAACTGTTAGGCAGCATATCCCTAACTTTAGCTTCCCTTGTTAAGAATAGATTGTGCAGAATTTGTATATATATAGAATACTAATCTCTGTATTAGGTGTATCCTTCTGTAAGCAATACAATATTCTTCTGTAAACAAAAGTCAAAACAATTTGTGCAATAGTTGAGATTTAATATGGTATCAGAGCATCAATCCACCGAGAATTTGATCCCCAACCCTGAAAATTTTCTTCCACCCATCACAAACCTGCATTCCACCACAGAAGCTCCACTCATTGCCCTGCATATTGCAACCCAAATCAATGAGAAACTTACACCCTCAACCTTCCCTCAATGACATGCACAGTTTGAAGCTCTTTTAATTGGCTACAATCTCATTGACCATGTTACTGGTGATAAACCATGTCCTCTCCAAGATAATTCCTTTGTTTCTTTTCTTAAAAAATCTCATTGGGTCAGGCAAGACAAGCTGATTCTAAGTGCTATCTTAGCCTCCACTACACCCACCATAACTCCATTTATCTCCGCTGTAGTAACATCTCAAGCCGCTTGGTGTAAATTTAACACCATGTATGCCAGCAAATCACGCAGTCGTGCAATGCAATTAAAAGAGGAACTTACCTTAATCAAAAAAGCCAATCGGTTGATTCCAGACTACATGCACACTATCAAGGCTCTTGCTGGTGAGATTGCACTAATCGATCATCCCATTTCAGAGGATGACCTTACTCTTTACATTCTAAATGGTTTGGGACCTGATTACAGAGAAATTGCAGCACCAATCCGGGCACGGGAACGCCCACTGTCTTTTGAAGAACTTCATGACTTGCTTGTTAGTCATGAATGTTATCTGTGTTGTCTTGATGCTACCACGCAGCAGCTCATTGCTACAACTAATTTCTCCAATCGCCGCTCGACCTCTGGCTCTTAAAATGGAGGTAATGTTTACAGGAGTTTTAACAAACCAGCAAAAAGAGGCTACTTTAAATATGATGGTTCTCCTGCCCCGTCTCGTTATAATGGTAACTCACGTGACCATAAGAAGCACAACCAATTTAATAGTCAACGCAGGTATTCACCAAAATGCCAAATATGTGATCAATTTGGTCACACTGCTAAGCATTGCCCACAGTTCAACTCGTGTCATGCCACGGTTAATTGTGCCTCCACGTCACAAGTTAAGGATACTAAATGGCTTATTGACTTTGCTGCTTCTCACAATATCACCGGTGATCTTGCAAAATTATCTATTCATTCCGAATATGATGGTACTGATGAGGTTGTCATTGGTGATGGATCAGGTTTGTGTGTTTCACATACTGGATCATTAGCATTTCATTCACCCACTCGTACCTTTCATATCATTGATACTCTTTGTGTTCCAAGTATACACAAAAATCTTATTTCTGTTCATCATTTTACTCTCCGAAACAATGTTTTCATTGAATTTCACCCCTTTTTTTTCTTGTCAAGGATCAGATCACGGAGGCGGTCCTATTCAAAGGTGTATGTGAAAATGTTGTTTACACACTCCCAGACTCACTGGTATCCTCTCCAAAAATGGTTGCAAATGTGCATGAACGGACGTCACTTGATGGGTGGCACAAACGTCTAGGCCATCCGTCTTAAAAACTTGTTACACAAATTATCAAGTCCTTTTCACTTCCAATAAAACACAAAGATCACGTATCTTATCTTTGTACCTCTTGTTCAATCAATAAAGCTCATAAGCAACCATTTCGTCCAACTAGTCTTATAAGTCATGCACCACTTGATCTCATTTATACCGATAGGGACCCTCCAATACAGTTGGCCTTGATGGTTCACGATTTTACTTGATTTTGGTTGATCATTTTACCAAATATATATGGTTTTATCTCATGTCAAATAAATAACAAGTCATATTTTTCCTCAATTTAAATACCTTGTTGAAAAAAAATTTCATACCAAAATCAAAAGCATTTATTTGAATAATGGTGATGAATTTGTTGCCCTCAAACAATATTTTTCTATACATGGAATTAATCACTACACCACTGCCCCTCATACACCTCAACAAAATAGTGTATCAGAACATCGCCATCGTCACTTAGTAGAAACTGGTCTTGATACACATCGCCATCGTCACTTAGTAGAAACTGGTCTTACCCTACTACATGATGCCTCTCTTCCTCTATCTTATTGGCCTCATGCATTTTCCACAGCTGCATATCTCATTAATAGGCAACCAACTCCCCTGCTTCAAAACAAAACCCCATTTGAAATCTTATGTCGTCAACCCCTTAATTATCTCAAATTAAAAAAATTTAGATGCTGCTGTTTTCCCTTCACAAAACCATACAATACAAATAAACTTCAACCAAAAGCCACCGCGTGTTTTTTTCTAGGATACTCTACAACTCAGAATACTTACAAGTGTTTAGATTTATCCACCAACAAACTCTATCTCTCTCACCATGTCCTGTTTGATGAAAGTCACAGCCCATTTCAGGCACTCTCTCCTGCATCCAGCTCATCTACTCCCTCCTTTTCGGCAACTGTGCCATTCATCAATGTACCTGCTCCACTGCAACCTTCACCAGTGATCTTGGATCGTGCTACCATTTTTGCATCACCTTCAGGTACCGTCTCTGCTCTTCCCTTTTCTGTTGAGGAACATTTGCCATTTAATTCTCCATGTTATAGCCCTACTGTTGTTCATCATAGTGAGGATATCACTTCCTCACCAGTTTTGCCATTAACACCAGCTTCTCCTTCACCACTCACCACCGATGTTGCTATCCCTGTTCATCTTTCTCCCAGTGTGATTGATGTTGTCCCTAATCCTCAGCCCCAACGAACCTATTCCATGATTACTAGGTCCTTGAATAAAATTTACAAACCCAAGCAATTTCATGTTGTTACCAAACATCCCCTCCCTAATGCTATTGAACCCAGTTGTGTGAGCCAGGCATTAGGTGATTCATGGTGGCAACAAGCCATGTCTATAGAGCTCACGGCTCTAATGCGACACAACACATGGACCTTAGTACCTCCCCCGAAACATTGTCTTCCCATCGGATATAAATGGGTGTTTCAGGTTAAGAGGAACGCTGATGGGACGATTGATCGCTTTAAAGCGAGACTTGTTGCCAAAGGATTCAATCAACGTCCTGGGTTAGACTACAAGGAAACATTTAGTCCGGTTGTGAAACCGACTACTATTCGGTATGTATTGACCATTGCTGTCACCCAAGGCTGGTAATTAAGACAACTTGATGTTAATAATGCTTTTCTGTATGGTCTGTTAAATGAAGATATGTATATGGTTCAACCTTCAGGTTTCAAAGATGATACCCATCCTCACTATGTCTGTCGCCTGGACAAAGCAATTTATGGCCTCAAACAAGCCCCACGGGCTTGGTATTCCACTCTCAGGGGTGCCATTTTAGAATTTGGTTTCATGAACTCCAGAGCTGATTCCTCCTTGTTCATTTATAAGACAACATCTGTTACTTGTTACTTCTTGGTGTATGTGGATGATTTGGTTATTACAGGAAATGATCCCATCTTTGTCTCATCCATCATTGACCAACTAAGCAATCGGTTCTCTGTAAAAGACATGGGTCAGCTATATTTTTTCTTGGGTATGGAGGTTATTCCTACTACCACAGGTCTTTTTTGGTCTCAGCACAAATACATCAGGGATTTATTAACAAAGCTGAATATGCATGGCGCAAAAGAAGTTACCACTCCATTATCCACTACTGCTGTGCTTAAGCTTCTTGATGGCACATCCTTGGTTGATAGCACTGAATACAGGAGGAGTATTATTGGTGCCCTGCAATACTTATCTCTCACCCGACCTGACATTTCTTTTGCAGTTAACAAGCTGTCCTAATTTATGCAAAAGCCAACGACAACACATTTGACAGCTGCAAAACGATTGCTTCGATACTTGAAGCATACAATCTTCCAATGCATTCATATTCGTAGAGACATGAACCCCAAATTCATTACATATTTTGATGCTGATTAGGCAGGTACTTTTGACGATCGAAAATCCACTTCAGCATATATATGTTTTCTTGGTTCTAATCCTATTTCCTGGAGCTAAAAAAAACACGAGCTGTGGCACGATCGTCCACTGAGGCTGAATATCGCACCCTTGCCTCTGCTGCCTCTGAAACGATATGGCTTCTAGCATTTTTTACTGAACTTGGCTATTCCACCTCAGCTCCTCCACAGCCCCTCTGTGAAAATTTAGGTGACACACATTTAAGTTTCAATCCGTTTCACCATTCTAGGATGAAGCACATTCAGATTGATTTGCATTTTGTTTGTGATATTGTCCAAAAGGGTACTATTCATGTTCATCATGTCAATACACAAGATTAGTTGGCTGAGCTCTTGACGACACCTCTGTCTCGTCAATGGACAAAACTTCTTCGGGCCAAGATTGGAGTAACCGATGATGACTCCATCTTGCGGGGGCGTATCAAGGATGATTCCTTGAATCATGCTGCAGATTCCATAGGTCACCAATCTGCCAACAATCATGCATGTAACAGCTAAGAAATAAAAGGAAAATTGTTTGTGTATGTTAACTCTGCTTTTTCAACTCTGTAACCGTTAGGCAGCATCTCCCTAACTTTAGCTTCCCTTATTAAGAATAGATTGTGCAGACTTTGTATATATATAGAATACTAATCTCTGTATTAGGTTTATCCTTCTGTAAGCAATACAATATTCTTCTGTAAACAAAAGCCAAAACAATCTGTGCAATAGTTGAGATTCAATAAAGTTGGTTCAATGATACAAAATAATACTAACTCGCATCTATGTAGTTACCCAGAACGAAGAAAATTAAATAAACCGCAAATGTCAAGAGTTCCACTATTTTCTGTGTGTGTGTGTGTGTGTGTGTGTGTGTGTGTGTATTGAACAAATGAGCAACAATACAAGACTACAATGATGGGGGGAACTAAAATTATAAACATTATCAGCAAAATGTTGGGCAAGACAAGCTGGCCAAGCCATCAGCTCCTAGCATTTTCTTTATTTAAAAAAAACAATTTTGTTTTTATTTTTTTAAAATTAATGTTTTTTTATATGTTTTGTTTTTCAAAATTAATTTCTTTATTTATATTTAGATTAATATCCTTTTTCTCTTTGATTTTGTTTAGAAAAACTCTTTTAAATGGCAATTATTTTTTGTTATTTTGTATTCATTTGATTTTTGAAGATATTTTTCTGATTTATCTATAATTGTTTTTAATTTTTTGCATAAATGAATTTTATTTTTAATATAAAAAATAATTATTTTCAAATAATATTTCTAATATATGTAGTTTTGCATAATTTGTTTTTCTTTTATTTTTTTTCAATCAATTTAATGTGTGTATCTGTTTCTATTATTGTTTGATTGAATAAAAAAATATTTTAATAAACACATTTAACAAACATAACCATGTAAATGTCTCATCTTGCAAGATTAAATATATTAATCTATAACTGTTTCTTGATTTTTTAAATTTTATTTTTAGTTATTTATGCCTTTTTGTTTTCATTTATTAACACACATGATTCTCGATTTATTTGATTACATGTATGCATAAAAAGTTATTGATTTTTGTTTAGAATTTTTTTAACTATGAAAACATGTAAAAAAAACTTGTGTATATAATTTTTTTATTAGAAAAAAATATTTAATACATGGAGAAACATGGAGGCAAAGTTTTTTTTAAAATGGCGCATGATGAATAGTTTTAAAAAAACAAGCCTGCATTTTTGCATTATTGTTAGTTTTAGTCCTTGTTGTTTTTTTTTTGCAAGGACTAAAATTATTATTATTTTGTTAAAAAATTAGCATTAATCTAATATAGAAATATTTTTTTAATATCACAATAACCTCATGAAAACAAATTAAAATGAATTATCAAGCATAATTCTCAACCAACACAACATTTAAAGATAAAATTAAAAAAATTGATAATCAAAGAAAAAACACTCAATGATTAAATAAAATAAAAATCTCCACTCCAATTCATAAAGATATATGAGAAGATCAACAATGTTTTTGAAAACTTTATTTAAATCTCTTTGTAATTAACTCTTTATTTTATCAATCAAGCAATGCATCAAGAAAAGCCATCCAAAGGTAAGGTAATTCTAACAATAGTTATTAAATCTAGACTGATTCAGTGGGTCAATTCAGTGGCTGGATCAGTCCGAGTAAGGTAAAAGACTGGGAAAAACCCGGTTGACCTACCAAGTTGACCTGTGACCTGACAAAACTTAGTTGAGACCCTTTTTTTTTTCAAATGTGTTTTTTTCCTAACTAGAGACCCCATTTTTTCTTTATTTTTAGTTGGTTGTTAATCCTTTTTAAAATTCAGTATATAAAATATTAGAAGAATATTTTTTTTTAATGTGAGATTTGAAGCCCTATAGTATATATACTTTATATTCATGAGAAAAACATTATTTTTTTAATGTGAAATTTGAAGCATTTTAGTATATATACTCTATGTTCACAAAAAAAGTTATATTTTTTTAATGTAGGATAAAATATATTTTTTGTTTAAATACTTCAACTTAAAAAGATAACATACTAATATGGTATTTTTTCAACCTGCGATAAAAAACCTTTTGAAATAATATTTTAATCTTCATTATTTATAATATGTATAACTTCTATTCACATGAATTGTTTTTAAATATTTTTATATGAAATATTAAAATTTCAAATATTTATTTTTATTTTTTCACGTTAATTTGGGTTAACCAGTTTATGTAACCTGAAACCTAACTTTTTAGTTGGTTGATCAAATCTTAACTATGGTTATAACTATACATAAATTAAAATTAAAATTAAAGAATTTACTAGACGTCTAGAAGTATAATAAAGCCAAATCCTTAGGAAGGGCCCTCACCAAATTCGTATTTTTCCTTTTTGTCCTTTTTGTCTGCAAAGATTAATTATCAAACC
>Ga0325401_1007218_pt1 | contig 10779 bp, 8 predicted proteins | sample PopdelMetagenome_FD_205666 | JGI IMG/M metagenome (GOLD analysis project Ga0325401, IMG submission 205666) | Populus deltoides microbial communities from Bellville, Georgia, United States - Xylem-PdKOR-R2 | ecosystem: Host-associated > Plants > Phyllosphere > Stem > Wood/Secondary xylem | place...
TTTTTTTTTTCTTTTCGAGGACCACGCACAGATGATCTTTTCAGTTCATTGGATATATGCAACTTTCACGAGCTCCTTTGATCATCTAAAGCTGCTACTCCTTCCATTATCTTGTTGGATCCTGTGCAAAGCTGACACTTATACTAGCACAATCATGTCTCATTCACTCACACAAGCAAGAAATTAATTTTTCTTTTTCGTTCTTTGAAATTACACAAGCTCAATTCAAAACCTATTTTTGGTTTGACTCTTTGCTAGTTTTTCCAGTGTTCATATCAGACTTCTATAAATAGCCTATCATTCTCTACTGATCTTTGTTTTCTCCAAGGTTTAATTTTCTTGCTTCAAAATTATGCTCATGGACTCTGAGTTAACAAGTATGTATGTATTTGTTGAGAAATCCGGTGTCAAAACTGCCTTAACTTCATGAGATTGCAAACTCGAAAGTGCTGAAGACTCCAAATCTTGTTGAAGCAAATAATGTTCATGGCTTTGGCATACAAAAAGTTGAATATCATATAAAGCATATAAGCTTAAGGTGCAAATAACCATCCTCTACTTCCTCTTGCACTTCTTACTAGATTGATCAGCACAGCATATATAAGCTTTTATTAACTAAAATTGAGATGCAACATCAAATATAACACATAATTATTAGGTCCATGACCTGTACAAATTGCTATCACTATGATCAATCAACTGAAAATCAAATTATTAAGATTCTGTGGTTGTCTCACAAGTATCAAGCCATTCGTTCGACATAAAACACTCTCCTAGGACTGATGAACCAGACACTAAGATGCAAAAATGTGAAATCAAACATGAGATTGTGACTATGAGTACCATTAGAAAAACTGTCTGCAAATAAACACACAGGACAGGTAGAAGTGTTCTAGTATAAGTTTTTAATAGAACAATACCTTTTCCTCTCTCCTGGGACACTAAATCAAACTGAAGCTTTGCTTGTTTTAGGAAGAAGGGCCATGTATTCTTCTTCTGCAATCCTTGCACTGCTTTGATCATGTCATTTACAAGGAAATTGTGGGTCCTTGTCCGGTGGACTTTCGCTATTGTGAGAGTGGAGAACCCTAGGAGTCACACTGAAATACTGGGAAGGTCTCATGGATTGGCTTATAGGGTATGGACTTGGGGTAAGGGAATTTGGTAAGAGATTTTGAGTGCTTGGGGTCAACCATTGAAAGTGGTTGATTTGTCTCGGATCAATCTCCATGGAAGCTGTGGCATGTGAAGGGAAATAAGACTGTGTTGTCCCAGGTGGACACACTAAAATTTGAGAGCCAGATGATAAAGACAAGGCAGATGACAATGGCACGACATTTAGGTTGTGTATATCTCCTGTTTGTGTTGCAAATCCATGGTTTCCCATATGAGATAATGGAAAACTTTGAGGTTCTAAATGAAAGAAAGAACCATAAGGCATGGCATTATTTATCAAACCTGGTAAGGAAGAATGACTAGCTCTTTGTAAGAAACTGCTAGATAAAGCTTGCGCAGTATTCCCTTCAATACTGCCATCGTCCTTATCTTCATCATCTCTTTTTGCCCAATTTTCTTTCTCATTCACTGGATCTGTCACAACCTCTTTCGACTTAGCCCTCAAAATTGCATCAGCATTCCAGAAACTCGGTCTAGTAAATGCACTTGTATCCTCCCAATCAACGCCGTTGTTCATTTTAAACACTTCTTTGCTAGACCGTGAGGCGCCAACTTCATTAGAAGAACCCAGCATTGCTTGATGATTCAGGGAAAAGTTCCCTGGTGGCATTGGGAGTGGAGGGAGTTCATCAATTTCATGCTTGGCTGCATTAAGCAACCAATCAACTACCTTGCTTGGTTGATTAAGGCCAAGTCTATCTTGAAGATCATACAACTGAATAGCAGTGGGAACTGAAAGCCTAACTCTCCTATCTCTCAACCCTCTAATGGTGCAAACTTTGCTATGCCTGTCTTTTCCTCCAAAAGCACGCGACACTCGCACAATTCTTGGATCCTTCAACCTTAACCATGGTGCTGAGCTAGATGAAGCCTTAGAAATCTTGCCATCATTTGAATCCTCTTCCTTTTTTGTTGGAGAATCCACTTGCTTTGAACTAGTAATCATCTTATGCCTCTCATCATCGGTGCATACGAAATTGAACAAGCAAGTTGAACTCCTTAAATAACTGGAGGTTTGCACAGACTCCTTGTAGTGTCAAAGAAACCTTGCTGCATAAAGTTTCTTTGTGCTGCAGCTTCTCATGCTGATTCAGATCCATAAAAGGAAGAAAATGAGCAGTCAGATTAACATAACCACACAGCACAAGATCGGTCCAAACTGCAGTTTCCCTTAAAGAAAGAGTAAATGGTCAAAGAAGATCGAAAAAACATTAAAAAAAATATAATCAAAACAAGCTATCTCTGCACAAGTAGAAGGGAATCTCTAGAAAAACAGTACTCAACAAAAGCATATATAGTCAATATATATCAGAAACATTTTAAGAATTCCTTGGTAAGAATTCTCAACTAGCCATTTTTTTTTTGTTCTGGAAGGTTTCAGTTGTGAAGAGAAGACAACAATATTCAATATCATATTCTCTTACAATATTGTGTTCATCGACGAGGTAATCCGAAGCTGAAAACAAGTAACTAGCTGGTATTACATGAATAAATCAAGAAAAGAAGTATTTTTAAAGGAAGGGAAGGGTTTTAGTAATCATAGCTAGGCATGCACATAACTTTGGGATTAGTTGCCGCACTTACAGTGTGAAGAAAGGTAATGAAATCTGCACCAAGGTTGCCTGTCTGTATATATCTTATGCAATTTGGTATCAATATCTGGAAATACTTTTCCTTTGTTTCGATCACAGAGAATAAACTTATTGGAGAAGGTACGCCATTTGAGAAAGCTAGGAATTCAACCGACCATGCTCCAAGGAAGACGTAAAGATAAAGCAATGGCATCAGTGGAGCCGCGTGTCATATACCCCCCCCCCCCTCGGGTCAAATAAATTATGCTAGTCCATATCTTATCATTTCGTTTGTCACGCATGTTGAGCAATCATTGTCTCAATGAATGGTCATTAGGACTAATTAATTTTCCCTTGGCTAGCTAGGGTAAAAATTTAGAGTGTCAATTTGTGGAAAACACCATGTTAAAATGTTGCGCAAACACATTGCATAAATTGAGTTGGGGACCATACCGCTGCTGGACGTTTCGAAAAGCGGTGAGTTATGCTTTATGGGCAACCACAAATAAAGGTTTTGTGGCTGAGTTCTGGTCACATGGGTCGATCAATGCATGCCTATCTAGTACCAAGTATACATCATGTGCTAAAGGGAGCCAGAACTGGAAACAGCAGCTTCAAATTAGCTAGCGAGCTCATGTCTGCATCTCGTCTGATACAATATTATACACGGCAGCCCAGTTCCAAACCCCGGCACGTTCTTAACACCAAGTAGGAGTGATGACTTTGGTTGGTAATTGAGGAAATTTGGCAGTCCTGGAAGATGTCGTCCTATGATCCATCACCTAATAAAACAAGTTAAATGTCTCAATATAAGACATCTTGTCATCAAGTCATGAGATTATAAGTTAGGGTAGAAAAGAATTCAAGGACAAAAAGAAATCCACTAAGATGAGAAGTGTATTCCTGGGCATTAAAAGTTGTGGTCTACAGTACTCTTAGAGGCTTGTCATGTTGATGTAAATGACAGCTACTCAAGGAAGCAGAGAGAGAGAGAGAGAGGCCGTATAGCTACCTTATAGGTGAGGGACCAACATACAAAACTCCCACTGAGATGAGGACCACACAACTTTCTGCAGAGAGATATGCATGGAGCAAGTTGAAGTGTTGAAACCAAACAGCTGACACTGCGTAAGAAACTCTCTTTTGATGGATAAAAGCCGACTTGTTAGATGGAAATTGAAACGTATTCAAGTTTATTTTTCTTTCCTTGACAAGGATATAAGGCCACGCTTTCTTCATTTCACCTTCTTCATTGATAATTAAGGCATGTGTGGAACCCAGTTTCTAATTAAACCCTAGCCGGAATTCACAGTGTTTATGTTGACCGTGGACTTTTGCTTCGACCAATGCGTGGCTATTTCATCTTCTAAATCACCACCGCCTTCTGGTGCGGATGGCTTCCTGATGGAAATCTCTTTCAAGAAAACAAGACAAAATACATAAATATAATTACATTCAAGCCAAACTTTGAATTGCGAATCCATTAATATTGTAACGTTGGCTCAAGAACAAAAAAGAAGCAGATTGTTTTCAAGCTAGACTATGAAAATCTTGGAGCCTAAACACCTGTGAAGTTGAATAAATAAAGTTAATCTGGATGAAAAATAAGACTAAAAAAAAGTGTGCATTCCTCTTGAAAATATGTATATGCTTCTTTAGCGACATGCATCCCCTAGCTACCCAACGAGCAATTGTCAATCCAGAGAGAGAGAGAGAGAGAGAGAGAGAGAGTGGCCCTTCACTGCTTGTGTTACAGGAGATAGGGATGGATGAGAAAACTTTTAGGGTTTTAATCTCTTACCATCTCTCTCTAAACAAGCAGTGGCGGTGGAAGAACCGTAGAAAGGTTTCTGTACACAGTTCTGACTACTGACTGACCCAAAGGTTAAGTTATTGGCAAATGAATGGTCCTCAGATCACGGACACAAACCATTGGTCAGATTAAGGTTGGTAACATATTTTTCATCTTTTTCACTATTAATTTACCCTCACCATCCCAATTCTTAAAGACAGACAAGCATGGTGACAAGTTTTTTTTTTTCCAAACAGAGACATGCATAGCACACCATTTAACAAAATAAAAAAAATAAAAATATGGCTGATTATTTCTTGCGTTTTTATCATTTTTTTTCACATAAGAGAATAGGCTTTGATCATACATGTAATATTATTGTTTCAATTGATTTTCAAGTTATGATTATATTATTCTAGTTTTATAGTAAGCGTTTTTCTTGGATTTGTTTATAAATTAATTTAGATTAAGGTTTATTTTTTCAAATAATTTTAAAAACACCCCCTTATATATAAAAGTACATAGATTTTTATCTATATTAATTTTAAAATTTAGCCACTTCACCAATAACTTGAGTTAACCCATCATGATAGGTATCAACCAAATTCACATTGCTTATGACATTCGGTTTCATGAACATGTTTTTTTATTTTACAATTTTAAACGTATAGCATCATTATCTATGCCTTCTCCTACATCACTCTTAACTACATCATTGCCTTTCTTGATATTTCTTGAATTTATCTTTACACAAACTAGTCTTGCTAATTTGTCTCCACATGCATTTTTATCTAATGATCATTCTCTAGGTTTAGATTCTACCTTGTTAGATTGACAGGTCTCTGCCTCTTTTGATATTAATACATAGATAATTTCAGTTTTGATTTCCCCATTCTAGTATCTTGACATTATATTCAAGATTAGATTTGGTTGTTGATCTTTCATAATATTCTTTTTAGCAGGTCTTGATTCCAAATCAAACATTTACTATTCTAGCCTCCCGCCAGCGTTTAATGATCCGTCATCTAAGAAAGCACAAAACAAAAAATATGAGCTTATCTTTGGCTTTCTAAGTCTCCTATACTTTGCGGGTAACACCCATTCCTGCTCATGAACCTTTAACTTTTCAAGAAGCAAACATACATGTGTCATGGCATCAAGCCATGCATGTTAAAATTCATGCTTTACATTGTAGCTGTACATGGCTATTAGTTTCATTTCAACTTTCTACGAATGTGATTAGAAGTTGTTGGGTGTATAAGATTGGTGTCGTGCTGATGGTAATGTTGAGAGATGCAAAGCTCATATAATTGCTAGAGGGTTCACTTAACACGAGGGTATTGATTATTCAAAAACTTTTAGTCTCGTGGCTAAACCCACTAATGTTTGGTTAATTCTTACTATTGTAGTATCTAGAGGTCGGTAGATCAACCAACTAGATGTTCAAATTACTTTCTTAAATAAGATATAACAAGAAGAGGTTTATATGGAGCAACCTTTGGGTTTTATTCATCCTACTATTTCCTCTCATGTATATCAATTTCATAAATCTTTGTATGACTTAAAGTAATCCCCCTAGGCTTGGTATGACATGTTGAGTGATTATTTCCTCTATATTAGTTTCTATACATCCAAGGTTGATACATCATTGTTCATTTTATTTGTTGGTAGTGATATCATTTTATCTACTTGTTTATGTAGATGATATTTTACTTCTTGAAAGTAATTAAGTCTTGCTTAAATTATTGATTACCTTGTCGAGTTTAAAGTTCAAGTTTCATGATTTAAGTGTTGCTTATTACTTCTTGAGGATTGAAGTTACCCCTACTTGTATGAGTCTCATACTTAGTCAACATAAATACTCTCTTGATATTTTTTATAAAGTTATGTCATCTTGTAAACCTGTTGATGTTCTTGCTTCTTCATCAAAACTTGATATAATGTCTAGAGATTTTTTTTTCCTGATCCCACAAGATTTAGATAAATTGTTGATGTTTTTCAATATCTAACCTTCACTAGGCAGGATATATCTTATGTTGTGAACAAGGTATGCCAGTTTATATATGCTTTTATTGTTGTTCATTTTGGCTACAGTTAAACATATTATGTGTTATCTGAAGGCTATAACCTTTTATAGTTTACACATCACTCAATGTTTCTCTTTGTCATTTCAAGGCTTTACTGATGGTGATTGGGCTGGTGGTGTCATGATCATAAGTCGAATGGTGGTTACCTTGTGTATTTAGGGAACACTCTTATTTCATAGAAATCTAGAAAGCAACACCTTGTTGTTGGCTATTTTTCCAAAGCCGAATACAAGGCTTTAGCTTATGGTACTGTTGATATTTTATGACTTTGTTCTTTTTTGTTAGACCTATGGTTTTCTCTTACTTTTGTTATTATATTTTGGTGAGATAATTAAGGTGCTACCTATTTGTCTGCGAATCCCATTTTTCATTGTAAAAACCTGATATTTTAACAACCTTATACGGCTTGAACCCATAAAAAACATGGTAATATATATAAAGTTTCAATATTCTTTCAATAGTTTTATAAATGTACATAATTTATTACAACTTTTATTAAAATTTACATCCATATTAACTATTTATAAGTTTTTTTCCTCTAAGAATACAAATATTCTTTTTGTATAATACTAGGTAGCCTAGTGACCCTAAAAAATAGATGTCCTCAAAGGGATTTATTTGTGACATACATAAAATTACAAAATAAATCATATTAAACTTTTGCATCTTCTCAATTACCAACATTTAACAATCATATGATTAAAATCAATTTCATAATTTTTTCTGTAAAAACATTGATCTTATATCAATTTTTAACATCTTACATTTTTCATTATTCCCCAATAAATTTTCTGCATATTAATATAAAGATAAGAACATACCACATTTAATATATTAATTTGCATTACTTGATATAATGAATTTGTTGAATAAGGTATTAAGATGTGAAACACCTTTTCCACAACATTATCTATTCACTTGCGTGCTATCTCAAACGTCAATGATTTTAGAGGTCTCTCTCTCTCTCTCTCTCTCTCTCTCTCTAACACACACACACGCACTAGACATTAATTTTCTCTGTGGCGGTCTAATACAAATTACTTGTGATTTTTATTATTTCAATCGGTAATAAATCATACATCAAATCCTGCCAATACAGTTGATAATAACAATTTTATCGTCATGGTCAAAAGTAATACGTATAAAGTTTTTCCACCATTGCGATAAATTACATCTCATAATATACTACACATAATATACTACAACTATATAAATCCTGTCAGTGCTGAACTATAGGATGCATAGTTATGGAAATTATATGTACCTTGTATAGCTTTATAGTTTTGATTTTGTGTAGTGTGCTATACTTATATATAGCCCTCCTTATATAAATAGAAAACATAGTATCACAACCGTTAAGCTTCCTTATATAGGTAAGTAACTAGTGGAAGTTGAAAGGAAGAAAATAGAGAGTATAATAGAAAGAGTTTTCGATTTATTGTTAATGATAAATTTGTATTTATATATTTCATGGCAGAGAGTATGTGTAGCTTACCTTCGATCTCTGCCCATCTTTGCATTATTCACTGCCTGAGCGCCTGCATTAATTTCTGCAGTGCTCACTGTTTTTTTTTTTTTTTGTTCCTTTTTCCTTTTCACCTTTCTTGTCTATCCAGGCCTTCCCTGTCCTTTTTCTTTCATGGGCTAACAAACAACATTACTATACATAACTACATATGGCAGAAAGAAACAGCAATCCCAAGAAATAAAGAAAAGAAAGGAAAAGCAGGGCCATTCAATGGAGATGAACAAAATAAAAGTGAAGGCACACGCTATATCTAGACCGAAATCCAGTAGATCAGATACAGATAAGAACTACATATGGGTGCTAATCTAGCAATCAGAAGCCTTCCTAACCTCTTCCTGAGCCACAAATCAGAGATAAATTATGACAGAAACGTTGATAAACATAAAGAGAGTGATGGAGATAGTGAGCAGCAGGTGCAGTTCCTGCGGGCCACCTTCTCTAGTTAAAGTTTGGGCACAATAGCTATTATCTACACAATGTTTTAACCAGCTTGTTCATGAAACATGCATCGGGCCAATAGAGCTATCATGTATAAGCAATTGTTTTTAATAAAGTCAAGCCACCATCTTTTGCTCTTTCGGTACAAGAATGAAGCAAGTGCATCTCCACTCCATTGACTGCAGCTATGGAAAAAAAGAGAAGTGTTGCCAACCAGGACATATTAAGCATTGCGTCTTTTAGTCATTTCGTTGTGTGGACGACTTGTTGAATCTAATTGAGAAAGCATACGCATGCTTGAATACCAAAACAATGAAAAAAAAGAGAGGAGACACTTGAAAAAGACTCCGAGCACGCATGTTTGTCACCTTTTAGAAGGAACATAGATGCTTGTGTTGTCATTCAATGTTGTCTTATATTGAGATGGATGCCCAGAAGAATTTAGCTTTAGCCCCGTATACAGGCTATATATGGATTAGGTATTTTTTTATACGAACAGATTTCAATACAATGTACACTACACTTCAAAGCAATTTCAAATTAATTTTATTTTTGTTTTCCCACAAAGTGAATTCTCGAGCTAATTCTTACACTTTAAAATTAAGTTCATCTCTCCGATATAGTTTGAGAACATACTACTATGGACGTTTAGCCTGAAGGGTGGATCTTCTTGGTGGATTCGCAGGCATAGGACACTGGTGGGTTATGATTGTTTCTACCATCTTTCTTTTGAAAACAAATGAAATGATATATATTTTTTAAAGAGAGGTGAAACTTTATTTTTTTTTTAATTGGGGGTATTTGAGCAGTTTACTGGTATCATGATTAATTTTTTAAAATTCTAAAATTAATAATCAGATAAAATTTCAATAACTCTATTCGAATTCATAACATCTAATAAACAAATTTACAACCTGTTAATTAAGCTATATTCTCGGAGTTGAGATGAAGCTCTTTGTTTCTATTGGTCGAAGGGAGTCAATGGAAGGGTGGGGGTCATTTCAAACTCATCCAAGGTCTGAAAATGAGGTTAAGGAGATGTCTTGAAAAAAGGCTTAAGCCTGAAGGAAATAACCCCAGATGCAAGCAAGTCCGCAACTGATTTCCCAAATAAACACTGCTGATTGGTGACAGACTACCACCGATCGTCGATCAGCAGCATCCTTTGGTGGTGTAAATTAGCGATGGTGACAACCAAGAGGGCAGCTATTCCCGCAGTCATCTCCAAGTAAATATTTCAAGATTAATTGATGCATCTTCTCCATCAAGACTGGATCCCTTCATGATCATTTCAAGTTCTAAGAGCCTTTTCTTGACTCTGTCACCAAGGACAGCACTCATGTTCCCATACAAGCACTTGCGTATCTCAAGTTTGCCAGAAGAATGTAAAAAAAAAAATAAAAATCAATAAAAAGTTATGTATAATAGTATCCTTAAAACAGACACCTGATCCCTAATTATTATTACACCCTTTAGGCTGAAATTAGATGCTACAACTACCTATGTCAGGTTGACTGAGAAATTTATGAAAACGTTTTGTGTTCATTTCTCCTTAAGGCTGAAATTAGACGCTACAACTACCTTTGTCAGGTTAACTGAGAAATTTATGAAAAGTTTTATGTTCATTAATTTCTCCGATTAGATCAAAGACATGGTGTTTGTGACGGAATATATAAAAGATTCGCCCCAATTACAGCTAGATTGCTGACATAATAATGGACAAATGTAAGTAAATACAAGATTGAAAACATCTCACCAGCGAGGGCCAAATTCCCCAACCCAGCAACGACTTATGTAATATATAAAGATTTGCCTACTCACTTGGGCTCTACTGCATGAGGTCAGATTAAAAAAAAATTAATATAAAAAAATATATGTGTGTTGTTAAATTTTTAACATTTAACATCATCAAAAATCTTAATTATATATTGAAAAATTGATGTGTTTGTGTAATAAAATAAATAGAGAATCAATAAATATTAAAATAATTATTAACGCTAACTAAAAATTAAATAAAAAAGATGAGAGAAAAATGTAAATTATCTTATTCAATCCATGGGAAGCTCTTCAAATTTTTTTTATTTAATTATATACAAATAAAATTATTTTTTGCAATAAAAATAATAATTTAAATTTTATTAAAATAACATAGTATAATTACTACTTCTATTATTAATATATTTTTTT
>Ga0325401_1007221_pt1 | contig 10779 bp, 9 predicted proteins | sample PopdelMetagenome_FD_205666 | JGI IMG/M metagenome (GOLD analysis project Ga0325401, IMG submission 205666) | Populus deltoides microbial communities from Bellville, Georgia, United States - Xylem-PdKOR-R2 | ecosystem: Host-associated > Plants > Phyllosphere > Stem > Wood/Secondary xylem | place...
ACGGCCGACCCGTCGCCCTCGGCGCCCACCACCACGTTGGCGCACCAGTGCATGCCGTAGCTGAAGTAGACGTACAGGTGGCCGGGCGGGCCGAACATGATCGCCGACCGGGGGGTGGGCCCGCGGTGGGAGTGCGCGGCCGGGTCGTCGCCCGCGCCGGAGTAGGCCTCCACCTCGGTCAACCGCACCGCCGTCGTGCCCTCGGGACGGTCGGTGACCACCCAGCACCCGAGCAGGGTCGGGGCGACGACCTCGGGCCGCCCGAGCAGCTCGTCGGCGCCGACGAGCGGGCCCGGGACGACCACCACGTGCTCGACGCCCGGGTCAGAGGGCCCGGGCGACCGGCGACCCTGCGGCCCACGCGCGGTGCCGACCGACCAGGGCAGCCAGGTCGGTCAGCTGCTCGGCGACCCGCTCGGGAGCCGTGCCACCGCGCGCCTTGCGGGCGGCCAGCGCGCCGGGCACCGAGAGCACCGTGCGCACCTCGGGGGTCAGGGACGGCGACACCTCGGCGAGCTGGGCGTCGGTGAGCTCGTCGAGCTCCACCCCGAGCGCCTCGCACCGGGCCACCATCGCCCCGCTGATCTCGTGCGCGGACCGGAACGGCACGCCCGAGGACACCAGCCACTCGGCGACGTCGGTGGCCAGCGCGAAGCCCTGCGGTGCGGCGGCCTCGAGCACCTCGGGCCGCAGCGTCAGGGTCGCCACCATGCCGGTGACCGCCGGGAGGAGGAGCGCCAGCTGCTCGATCGAGTCGAAGACCGGCTCCTTGTCCTCCTGCAGGTCGCGGTCGTAGGCCAGCGGGAGCCCCTTGAGCATCGTGAGCAGACCGGTCAGGTTGCCGACGAACCGGCCGGCCTTGCCCCGGGCGAGCTCGGCGATGTCGGGGTTCTTCTTCTGCGGCATGATCGACGACCCGGTCGCCCAGGCGTCGTCCAGGCGCGCCCAGCCGAACTCGGTCGACGTCCAGAGCACGACCTCCTCCCCCAGCCGGGACAGGTGGACGCCGAGCAGGGCCGCGGCGAAGCAGAACTCCGCGGCGAAGTCGCGGTCGCTGACCGCGTCGATCGAGTTGTCGGCGGCCCGGTCGAAGCCGAGCTCGGCGGCGACGGCGTCGGGGTCCAGCCGCAGCGACGAGCCGGCCAGCGCACCGGCGCCCAGCGGGCTGACGGCGGTGCGGCGGTCCCAGTCCAGCAACCGGTCGACGTCGCGGGCGAAGGAGTGCGCGTGGGCGAGCAGCTGGTGGGCGATGAGCACCGGCTGGGCGTGCTGCAGGTGGGTCATGCCCGGTGCCGCGACGTCGCGGTACCGCTCGGCCAGCCCGACGAGGGCGTCCTCGAGGTCGGCGACCGCCCCCACGAGGGCGCGCACGTGGTGCCGCAGGTAGAGCCGCAGGTCGGTGGCGACCTGGTCGTTGCGGGACCGGCCGGCGCGCAGCTTCCCGCCCAGGGTGCCGAGCTTGGCGGTGAGGCCGCGCTCGAGGGCCTCGTGGACGTCCTCGTCGGCCTCGATCGCGGTGAAGGTGCCGTCGGCGACCTCGGCGGACAGCTCGGTCAGCGCACCCACCATCTGCTCGAGCTCGGCGGCGGTGAGCAACCCGGCGCGGTGCAGCACGCGGGCGTGCGCCCGGGAGGAGGCCAGGTCGAAGGGGGCCAGGCGCCAGTCGACGTCGGTGGACTTCGACAGCGCCGCCATCGCGGCCGACGGCCCGCCGCCGAAGCGGCCTCCCCACAACCGGGTGTCGGATGCGGCGTCTGCGGTGCTCACGGGTGTCCTTCGCGGTCGGGGTCGGGGGTGCCGGCCGCCAGGGCCAGCAGTCGTTCGGCCAGTGCGGGCCCGCCGTGCGGGTCGCGGGAGACGACCAGCAGAGTGTCGTCGCCGGCGATGGTGCCCAGCACGTCGGGCAGCCCGGTCTTGTCCATCGCCGAGGCCAGGAACTGCGCGGCACCGGGTGGGGTGCGCAGCACGGCGAGGTTGGCCGAGCCCTCGGCGCTGGTGAGCAGTTCGCCCAGCATGCGGGTCAGCCGGCCGGGCGCGGACTGCGCGGGTCGCAACGGGGCGTTCTCCGGCGGCAGCACGTACGACGCCGGGGCGCCGTCCGAACCGCGCAGCTTGACCGCGCCGAGCTCCTCCAGGTCGCGCGAGAGCGTGGCCTGGGTGACCTCGACGCCGGACTCGCCCAGCAGCCGGGCCAGCTGGCTCTGCGACGTGATCGGCTGACCGGCGATCAGCTCGGCGATGCGGGCATGCCGGGCCGACCGGGTCAGCGCCCCGGTCATCGCCGGGCCAGCAGCCAGGTGAGCAGCGCCTTCTGGGCGTGCAGCCGGTTCTCGGCCTCGTCCCACACGGCGCTCTGCGGGCCGTCGATCACCTCGGCGGCGATCTCCTTGCCGCGGTAGGCCGGCAGACAGTGCAGCACGACCGCGTCGGACGCCGCCCGGGCCAGCGCCGCCTCGTCGACGGCGTAGGGCAGGAACGGCGCGATGCGGGTGTCGTACTCGTCCTCCTGGCCCATCGACACCCACGTGTCGGTGGCCAGCACGTCGGCGCCGTCGGCCGCGGCGGCCGGGTCGGCGGTCCAGGTGACCGAGCCGCCGGTCTGCGCGGCCACCTGGGCGGCGCGGGCCAGGATCGCCGGGTCGGGCGCGAACTCCTCGGGCGAGCCGATGCGCACGTGCATGCCGGCGGTGGCGCCGCCCAGGGCGTAGGAGTGCGCCATGTTGTTGGCGCCGTCGCCCAGGTAGGTGAGGGTCAGCCCGGCCAGGGTCGGGCGGCGCTCGGCGATGGTCTGCAGGTCGGCGAGGATCTGACACGGGTGGTAGTCGTCGGTCAGGGCGTTGACCACCGGCACCCGGCTGACCGCGGCCATGGCCTCGAGCCGGTCCTGCCCGAAGGTGCGCCACACGATGGCCTCGACCTGGCGGTCGAGCACCCGGGTGGTGTCCTCGACCGGTTCGCCCCGGCCCAGTTGCGAGCCGGCGGCGTCGATGACCAGCGGGTAGCCGCCCAGCTCGGCGATGCCCACCGAGAAGGACACCCGGGTGCGGGTCGAGGGCTTGTCGAACAGCACGGCCACCGACTTCGGCCCCTCGAGCGGGCGCGGCGCGTCGGGGGTGTGCCGGGTCCTCTTCAGCTCGGCGGCCAGCGCCAGCACCTCGGCCTGCTCGGCCGGGCTGAGGTCGTCGTCCTTGGTGAAGTGCCGGGGGCTCACGGTGCGGACTCCAGTGCTGCGTCGAGGACGGGGGGCAGAGCGGCGACGAAGCGGTCGACCTGCTCGTCGGTGACCACCAGCGAGGGCGCCAGCCGGACGACGCCCGGGGCGACGGCGTTGGTCAGGTACCCGGCCTCGCGCAGGCCGGTCTCGACCGCGGGGGCGACGTCGGCGGTGAGGACGACGCCCAGCAGCGCACCCCGCCCGCGGACGCCGGCGACACCGGCGTGGCCCAGGCCCTCGATGCCGGTGGTGAACCGGTGCTCGAGGTCCTTGGCCCGCTCGAGCAGGCCCTCGTCGCGGATGGTGTCCAGCACGGCCAGCGCCGCGGCGGCCGCGATCGGGTTGCCGCCGAACGTCGAGCCGTGCGAACCGGCGCCCAGCAGGTCGGCGGCGTCGCCGAAGGCCAGGGTGGCGCCCAGCGGCAGCCCGCCGCCGAGGGACTTGGCCAGGGTGACGACGTCGGGGGTGACACCGTCGGCGGCGTGGGCGAACCACTGCCCGGTGCGGCCCGTGCCGGTCTGCACCTCGTCGACGGCGAACAGCGCGCCCACCTCGCGGGCCTGCGCCTGGGCGCCGGCGAGGTAGCCGGCCGGGGCGGGCAGGACGCCGCCCTCGCCGAGCATCGGCTCCAGCAGCACCATCGCGGTGGCGTCGGTGAGCTGCAGCGCACCGGGGTCGCCGTACTCCACGTGCCGGACGCCCCCGGGCAGCGGCGCGAACGCCTGCGCCTTGGCGGGCTGGCCGGTGAGGGCCAGGGAGCCCATCGTGCGGCCGTGGAAGGAGCCCAGCGCGGCCACCACCTCGGGCCGGCCGGTGAGCCGGCTGATCTTGAACGCGGCCTCGTTGGCCTCGGCGCCGGAGTTGCAGAAGAACACCCGCCCGGGCCGGCCGGCGAGTTCGAGCAGCCGCTCGGCCAGGGTGACCCCGACCTCGTGCATGGCCAGGTTCGACACGTGGCCCAGCCGCGCGGCCTGGTTCGTGATGGCGGCGACGACGGCGGGGTGGGCGTGGCCCAGGATCGTGGTGGCGATGCCACCCAGCAGGTCGACGTACTCGCGCCCGTCGACGTCCCAGACGCTGGCGCCCCGGCCGTGCGCGAGCGCGATCGGCGGGGTGCGGTAGTTGTGCATCATCACCGCCGACCAGCGGCGGGTCAGCTCCTCGGTGCTCGTCATGCTGCCTCCTCCGGCGTCGGCGAGGTGGGGACGACCATCGTCCCGGTGCCCTCGGTGGTGAACATCTCCAGCAGCAGGGCGTGCGGCAGCCGGCCGTCGACCACGGTCGCGCGCTGCACCCCGCCCTGCACCGCCCGCAGGCAGGCGGCCATCTTGGGGATCATCCCGGCGTCGAGCGTCGGGAGGATGGTCTCGAGCTCGGCGGCGTCGATCTGCTCGACCAGCGAGGACTTGTCCGGCCAGTCGGAGTAGAGGCCCTCGACGTCGGTGAGCACGACGAGCTTGACCGCACCGAGCGCCACGGCCAGCGCGGCTGCGGCGGTGTCGGCGTTGACGTTGTGCAGCTGACCGTCCTTGTCGGGGGCGACGGTGGCCACCACCGGGATGTGCCCGGCCTCGATGAGGGCGGTGACCGGCGTGGGGTCGACCGCAACGACGTCGCCGACCAGGCCGACGTCGACCTGCTGGCCACCGACCGTGGCCGTGGTGCGCTCGGCGGTGAACAGGCCGCCGTCCTCGCCGGAGAGCCCGATGGCCAGCGGGCCGTGGGTGTTGATCAGGCCCACGACCTCGGGGCCGACCTGCCCGACCAGCACCATGCGGACGACGCCGATGGTCTCCGGCGTGGTGACCCGCAGCCCGCCGCGGAACTCGCTCTCGACCCCCAGCCGGGACAGCATCGAGCTCACCTGCGGGCCGCCGCCGTGCACGACGACCGGGAGGATCCCGCAGGTGCGCAGGAAGACCATGTCCTCGGCGAACGCGGCGCGGCACTCCTCGTCGACCATGGCGTGCCCGCCGTACTTCACGACGACGACGTTGCCGTGGAACTCCTTGAGCCACGGCAGCGCCCCGGTGAGGACGGCCACCTTCGCCGCGTCGCCGGCCGGGTCGGGGGTGCGCATGACCCGGCTGGTCCCGTAGCGCCGCTTGGGCGGCACCTCGTCGGGGCGGACGTCGGGAGGCGTGGGGTCCTGGGCGGTGGTCATGTGGAGTAGGCCGAGTTCTCGTGCACGTAGGCGATGGACAGGTCGTTGGTCCAGATCGTGGCCTGCTCGGTGCCGGCGGCGAGGTCGACGTCGACGCTGATCGCGCGGCCGGTGAGGTCGACGCCGTCGCGGTCGTCGCCGATGGCGCCGCCGCGGCAGACGGTGACCCCGTTGATGGTCACGTCGACCTGGTCGGCCTCGAAGGCCGCGCCGGTGGTGCCGATGGCCGCCAGCACCCGGCCCCAGTTGGGGTCGTTGCCGAACAGCGCGGTCTTGAGCAGGTTGTTGCGCGCGCAGGCCCGCCCGGCCTCGAGCGCGTCGTCGACCGACGCGGCGCCGCGCACGGTGATCGCGATGTCCTTGGTGGAGCCCTCGGCGTCGGCCAGCAGCTGCATGGCGAGGTCGAGGCAGGCGGCGTCGAGCGCGGCCCCCAGCTCGGCGGCCGTGGGCGTGACCCCCGACGCCCCGTTGGCCAGCACGACGACCGTGTCGTTGGTGGACAGGCAGCCGTCGCTGTCGACCCGCTCGAACGAGTGCGCGGTCGCGTGCCGCAGCGCGGGCTCGAGAACCTCGGCCGGGACGACGGCGTCGGTGGTGAGGACGACGAGCATGGTGGCCAGGCTCGGCGCGAGCATGCCGGCACCCTTGGCCATGCCGCCGACGGTCCACCCGGACCCGGCCTGCACGGTGGTCTTGGGTACCGAGTCGGTGGTCATGATCCCGCGGGCGGCCGCGGCCCCGCCGTCGGCGGACAGCTGACCGGCGGCCGCGGTGACCCCGGCGGTCAGCTTGTCCATGGGCAGCCGGACGCCGATGAGCCCGGTGGAGGCCACCGCGACGTCGATCGCGCCCAGCCCGAGGGTGGTGGCGACGTGCTCGGCGGTGGCGTGGGTGTCGCCGAAACCCTCCGGCCCGGTGCAGGCGTTGGCCCCGCCGGAGTTGAGCACCACGGCGCGCACCCGGCCGTTGCCCAGCACCTGCTTGGACCACAGCACCGGCGCGGCCGGGAACCGGTTGGTGGTGAACACGGCGGCGGCGACGTCGTCCGGGCCGTCGTTGACGACGAGGGCGACGTCGGGGTCGCCGGAGGCCTTGAGGCCGGCGGCGACGCCGGCGGCGCGGAAGCCCTGGGGCGCGGTGACGCTCATGGTGCGACTCCGACGAGCGGGAGACCGGTGGTCTCGGGGAGGCCGAGGGCGATGTTGGCGCACTGGAGCGCCCCGCCCGCCGTGCCCTTGGTCAGGTTGTCGACGGCGGCCACGACGACGAGCCGACCGGCGTCGGGGTCGACGGTGACCTGCAGGGCGACCGTGTTGGCCCCCAGCACCGCGGCGGTGGTGGGCCACTGGCCCTCGGGCAGCACGTGCACGAACGGCTCGTCGGCGTAGGCCTCGAGGTAGGCGGCCCGGGCGGACTCGGCCGTCGTGCCCGGCGCGACCTTCGCCGAGCAGGTGGCGAGGATGCCGCGGGCCATGGGCACCAGGGTCGGGGTGAAGCTCACGCCCACCTTCCTACCGGCCACCTCCGACAGGTTCTGGATCATCTCCGGCGTGTGCCGGTGGACGCCGCCCACGCCGTAGGCGCTCACCGCGCCCATGACCTCGGACCCGATGAGGTTGGGCTTGGCGGCCCGGCCGGCGCCGGAGGTGCCCGACGCGGCCACGACGACGACCTCGGGCTCGACGAGCCCGGCCGTCAGTGCCGGGGCCATGGCGAGGGTGACGCTGGTCGGGTAGCACCCGGGGACGGCGATCCGCCGCGCCTCGGCGAGCTTGTCCCGCTGGCCGGGCAGCTCGGGCAGGCCGTAGGGCCAGGTGCCGGCGTGCTCGCTGCCGTACCACCGCTGCCAGGCCGCGGGGTCGGCGAGCCGGTGGTCGGCCCCGCAGTCGAGCACCAGCACGTCGTCGGGCAGACCGGCCGCGATGGCACCGGAGGCGCCGTGCGGCAGGGCCAGGACGACGACGTCGTAGCCGGCGAGGTCCGCGGGGTCCGAGGGCTGCACGACCAGGTCGGCGTAGGGCAGCAGGTGCGGCTGGGACTCCCCCAGGCGTCGGCCGGCGCTCGATGCCGCGTGCACCCCGGTCAGCCGGAGGTTCGGGTGCCCGGCCAGCAACCGGCACACCTCACCGCCTGCGTACCCGGTGGCGCCGGTGACCCCGACCGTCCACGTCCGCTCTGCGCTCACAATGCATGAGTATGCACCAGGGTGGATGGTGTTGCAGTCACCGGGTGCGGACCGGGCCGGCCTGCGGGTCGGTCCCGGTGCGCAGCTGCCACCCCACCAGGGCCACCGCCAGGCCCACCAGCTGGGCGGGGTCCTCCACCGGGGCCCCGAGCAGCGCCGTCAACCGGTCGAGCCGGGCGTGCAGCGACTGCCGCCGGATGCCCAGCGCGCTCGCGGTGCGGGACTTGACCAGGCCGTGCGTCAGGTAGGCGTCCAGGGTGCGCAGCAGCTCGGTGCCGTGCGCGCTGTCGTGGTCGAGCAGCGGTCGCAGGCGGGCGTCGACGAAGGCGGCGAGCCGCGCAGGCGGGACGGCGTCGGCGAGCAGCTGGTGCACCGCGAGGTCCCCGGCGAGCACCACCGGGCGCCGCACCCCGACCCGGTGGGCCAGCTCGACCACCGAGCGGGCCTGGGCCAGGGCGTCGGCCAGCCCGCCGTCGTCGGCGACCGGGTCGCTGGCGGCCACCAGCAGGACGGCGCCGGCCGCGCGCCCGTCGTCCAGGGCCGTGCGCAGCAGGTGGGCGGACTCCCGGGGTGCGCGCACCCGCGCGACCACCACGACCAGGCGGCCGCTGACCGCGACCAGGCTGCGGCCCAGCGCCGAGTCGGCCGCGGCGTGCACCGCCGGCGCCACCTCCTCCGGCGGCGTGCGCCGGTCGACGAGCACCGCCAGCACCAGCAGGTCGGCCCCCGCGGTCGGGGGCAGCCCGGCGTCGGTCAGCCGGGCGCGCACCTGCGCCGGGGACAGCGGCACCCCGGCGTCGAGGTCGGCGACCAGCGCCTGGGCCGGGGAGGGCCGGGTGGCCGTCGTCGCCCCACGGCCCAGCTCGAGGGCGACCGCGACCGCGGCCCGGTCGGCGACCCCGGCCCGGGCCCGGGTGGCGCGGCCGTGCAGCACCAGCCGGCCGGCCAGGCCGTGCGGTCCGCGCACGTCGGCGACGGTGCACTCGCCGGTGACCTCGGGCGGAGGCGGCACCCGGCCGGCCGCCCACCGTCGGCCCACCGGGTCCTCCAGGTGCACCGGGCACCCGGCCAGCCCGGCCGTGGCGTCCAGGACGGCGGGCAGCCCCTGACCGGTGACCACCAGCGCGAGCAGCTCGTGCCACACGGCCTCGGCCGGGCGGTGCCCGTGGTCGGCGCCGGCCACCAGCAGGCGGTGGAAGTCCTCGACCATGCGGGCGAAGGGGGCCACGGCGGTGAGCTCGACCAGCACCAGGCCGCGCCGGCCCGCCGTCGACACCAGCTCGTCGGGCACCTCGGCGAACGAGCGGCCGAGCTCCAGGGCCAGCCCGACGCAGCCGGCGTCGGCCAGCCGGTCGGCGTAGTCGACCAGCTGGCGCGGCGAACGCCCGTGCAGCCCGAGCCCGGTGGTCAGCAGGAGCTCGCCCCCGGCGAGCAGCCCACCCATCTCGTAGACCTCCGAGGAGTGCACCCAGCGGACGACGGTGCCGGCCGCGTCGCCGACCAGCACCCGGGGCTCGGCGGCCGCCACGGCGGGCAGCGCGAGCACCTCGGCGACGGTGGGCAGCACCGGGGCAGCCTCCGGTGTCCACGGACGGGTCGTCAAGCACGCACGGCTGTCCACAGGACACGGTGTCCCTTGTCGGTGGTGACCGGTACCGATTGGGTCAGCACACCGACCGCCCGCCGAGGAGGCACCGTGACCACCACACCCACGAGCGACCCGCGCACCGCAGCACCCGACCCCGACGCCGACCGCCGCTTCCTGGCCCTGGCCGTGGAGCAGGCCCGCACCGGCTGGGCGGAAGGCGGGGTGCCCATCGGGGCCGCGCTGGTGGTCGACGGCGAGGTGCTGGCCGTGGGCCGCAACCGCCGGGTGCAGATGGGCAGCGCGATCCGGCACGGCGAGACCGACTGCATCGAGAACGCCGGCCGGCTCCCGGCCTCGGTGTACCGCCGCAGCACGCTGTACACGACGCTGTCGCCCTGCTTCATGTGCGCCGGCACCGCCCTGCTGTACGAGGTCCCTCGCATCGTGGTCGGGGAGAACCACAGCTTCCAGGCCTCGGAGTCGCTGCTGCGCTCGCACGGGGTGCAGGTCGACGTGCTCGACGACCCCGACTGCATCGCGCTGATGCAGCGCATGCTCGACGAGCGCCCCGCCCTCTGGCTCGAGGACATCGGCGAGGAGGCATGAGCACCACCCGCGAACCGGTGGCCACCGGCGAGGAGGTGGTCGACCCCGACTACCCGGTCACCCCCGTCCCCCGGCACGCCCGCAAGTCGTTCTTCTCGGTGGCCGTGGTGCTGCTCGGCTTCACCGTGTTCACCCCGACCATGCTGGCCGGGGCCTCCCTGGGCCCGGCGTTCGCCTTCGGCGACCTGCTGCTGGTGATCGCGGTCGGCTCGCTGGTGCTCGGCGTCTACGTCGCCGCGATGGGCTACGTGGGTGCCCGCACCGGGCTCACCACGGTCGTGATGGCCCGGTACACGCTGGGCACCCGCGGGGCGAAGCTGGCCTCGATCCTGCTCGGCGGCACCCAGATCGGCTGGTACGGCGTCGTCGTCGGCACGATCGGCGAGCTCACCGCGCAGGCCTTCGACTGGACCTCCTACGGCGCGCGCGCCGCGGTCATGGTGGTCACCAGCGTGCTCATGTGCGCCACGGCCTACTACGGCTACCGCGGCATGTACTGGGTGTCGCTGGTCTCCACCCCGCTGATCCTGGTGCTCGCGTTCTGGGTGCTGGCCCGCTCGCTGCAGGAGGTCGGCGGCTGGGCCGGGCTGGCCGCCATCGCCCCCACCACGTCGATGGCCTTCGCGGTCGCCGTCACCACCGTCGTGGGCACGTTCGTCTCCGCCGGCACCCAGGCGCCCAACTGGACCCGGTTCGCCCGGTCGGGCAAGCAGGCGGTGTGGGCCTGCGCGATCGGCTTCCTGGTCGGCAACGGCCTCATGGTGTTCCTCGGGGCCGTCGGTGCGCTCACCTTCGGCGAGGGCGACTTCGTGCTGGTGCTCTACCAGCTCGGCCTGGTGGGCTGGGGCCTGGTGCTGCTGTTCGGCAACCTGTGGAAGAGCAACGCCGACACCGCCTACGCCTTCGGGGTGGCCGGCGCCGAGCTGTTCGACAAGCCCAACAAGGCGCCGTTCGTGGTCGCCGGGTCGGTGCTGGGCACGGTGCTCGCACTGACCGGGGTGCACACCCACCTGGTCGACTAC
>Ga0325401_1007222_pt1 | contig 10778 bp, 8 predicted proteins | sample PopdelMetagenome_FD_205666 | JGI IMG/M metagenome (GOLD analysis project Ga0325401, IMG submission 205666) | Populus deltoides microbial communities from Bellville, Georgia, United States - Xylem-PdKOR-R2 | ecosystem: Host-associated > Plants > Phyllosphere > Stem > Wood/Secondary xylem | place...
GTCAATGGATTTTGTTTATTGTTTTCTTTTTATTCTGTGTATTATCAAATGTTTGTAGCCAAAAAATGGTGTTTACTATGTATATCTGTGCAAATAATATTCTGGCTTGAATTTTTATTCATTATATTATCTTTAGTGCAGATTGTGGGACCAATATCAAGTAACACGTTTATTAATATGATAGCAGGTATGATTTTTCCTGCACTATTGTGGTTTGTTATTAAACCTGAACTTGTAAAAGCAATATCTGAGCCAGATTTGCAAAAAAAGCTTATTAAATTTACTCGCAATAAGAATCTTTTTACATATGTTATGAATAAGCAAAAACGACATGAATTGATTCAATCTGATTCTATAATTACTTTGGGTGATAATAATGCCGTTAATGTTGTTACAATTGTATCAAATCCCTTTTGTCAACCATGCGCAAATATTCATAAGCATATAGAAGAGGTATTGATACAATCTTCTAACATCAAGATTCAATTGTTGTTTTTTACCAAAAATCAAGATGAAAAATCCTTAAAAATTGTAAAAATTTTTCATTATATATATATGACAGAAGGAGCTGATATATTACATGCTGCTATTGATGAATGGTATAAATCTATGAACTTTGATCAATGGGTAAAAAAGTTTCCAAATGTAATATATGAAGATGAATGGGTCTTAGTAGAACAGAACAACTGGTGTGATTATATTAATTTGGAATATACTCCTACTTTATTATTAAATGGAGCCAAAGTTCCCAGTCCATATGATATAACCTTATTACCAAATTTAACTTAAAAATTTGGCATTGCGGACAAATAATTTATTAAATTTAAACAAAATAATATCTTTCACCGCTTAATTATTTGAATGAAAAGTTTTCCTATCTATAAACAATTCGATCAAATGGATTGTGGGCCTACTTGCCTACGTATGATTGCTAAGTACTATGGGAAACATTTCTCTTTAAAAACTTTAAGAGATGCATCCTATATTACCAGAGAAGGCGTAAGTATGAAAGGAATAGGTGAAGCTTGTGAAAAAATAGGTTTTCGTTCTATTGGTGCTAAGATCACTTTCGAGCAACTTAATGACGAAGCAAAATTACCTTGCATTTTACATTGGAATCAAAATCATTTCGTTGTACTACCACCACAGGAATATGATCCTTCTAGTAAAAGCAGCCGCATTACAATAGTGGATCCTGCGTATGGAGAAATAAAAGTATCTAAAGAGTTATTTCTAAAATGTTGGTCATCTGATAACGATGGAGCAGGATTAGTTCTTATGCTTGAACCATCAACACGTTTCTTCAAACAAGAAGAAGAATCTACAACTCGTAGTAATTTGTCATTTTTTATTAACTATCTCAGTCCGTATAAAAAATATATTATTCAAATAATATTAGGTATGTTAGTGGGAAGTTTATTGTCTTTACTTTTCCCGTTTTTAACTCAAAGTTTAATTGATTTTGGAATTAATCAAAATAATATAAATTTTACCTATTTAATACTATTTTCCCAATTGTTCTTATTTATAGGAAACACATTTATAGAGGTTGTTAGAGGTTGGCTATTGTTACACATGAATACACGAGTTAATATCGCTATAATTTCAGATTTTTTAATAAAACTAATGAGGCTGCCTATACGATTCTTTGACAGCAAAATGGTAGGCGATATTACGCAACGTATACAAGATCATAACCGGATAGAACACTTTTTAACAGCGAGTACATTAAATACATTATTTTCACTACTTAATCTTATAGTATTTTCAATAGTTCTTGCTATTTATAGCGCAAAAATTTTAACAATTTTTATAATTGGCTCTTTGCTTTCTGTTTTTTGGATATTATTGTTTATGAGTAAAAGAAAGAATCTAGACTATGATCGTTTTCAACAGCAAAGCAATAACCAAAATAATCTATTTGAAATAATTACAGGAATGCAAGAGATTAAATTAAATAATAGTGAAACTAGTAAGCGTTGGGGATGGGAACGTGTGCAAGCAAAACTTTTTAAAGTAAGTATTAAAAGTTTATCCTTGGAACAATACCAAATCACAGGAGTCAACTTATTGAATCAGCTAAAAAATATATTAATAACATTTGTTGCTGCACGAGAAGTCATAAGTGGTACCCTAACTCTAGGAATGATGCTAAGTATATCATACATCATAGGGCAAATGAACTCACCACTTGAACAGCTATTAGGTTTCTTTCGGAGTGCCCAGGATGCACGTATTAGCATTGACCGTTTGGAAGAAGTACAGCAACAAGACGATGAGGAAAAGGATACTGATGTTCGTCTGGATAAAGAGATAGAGTTCCTACACACATCATCTAGTAAATCAAGTATATCTTTCAATAAAGTTTACTTTCAATACGAAGGCCCTGACTCACCTTTTGTGCTAAAAAATTTAACTATTGATATTCCTTTCGGGAAGACAACCGCTATAGTTGGTAGCAGTGGAAGTGGAAAAACAACTCTTATGAAGTTACTATTAAAGTTTTATGATCCAGTTGAAGGTAGTATTAATATTGGGCCTACTCCTTTGACTTCTATTTCGCCAAAGTGGTGGCGTGGGCAATGTGGTAGCGTTATGCAAGATGGTTATATTTTTTCGGATACAATAGGTCAAAATATTGGTGTTGAAGATGAAGTAGATCCTGTCAAGCTAGATGTTGCTATACAGACAGCTAACTTAACAAACATGTTAACGACATTACCATTAGGATTAAATACTAAGATTGGAATGTCTGGGAATGGTATTAGTGGAGGGCAACGACAACGTATTCTTATTGCCCGTGCAGTATATAAGGAACCAAAATTTATTTTTTTGGACGAAGCAACTAGTGCATTAGATTCAAGCAACGAAAAAATTATAATTGAAAATTTACAACACTTTTTTGAACATAGAACTGTTGTTGTTATCGCGCATAGACTAAGTACAGTTAAGCATGCAGATCAAATAATAGTTTTAGAAAATGGTGAAGCTATTGAGGTAGGAGATCATAAAACCTTAACAGCGAAAAAAGGACGTTACTACGAACTTGTTAAGAATCAGCTCGAGTTAGGCAACTAAATAATTTTTTACTACAAAATGCCTTTTTCCGTAATTGACCGCAGTGAAGAAGTTCAAGAAATTATTGGACGCGCACCGGGTTGGATTGTTCGTACAGGAACAGTTGTTGTAGCAGGTGTATTATTTGCTTTCTTGTTAGGTGCTTGGTTTATAAAATATCCTGATTTAGCTGATGCGCCTGTCACATTCTCTTCAACTACTCCACCCGTCCAATTAGCAGCTAATATTAGCGGCCGTCTTAGGACTTTATATGTTCATGATGGTGATTTTATACAAGCAAATCAAGTAGTTGGGATAATGGAAAATGCCGCCGTTCCTCGTGATGTTTTTTATTTAAGTAAAGTAGCAGGATCAATAGATACAACACTTAGTATTGATTATACATTATCTCATATAATCCTGCCTACCACCATACAAGTTGGTGATATACAAGCCGACTATACGATTCTATACCAGGCTATTATGAGCTATAAGTTCTTTATCAAAAACAATAACTATTCAACTCAAATATCTAATATAAGAACACAGATACAGTATTATAATAAAATCAATAATCAATTGCTAGCAAAACGTTTGTCACTTGATGAACAGCTGAAATTAGAACATCAGAAAGACAGTATTAATCAAATATTATTCGGAAATAAAGTCATTGCCAAATTAGATTTTGATAATAATCATAAAGCATATCTTAGTCAAAGACTGTTGTCTATTGATAATAGTACCAACATTATTCAGAATAAATCTCAACAATCAGAATACCTGAAGAACATTTCAGATATACAACATACACGTGATCAGGAATACCAAAATTTGATATCAAAGGTGCGTGAAGCTGCTAAGACACTGGTTGGCAGAATAGCACAATGGGATAAGCAATATGTATTAAGAACGCCCACTACAGGAAGAATTGCTTTTTTTAAAGTATGGACTCCCAATCAATATGTCAAAGCAGAAGAACCTATCTTTGTTGTTACTACTTCTTTGAAAGAACAAGTGATACGTGCTTCTTTACCGATTTACAAAGCAGGGAAAGTTAAGGTAGGACAACCAGCATTAATTAAGCTTGATGAATATCCTTTCGGAGAGTTTGGAATGTTACGTGGCACCATAGAAAAGATTAGCGAAGTGGCTTTGGACAAGAATTACATTATATCAATTCGATTGTCTAGTATGAGGACCACTACTGGATATAATATTCCACTGCGAGCAGAGCTCTCAGGAGTAGCACAGTTTGTAACAGAGGATCGTAATATAATCCAACGTATCTTCAGTCAAGTATATGGACGGCTTAAAACATAATGTATTTATTTATAAATTACAGTCGTTGAATACTTAAAAAACTTTAGGGTTTCTTCAATGAAATTCGGGTGGGAGTATCTTGTCCTGTGATGATCTTGTTAGTACTCAAAATAATAGCTTGAAGTATTTTACTCATATTTGAAAAATTTATCAGAGAAATTTCATCATTGACGCTATGATAGCTTTTACTTTCTGGAAGCTGCACTGTGCTTAAAGTATGTGCTGGTATACCAAGTTGTGCCAGCTTGTAATTGTCAGATCGATAAAATAAGTACTGTTCAGGATATGGATCTGGTTCGAAATGATAATTTGTGTTCAGTAGATTTCGTTGAAGTATAGTTCCCAAAGAGGATTTCTCAAAACCTGTGATGAATGCAGTTCCTAGTCCAAACTTGGCAGGCGTCCCTATCATCTCTATGTTGATCATTGCTATTACTTTTGCTGGATTCAGGTGATCGGCAAAGTAACTTGCGCCAAATCCGCCCACTTCTTCTGCTGTAAAAGCTACAAAAATTAATGTGCGTGCATTGTTGCGTTGCCGGGAGTAGTAGCGCGCCAATGCTACTACCCCTGCAGTTCCACTAGCGTCATCATCGGCACCGTTTGCGATCGAGTCTCCTTGTACAGCTGGTAAAAATCCTAAGTGATCATAATGGCTACTGAAAATTATCTGTTCTGCCGCATGAACAGGCGACTGTCCAGGTAAGATACCGATAACATTACATGCAGTAATTGGAGCTAGTTGAGTGCGACCACTGATTTGATAAGATCTAGGAGTCGACATTGTGGTAAGTAGCAGTACTGTAGTATAAGGCTTGGGTGGTGTTCTACTGTATTGATGTGTCTGCCAGTAGTGTGTTACCAAAGAGGTAAACCATTTAGCATGTTTGGGATGCACTAGCACTAATAGGTCGTGTTTATTAGCAAATACAGAATCAACATATTTTCCCAAAGAGGCTTGAGGACCAATATGTAGAACGTGCAATACATGCGGTGTAGAATTACTCCAAGAGAACTCCGACTGTCCAGAGAGTAACACTGTTTGTTCTCGTTTGAATAAAGTATCATTAATTCGTGCCGTCAAATTCGTGCTACGTGATTGATACAGAGTAAAGGATTGTAGTAGAGAGGTCTGACCTGGTAAAGGCTTCAGACCCGCCCGCCCGAATTCTTTCTCTAGATATTTAGCAGTAGCGAAAGCATTTGTATGCAAAGCGCGGCCTTGCATATCATCAGCTGCTAGCGTTTTCACTACTCGCTTTAAAGACTTAGGTGATAATTGACGAGCGAGAGAATTAATAGGAACTTGTGCAAAACTAGATGTACATAGTATAAGAATACAGTAAATACACCAAGCGAGACAGAAATTAAGCGGACGCATAATAAGAGCTATATTATGATGGGAATACAAGTAATTTGTAATACTAAGAAGTTTTTATAGAATTCTATTCCTTATCAATTATGCTTGATGAAGCTTTATGATCTCACAAATTGTGTCTTAGCAGCAACTGACTGAGGCGATATATTACCTAATTCGGCTACAGAAACTCTATTAGAGATCAATCACTTCAGTGCCCAAAAGCGAGCGCGCAATCAAACTCTGCTGCTCTACTGCTGCCTTTATTTCACGGCGCAGCAAACTCCCTTTCAACTCCCGCCAACTCCCGTTTCAGCTAAGAAAGCACGTAGAGGACTATCCATCGTTGCGGTCGCAGACATTTATATAGCACTTTTTATACTTCTAGATACCGCGTTTCTTGGTCTGGTCCCCTGGGCGGCCGCTCGTAGGTTCGTACTCATTGCGTGCTGCCAGCAACTCCTTCTTTTGCTGTTGCCTATGTATTGATTCGTGAAAAACCATTCCTACTTCTTCTGTTTGTGGCGCTTGGCTAAGCAGTTGTACGAAAGAGTGATACCCACCCGAAGAGTTAGCCGTGTATTGCTAGGAACCTCCCTTCCTAGAATGACACAAGGACTGTGGCTCTTTATCACACTAGTAAGCGCCGTGGCTGGCTTACCAAACGTGCAGTGGAGCGTGCGTGGCATTGGTATTGGCAGCGCACCCTTTGCGTACGCAAAGGGTGCCGTCTCACGGTGTAGCTCTGATAGCAGGGCTCGAACCTGCGACCACCCGGTCCTAGAGCCGGGCGCTCTTCCACTGAGCTATACCAGAGTTGGGGATGAGGGCAGGACTCGAACCTGCGGCCACCCGGGTGAGCGCCGGGCATTCTCCCACTGAACTACCTCATCCTAGTAGTGAAGCCTTTAGTTCTGCTCAGGTCGCAACGGCAGCGCTGGCTTGCCCGAGAAGTACCGGTGCCGCTTCAAGACCGTGGCAAGATACGGATTGCTGACGCTTACTCCATGCACGAGTTCCGGGGTGGGTTGAAACGGCACGACACCGTGCGGCCGCGGCGCAAGCCAGCCCGACTTTTCGGGGTCGAGGCCGGCCTGCTGGCAAGCGGCCGCTACCTGCGCGCGCGTGCAGATGGCGGTACCGGCCAACACCTCCCAGGGCAGGGGCAAGGCGGCCCACACCTGGGTATTGGAGTCGAGTCCTTGGCCGGCGCTGCGGTGCCAGGCGGCCACGTCGGCGGCCATCAGGCGCAAGGCTTTACCGAAGCACAGCTCTTCTAAGACGAACTCCATACCCAGCGCATAGAGCAAATTAATCCAGTTGTCGCGAGCCTTGTTCCAAGCACCAGCGGCGGCATTCCAGGTGGAGGAATCATCTCCGCGCTTCACAAGCATGGTCTGGCGCGCAAAGGTGTTGCGGGCCCAGACCTCGTGCAAGTAGGTGGCCACCTCCTGCAGAAAGGTGGTCCAGCGGCCGAGCAGCTGGCCTTGCTGCTCGCTGGTGAGCCGGGCTAAGACCTGGGGGGCGGGGTCCACGTGGGCCATGACCCACCAATTGGCCGTCGCGCTGGCGGGCTGCGCCGCTGCCCCTAGCCAGCGTGCCACGGGGGAGGGCGCCGTGCCGGCACAACGCTGAAACAGCATGTCGGCTACTTCGTCGTAGGGCCGCTGCTGGCCGCTGATCGTGAATTCACTGCGCAGGTTGCAACGAGCCGTGTAGTAGGCAACGAAGGCGGCGCTATCCAGGTCACGGGCAAACGCTTCGTAGGCGAGGTCGTGGGCGAAACCATGCTTGGCCACTTGTTCCAGCTCCAGCTTACGCCATTCCCCGAGCAGTTTGAGCAGCTTCTCCTCCAGGTGGCGCACCGAGCGGAAGAGCTTGTTGTAGCGTCGCTTGGATAGGTCTACCCCAGCCGCCGTTCGCGCAGCTCTGTCTAAGCGGTCGGTGCGGTAGTTGTGGGCTTGGTACTGCTTGCCGATCAACGGGTTGAGTTGCCGCAGAAAGGCTTCTACTTCCTCCGGGGAGTCGTAGCGCTGCGCAGGGGGGAGCGGCACGCCAAACAAGTCGGCCGCTTGCTGCACCTGCTGGGTGGCCCCTACAGGCGTACGAAAGGTTTGGAGCAGGGAGGTGTACTGCCAGACGCTTTGCCGCACGGAATGGCTAGCGGCTTTGCGCAGTGTGGCCAGCTGCTTGGGCGTCAAGCGGTCCTGCAACAGGGACACCAGCAGTTCGGCAATGTCTTCGGGGCGCCGCCGCTGCCGCAGGGTTTCGTATAAAGGCAATAGATCCATGACGCGACGAGTAGCAGGAAGTAGACAAAGGATAAAACGGCAAGAACAGAAGCAGCCTGCCTAGTTGCCGCGCTGCTTAGCCGAAGGAAAAGTACACCGTGGTACTGCCGTTTTCTTTCGCGTAGGCTAAGAAGCGCCGGAAATTACGCAGGTCTTGGCCGAAGTTATTATCGATATAGCCATCACCGGGATTCTGGGTAAAATCAGCAAAGTAGGTTTCGCTGTGGAGCGTGTCAACCCCATGATCGGTCAAGCGGCTGGGTAGGTCTTCGAGGAGTGGAACCTGGTGAAGCAACTGGTCGATGAGCGTTGCTACGATGTCTAGGTTGCCAGTAATCCGCGCTTTGTCGGCCGTTGCGCGCTGTACTATTTGCGCGCGTTCTTCGTCATCATCGGCCAGGCTTAATTGTTCTTCCAAGGACTCATCCGTGAAATCCGTAATCATGTCGTATAAGGGCGAAATATCGAGGCCCGTCAAGCGACCAATCTGCTCGAGTTCAGGTTCGCCCTCAACGACATTCCGGCGGCACATCAGGTTGCAGAACCTTCGGCTCAAGCTGTGCAGGCAAAAGAAGTCCTGTTCGTCAGTATCGAGTTCTTCTTGATTGTTGGCTTGTAGAAAAATATCAAGGCCCATAAGGTGGTAATAAGTGAAAATTAGTGTAGCAGAAAGTAGTCGGTGCGGGTTTAGGTAGTGGTAGAGGATGTGCTGCTAGGACGGCTGAATAGGCTTCTCAGCAACAGGATCGAAATGCTGATCGTGAGGGTGGCGTCAAGCAAGTACCGGAACACCGAAAGGACCTCTAGGTCTTCGAAGTCGGGGAAGGTTCTGGCAGTTAGGGAAGTGCTCCCGAGCGTATAGAGGATGAACAGCACCTTGCCCCGGCTTTGGTTGGTGCGGAGTAGGTAGCCGGTACCGAGCACCAGCAGGAAGCTAATGGCCAGCTGCCCATAGGCCATCTGGCGTAGGGTATGGAGGATCGTCGGATCGGCGGCAGCGAAGCGCTCGTGCTGGTAGGTGTCGGCCAGCCATATGCCGGTACCCATACGAGCTGGGAGCATATGGAGCACGGCCCACACCACATAGAGGTTGAAGGCTAGTTGCACCACGCGGGGAATATCCATCCTCATTCTAGCTAGCTAATAGGGTCGATCGTTATTACTACAATCCTTTTATACCTCGGCAGGGCGTGTCATGCCTTGCTTGATAATGAGGCTAGCGGCTCCGAGTTGTAGCCCTAGGCTGGTGAGGTTGGTGGCCAACATTACTAGGTCAACAGCTTCGCTTGGGATGGCTCGGAGGACGACGAAGGCTCTCCAACTAACATGAAGCAGGAGGATGACCTTGGCCCACGTGTTGCCGGTCCGCAGGGTAAAGCCAGCCCAGCCTAGTAGGGCTAGCAGTAGTATAAGGCCACCAACCATAACCACGACTAGTACATGGTCACCGCCTTCCTGGCCAGTTTTATAGAGGAGCTTCAGCAAGGGCCATTGTACTTGTGCTATGTGCAACAAGTAGCCAACGGCTAGGCCTGCCAAGTAGAGGTTAGAAGCTAGGATATCGTCTTTACGTCGGGATGCAGGCATGTTTTTACGCAAGGATCAGCTGCTGGGTAGCGATAGAGAAAGCCCGATAAATAAAGGCTTAGCGGTAGATAAAAAGAAGTTAAATGTATGAAGCTACAATATAAGATTTGTGCTATACAATAAGTAAGGGTAGCTAGGTGGGTGATTAGAAAAGATACGCCCGGTCTCAAGTACAGTAGGCGTAACGGCAAAGCTACTGGTAAGCTGCCCTGGATAGGGGACCAGCCTTGTATCTTGGGCGCTGTGACAGAAGCAACGCTTCCCGAACTGGCCGAGCGTATCTGCATCCTATTAAGCATTATGAGCCGCTTCTTTCGCCGACCCACCTTGCTGGACCAATACCTACGCGGGCAACTAAGCTTCGCGCAATACCAGGCTGCTCGCAAGCGTAAGTTGCAGACCAAAATTCAGTGGGATATCGATGCTGGTAACACGGATCGAGCTATCAAGCGCTTGGAAGGTAGTATGCGCGACTACGCGTTTGACCCCGACCTGTGGCGGTGGTTAGCAACGCTGTATTTGGTCGCGGGACAAGATGCTAAAGCGGGGAAGTATTTTTATCTGGTAGACCAGCTCACGGCGAAGGAGCAAGCGGCGGTAGCGGTGTTCGAGAAGTCACTTGGCAACTGTCCACTCGGCATCAGCCGAAAGCTGACGCCTTTGAAGTTCTTTCGTTACGACCATCTACCGGTGTACGCCCGGCAACGGTACCAAGAACTCCTACTGCGGATTGAAGCCCGCTTCGGGTGCGTGCCAAACTTTCTAATAGGACTGAAGCATCAGCTACGGAAACACGGCATAGGTACCCCATAAGCAGTTTGCTTGAACAGAACCAACGTGCTACAATGGCCACGAGCCTCAGCGAAACAGATACCGGTACAAGCGAGAAAGCAACGGTTTGCCTTGGACACCTTCTCATCCTTCCTTTAGAAAAGGTCCAACTAGGTTCTCTTAGCGATAGAAGTTTAATAGCAAGGATCGTGTTTTGGTAGTTAGTCAGACCTAGCCTACTTTGAGGCTCCCTACTTTCTTGCTTGTTCAGCCGTCGCTACATGAATCCGCACAAACGCCAATCCATCCTCAACTTACCAGCCCCAGAACGTTATGGCTACTTAATTCGGAAGATAGCCGATGAGGAGACTGTTTGGCTGTTGCGCGACGCTGAA
>Ga0325401_1007226_pt1 | contig 10777 bp, 10 predicted proteins | sample PopdelMetagenome_FD_205666 | JGI IMG/M metagenome (GOLD analysis project Ga0325401, IMG submission 205666) | Populus deltoides microbial communities from Bellville, Georgia, United States - Xylem-PdKOR-R2 | ecosystem: Host-associated > Plants > Phyllosphere > Stem > Wood/Secondary xylem | place...
TAGCATGTCAAAAAAGTTAAAAACAATTAATTTAAAGTTTTTTTAATTTAAAAATCTAAAAAAAATCAATCCAACCAATAACTATAACATACATTATTGTCACTACCATTCTAATAAACATTATGACCTTATTAGTGTAGCCGCTTAATTCAACGTAAATACATAGTTATGATTTGTTGTGTACTCTACAAACAACTCCCGACACCAACAGCATTCAACTTGTCTTCTCAAGCTCTTTAACTGCTAACCACCAGCACTAATGTTAGAACTGTCCAACTGCTAACAACTAGAACGCGGTGACAATTGAACAACAAATTTTTTTTTTTTTGTAATGAAAATATTTTTTCAATAAATATCTCTCTCAATAAGCTTTAGTTTCAATATTTTTATTTATCTTAAAAGAAAATTGTAAATAAAAAAAAACCTCCAAAACTGTGGAAGGGATTTTTTTTAAACATAAAAAATATAAATAAATTGTTTAAAATTTAATTAAATAAATAATTACACTAGAAAAGATATCACCGCAACAAAGCAAGAGTAGAGTCGGTTGGAGGGCAGAGTTACTTAAGATCAAATACTGTGTGTAATCACAGTAAATAGTTAAAAAATTGAAACCGAGGTAACAAAACAATGTCCAGTCTCCAAACAACCTCCCTCCCTCCCGTCTGAAGTGGAGCAGTATATAACTATATATAATAATTACTGTAACAAAATTCAATCTTTGCATTTCACCCACCAGCAAAACCACCGCTAACAATGGAACCTACCAAGTTCAGAGGGAAGCAGCCGATGATAGTGGACATAGAGCAGATGCCTGAGACACCTCACCGTGGAACCCACCACCGAAGGGCCCACTCCGACACTTCTTTCCGCTTCGACGACCTCCTCATCTTTGATGCTTCTGACTTCGACCTCCCCCCTCTCGACGACCTCCCTACTCCCAACACCACCACTCACCCTCCACCTGCCGCTCCCGTGGCTGTTGACTCCTTGTCCGATGACTCCACATCCAACGGTCAGAATCAGAAGCCCAAGCCCGTCAATCACCTCCGGAGCTTGTCTATGGACTCCGAATTTTTTGATGGCTTGAGTCTCGGGGCTGCCGGCTGTGGAGATGAGAAGTTGGGTGGGAAAGCGGTTGCGGGAGAAAAGAGGGCTGCGGACCACCACAGGCATAGTTATTCCATGGACGGGTCATTTGAGGCAGAGTCTCTCATGATAGATGGTGTCAAGAAAGCTATGGCTCCTGATAGACTTGCAGAGCTATCTTTGATTGATCCCAAAAGAGCTAAAAGGTTTGGCCTTTTCTTTTTCTTTGTCTAATTAATCTCCAATGATTAATTTTAACTGTTTTTAATTTTCTTCTTAAGCTATATCTTATATGTTTTAACTATTGCATTTTTACAGTAGAAAGATAGAAAAACACTTATGTGTTGTTATTAGTTCTGTAATCTCTAAAGGCTTTTCTTTTTGCTGTTCAAATTGTCATTTTGCTCAGTAAAATGAAGAGTGATGAGGATTTCTTAATGAAATGTCTCTGTTTTGTAGGATTCTTGCCAACAGGCAATCTGCAGCTCGGTCGAAAGAGAGGAAAATCAAATACACTAGTGAGTTAGAGAGGAAGGTGCAGACGCTTCAGACTGAAGCAACCACTCTCTCCGCACAGGTCACGATGCTGCAGGTATAGGTGGATTTTGTTTTTGTTTAATGACTTTATCTAACTTATTTGATAGATATAATTAGATTTGGTTTCTTTCGCTGAAATTGTGCTTCATTGCCCTATTATGTTATGATTTTTTGTATGGGAATGCATGGACCTGCAATATTTTGTTTGTTACGTCTTACATGTAACTAATCATTGGATCCCTTGATTAATGACTCTGATCTCTTGATGGAGTGATTAACGACTTTGATCTCTTGATTGCAAGTTCATTTGATACCATTTTGAGAGATATATTAGAGTAATTGGATGGAAAAGTATAGAAGCTACGGTATTTTATGATTGGGCTGTGTTGAGGCATTTGCCTCAACATGCTGCCTTATTTGTTTTTCAACCATGTCCTTTCCATAATAGGAAGTTTACGTCCGATCACATTTTTTGCATTTGTGAACAGTTTTTCATGACCGTGATCACATGGGTTGATTTGATGAAAAGAAGTTACCTGGCTTTGCCAAGTTGGGGTCAGCCAAAATGGCTGCTTGTGTTATCATACAACAGATATCTGTATTAATAAAAACAATGGTTACTGGCCAAAATTTTACAGGACTTAAAAATCCTGTTCGTACCGTGCATGCACTCAGGAATGATTTCATAGAAAAAGATTGAGCAAGAAATTTGTTTTCCAGCCAAAGAATTGTGTGATTAATCAATCATTTCAAAACTTTTAGCCAAAACTGTGAGTTCAATGCTCACTATCCTGACTCAATACTATCTGCTTAAGCATGTGCCCCGCTGTCATTCCAAGATACTGCATATCGTAGTTCTTGTGCTACCACGTGTACATGCATAGTACATGTGGATCCAAATGAAATTTCAATAGATATGAACTATGAATATAACTACGCACCGCCCTGTTTCTGCATGCCCATAAATGCCCCCCATGGAAGTATTTATCAGCCTTAGCTCCGAGACATGCCCCTGGAAACTTAACTGAAAGGTTAGCTGGAATTTTTTTAGCATTTATTGTCAAACGTTCTGAACCTGTGTGAGATTTCAAATCATCTTGACTTCCATTATGTCTGTCCATAATCTATCAGTTGGAACCAATAGTGAAGATGCTAGTTATCTTAGATGATTTTGTCCCTTGGGCATTGTTTTGAGGACATGAAATTAAATCCTGCATTCGCCATGCATACAAAGTAGCGTTTCAAAGCTCTGTTTCAAGTTTTTTAATACATCTAAATTTAGCGTAAAATTGGAGCCTACACAAACACCTCCCTGAATCTGGATTGTTTTTCTTAAAATATCTTAGATAAACTTCTCTGTTTGGAAAGTTATCTAAGTCGCAGACAAGATTCCATTGTCAAGTTGTTTAGTGTGCTTCTAAAATCTTTGTTATTTACAGCTTTATTTAGGATTCTTGTTTTCACTCTTACCTAGTTATTAATCTTCAGAACAATATTTGTGTTTTCTAATACCGATTGTTCATTCATCGATACCTTAATGTATTTTGACAAATATGTACTATTCTTTGTATTAGACAGGTATACGACTTTTCCTAAAATGATGGGTTTCCTATTTTCAAACTGGCAAATACTTTCCATATCTGTGGATTTCCTGTAAGATGCAATGATATTTATTGAACATATATAAATTGTGGACTGTGCTCAGGTTCTATATAGTTCTAGTAAATGTTGCAATATTTCCTGTTCCATTTGCATGTGCTTTTTTGAAATTGATTTTATATGATATGGATTTCTTGTTCGAAATTGTGCTAATTTATGCAGAATTGTCTATTTCCTTCCAGTCACCTGGTGGCACACTATTTTACAATCTATAGAGACCACATTAGTTAGTACTTGCTAAAATCCTAGTCAGGAAAAACACATACGGAAAAATATGGAGGTAAGCTAATGTTAGTGTATATTTTTTCTTATTGATGCAGAGAGACACTAATGGGTTGACGGTTGAGAATAAGGAACTGAAACTGCGATTACAGGCTATGGAGCAACAAGCACACCTTAGAGATGGTACGCATTTCGAACAAGAGTGCTTTCTCTTTTGGAGGCATATAGGGGCTATATAAATAAAATAATCACATTTTTCTAATTGTTTGACATTGAAATATACGTGGACATAGACGAAGCACTCCACGTGGTATGCAAACTTGCTCCTCTTTCAGCAATTGATTGATGTAATATCCCATAATTGGCCAATCTTAAAGAGAGTGTCGGTGGGTTTGGGTGGAGGTGTGTTTGTATCTCGGCATCATTTAACCAAAAGCATTATGTTGATACCATGCTTTGAGATTTTAAAAATGGGAGAAATTTTAAATTTGTTTAAGAGAAATACCTTCTATTATTTCCATATGAACAAATTTATTTTGCTATTGCACGCTGCCAAAATGCTCGTGTTTATTTATTTTGAATACGTTCACTTTCTAGTTTCTTATCGGTAGTTTTAGGGGATGAATCTAGGGTAGCGATGAATTGGTGTTTTATGCATTTCCATGGTGTGCAGCTCTGAATGAAGCATTAAGGGAAGAGGTGCAGCGGCTTAAGATAGCAACTGGTCAGATTACAGCTGTCAATGGAAACCCTTTCAATAGAGGTCTAGCTCCTCAATTTTCCTCTCACCAGATCTTACCACCCTTTGGCAACCAGCAAACTCAGCAGCACCACCAACAGCAGCAGATGCACATGCCGCAGTCATCCACCACTGGACAGACGCTTAACGGGCAGCCCTGCCCTAGCTTCCCAGACTTTAGCCAGAGGGTCTAATGTCACTGGGGAACTTTATCTGCTGGAATTTAATGTTGCAAAATAGAAATTAATTCGACCGAAGTAGGCATCTTGTATATGTAAGCATGTATATTGTTTGCAGGCAAATGTTGTGAAAGAGTACGTGCTCATGGCTCCCGTCACAGCAGGCTATGTTATCCTTAGGACAGATTTTATTCACCACATGTTGCATAGAAATTAGGACACTTCATGAGACAATTGGGTGGATGACTATTGTAATCTTCCATGTGCAGAATAATTAGCCTTTGGCATTGTAGGACTAAACACCACACATCTTCCTTTGAAATATATTTTTTCCTTGCCTGGTTTCAACCAGCTACAAGTACACCTTGGTCTGAGATTATCCTCTAATCCATGCACGGTTAGAATGGAAAAGGAGCATGCAATTTTTTAGCCATCAATAAAATCCTTGAGGGTAGCTATATTTTATTCCTCCCTAATGGCTGCCAGTTCTCTTCTAGTCTTTTCCTTCTAAAGAAGAAAAGTTTTGGTGGCGGGTGGTGGAAATATTTTGCAGGGTTCTTCGGTACAACTCATTGCAGTTCTTGATGGAGAGTATCTTTTCCAGTTCTTTCTTTTCTCTCATCTCCTGATCACTCGACAGTTAACAATCAAAGAGTTGAGTTAGAGAATGCAAACAATTTAACGCGGGATCTTTATAATATTGTATTTGAGTGCTTATTCGTTTCTGGACACCAAATGAAGCAGTCATGTTGGAGATTAGTAGCTTCATTTTTTCTCTCTTTTTTTTTTTTTGTGATAGATGAAGAAGGTTACAATGATGTTTAAATTAATGCTTGTTTTCGTGGTTGAACATGCTTTGTAAAGTGCTCTGCAGACCTTTTTTTGTATGAAAAGACATTGATTTTGTAGTTTATCCTGTTTTTTTTTAAAGTATTTTTTAAATTGAATTTTTGTTTTAAAAACATTAAATTAATTATTTTAAATATTTTTTAATGGTTTTGATGTATAAAAAATATAAAATATAAAAAAATATTATTTTTATTGAAATTTTTTTAAAAAAACCACAGCTTTTCCAACCTGCAAAGGATAACAAACATTAAGCAGACAACTTTTTCAACCTTTCAATTATGGAATTTAAAAAAAAAACAGTCTCAAACCTCTCTATATAAAGAGGCTTTTCCCAAGTTTTAGAGGCAGAAGTGCGTATCGAATCCATGAAAACAGCCTCTCTTGTTGACCAGCGTCGTCGAGGGGATGGGAATGATCCATTCCTTGAGGCTGATCGACGTGAAAGAGCAAGAAAAGAAGCTGCTGCTAAAAGGGCACATCCAACTTTGCATCATCTGTAAAAGTCATCAAATACTCTCCTTTGATAATTCCTTTTGACTTTCTATATTCTCATCTAATATCATCTAAACAAATCTCTATTTCTGGATACAAATCAAATAATTTATATCTCGTGGTTTCTATACAAATTTAAGTTTATATACATACATACATACATACATACATATATAGATACATATATATGCTTTGTATTTGTTAAAGTATCCTCTCATTTCTAGACTTGCCTCTTCATTTTGTTTTAAATAAAGTGTATCAGCTAAAAACCTATAACCAGATCTCTAAATCACTTTCAAGCGTAACAACACCACATATTTATTTTTATTATTTATTTTTATATTTTTATTATCTGTTTTTATTATAGTATCCATTTCTCATTGGTAAAAACAATAACAAAACAAGTACGCATATTTGATGGTACAAGAGATTTGAAATTCAAAGTAACTATAGATGACTAGAGATTTTGCATATAGGTAGTTGCTGCAGAATTCCTTGTAGTATCTTTGGAATCCTCTCCTGATCTTTTGTGGTTGTTATGTCAGCTAATACTCTAACAGCGAATACTGAATCAGAAACAAGCAGGCAGCAATTATGGTATAATTTGGAACAACAGAAGAATATCAGAGAGAAATGCATATCAAGACGCTTTCAAAGGATAAGAAATGTGTGACTGACCACCATCACATCTTGTATCCTTCATTGTTCCACAGAAGGCAACAGCTAGGCAGACAAGCTATACATTCTCCCATGATTCCTCTTCTTGCTCTAGCATGAGCTTATGGTAGTTTTGAAACTCCCAGAGATTCCATAGCTAATGAACAGCAGGCAATCAGAAGTGACGAAAAGAAGAACACAGACAGAATAAGTCGCCATTTGAGACTGTAGTGCCCCTCCAGTCATCCTTGGTTAAGTTTATGCTGTCTTTGTTTTGCTCAACAATGGAATGTGTTGAAAACAACGGGTAGTTATTTTTTTGCCTTGATTAGTAAGGGAGATCAAGAACTTGCTCGGATGGTTGGATGCACTGGCGGACCAAAAAACTACCCAGAAAAAAGCAGTTACTGAGTGCCCAGTTTCCGCAGCCTGCTCTTATCACCATGAAGCTCCTGTGATCCTAACAAGTGTTCCATATGAATGGCGATTTTGACTTGTGAGCAATTTGAGATCAGTAGATAAGAAAACAGGGAAATAAGGAAACATAGTAAAACAGGGAAAACCTCAAAAACATATCTAAATTCCAGAAACAATAACTGTGCTCTTACATAATGAAACAACGACAATAGAGTGGATTAATTCTCACTCATGATAATACACTTAACTTGTGCAAAGCACAAGCACAATTCTCACACCCTACATCTACTGCAATACAAGGAGGCTGAACTCCTCCATCCCGATACCAGGTTGAACGTTTTTCAACTAATTCATTCAAGAAATCATCCAGCTTCTCAATTGTGACACTAGGCATAACCACAACATGGGCAATATTTCCTTGGCAAGCGAGCTGCCACCTGCGAACAAATTCCTCATCTAGAGGCCGCTCAAATACAACTGTGCTGCTGAGCTCGTTCAACATAGCACTTATCCCAGCATCATGCAATCGGTCCTTCAAGTAATGAGCATTTCTGAGACACTTCTGTACTTCTTTCTGGAACCCTTTATATCCTTTTCTGTTAAGCGTGTACCAAAGGAAGATAGGAGCATGGCCGTTGCGGCTTCCCATGATTGTTGCATCCCTTGAAGCAAGGTACTCAACATTTCTCGAGAGAACATCAATGTGCTCCATCCTTGTTATCTGAACACCACATGGCATTGGGCATCCCACAAACTTGTGGCCAGAAACACTAACGCTTCCAATGGGCTTTTTGAAAGTAACCTTTGGTGCCTGTTTACCACCAACAAAAATGAACAACGCAGAGAAAACCAGGACCACAACACTAACAGCAAAAGTAATTCTACATGACCCTAATGCAGAAAATTGGAATATGTGACAGCAACATACTTAAAAGCTACAGGGGAGACAACAGGGACACCATGACATCATGATGTCACACTAACAAAATGAAATGTGGCCATTTCTTGTTCCCTGCAAGTTGTGGCATAAACATAATGTTTTGCTTCTTCCATTTCCATCAATGATTTCCATAATGTTCAACAACTTTATATATCAGCATATCAAATATAACGCCAGAAAAGAGAAAGGGCTCCAGAATTAAAATGACCATAAATGTAATAAAAGATTTTAAATTGTTCCAAGTGCACTGGGGCTGGTGACGCCCCCCCAGAAACATATAAACTAGGTGATTCAGTCCTTTTGTCAAAGTTATTTAAGATGAACTACTAAATTCCTAATACACTTAAGTGAAGCAGAACAACTGGAGTCATGATGTTCCGAGAGTCTTAAGGAATACACAACAAATCACACCTTCCTATGCTCAATCTAATCATCTTCTACCTGGAGTCAATAAAATCACTTACACGTTTGACAAAAGGCATCATGAGTCCAAATAAAGCTCCATCGCAGTGAATGTAGAATCGATCTTGCGAAAATCCACTTTCTTCAAGGGTTTGTATCACAAGATCAAGATCATCAACTGCTCCTTTGACAGTTGTGCCTGCAATAAGAATGGTTCGTTAAAACAAATTAATAATGCTCAAGCATATAGACACAGGCATGTGTCTGCATAAGTGTGTGTGTGTGTGTAGGCATGTGGGTATGTAAGAGAGAGATGGATACCTATGTTAACGTTAATAATGGCTGGTTTGTCCTTGTTAGCAAGTAGTTTAGCTTTAAAATCAGCACAGTCAATCTCGCCAGAGATCAGACAAACAACCTTTTCACAATCCATTCTATACATACGAGCAGCTTTGAAAACAGAATAATGCGACTCCCGTGATGCATAAAGAACTCCATCGGGAAACACTTCCCTCCTGAACAATTGAGATGTGTTAGAAATTCACTCTTTTCCAGCACATAATTCAACTCCTTAAACACTCAGAAAGAAACACGACAAAACTACTTACCCAACTAGAATCCCATGAAGATTGCCTTCTGTACCACAATTAGTTATGTAACCCCAGTATTCATTTTTCTCAATCTCCCAAAGACGTGCAAACCAGTCTAGAACACCAACTTCAAACTGTCTTGAATGGACACCGTAGTTACTCTCAATGAATGGGTCGCCAAGATTGTTGATGGAGAAATGTTGCAACTGCCCCAAAGCACCATAATCGAAGTCCAAATTATAAGGATAACCTAAAAAAAAATGAATGTTAGAACTCAAAATAATTACATTCCATAGTAGCCACAGAAACAAGCAGGCTCTCCCAGCAACCAGCACCATAGTTTAGGCAAAACATAACAACTTTTTTTAAAAAAAAATAGAAAAGAATACCACTCAAATTGTATGTATACACTTCGAATTAGCAAAATGATTACCAAATTCGGAGCAGTGTCAACAAATCTGATTCCCGCATTGAAGAAAAAACTAATTATTTATGTCTACAAAGCATAAACATGAAACTAATGTTTTATTCGATCCAGTTTTCCCATACAAAAAAGGAAACAATAAATTAATAGCAAGCAAGATTCTGGAATTGAAACATTAACATAAGCTATTAAAAAGTAGCGTAGTCATAACAAGTAGTATCACTAATTATGTTACAGAATAAATAAATCAATTAATTACCTAAATGATATTTGGTCCTTTCCATTAAGTTCTTTCGGTAGCGAGCCAAAACGCTAGCCATGTACGCTTCTTTGTCTCCGGTAAATTCATCGTTAGCCTCGGGTTCCGTGACTTCGAGGCACGTGGTGTGCACGTTCTTCCCTAACACTATCTCCCTGCCATTTTGCTTATCTCCATTTTCCGCCGCCACAATCGGAGGCAAAGGCTCCGGTTGAACAACAGCCGAGATATCGAAATCCTCGATCTCAGCCTTCCCGTTAACGTGAACAGACACTGCATCAACAACTTCCATGGTTTCTACTGGTGCAAAAATAGACGTTAAAAAAATGAGAGAGGATGATTGAAGTATTAGTTGTTTGCGTAAACGAGGAATGATTCTTATGTAACTGTAGATCTGTGTGAGAGAGAGAGAGAGAGAGAGGTGGCTGAATGCTTGCTTGGAAGAAGCGAGTTTAATTAAAGAGAAGGAATTAGACAGTGATTGGTTGGCTATTTATATAGCATAGACTTTTGTAGTAGTTTAGTTACTTTCTCCAGAAGAAATAGAAATAAAAATGTAAAAGAAATGTATTTAGTTGTAAAAACAAATATAGTGATTTAAAATAATTATATCTTGAGTTTAGTTTTAAAATAAATTTTTATATTTTTAAAATAAAAGGCATAAAGAGACATGCAAATGTTTCTTTAAAATTATATTGAAATAATTTTTTATATTTTCAAAATATAAAATACATAAAACATATTTATAATGTTTTTTGTTTTTTTAATTATAATACAATAACCCAACGTTACTTTAGAATTTTTATTTATTTTTAATGAGAAACTAGAATTTTTTTTTTTTGCATTTCAAAAGTATTTTTAAAAAAATTAAAATTTTTTATTTTTTTACTTTAAATTAATATTTTTTGATGTTTTTAAAGCATTTTGATGTGTTAATAAATAATTTTAAAAAATTAAAAAATATATATTATTTTGATATATTTATAAATAAAAAACACTTTAAAAAATATTATATCTCTTCAATTTAATTAAAAATTAATTATGTGTTCCGATGCATCGAATTCAGAACATTGTGTAGAATTTGAACTTTAGCCGGCAAGGAGAAAATATAATAATGAATTTAAAATAAGAATTTGACAGGGTTTTTTTTTAAAAATGATTTTTATGTTCACGAGGTGGCTATTTGTGTATCATAGCACCCATAAAATATTTAAACATGATGCAAACAACTACTCCCCGTATAATTAGGGTCTAAATTAAAGTATCCTTCAAGATTTTTGTGTACACATTCCTATGAGTTATGATAGATTTATTTATTTTTT
>Ga0325401_1007230_pt1 | contig 10776 bp, 9 predicted proteins | sample PopdelMetagenome_FD_205666 | JGI IMG/M metagenome (GOLD analysis project Ga0325401, IMG submission 205666) | Populus deltoides microbial communities from Bellville, Georgia, United States - Xylem-PdKOR-R2 | ecosystem: Host-associated > Plants > Phyllosphere > Stem > Wood/Secondary xylem | place...
CGGGACCGCCTGGCCGAGACCATCGCCCGCACCGCCGAGGACACCGGCTTCATGCTGCTGGCCAACCACGGCATCCCGGCGGCGATGATCGAGGCGGCCTTCGACGCCGCCTCCGAGTTCTTCGACCGGGACGAGGCGTTCAAGCTCCGCTACCGGATCGGGGAGCTGAACATCGGCTACCTGCCGCAGGGCGCGCAGGTGGTGCGCACGAGCAAGGTGAACAACAACACCAAGCCGAACCTCAGCGAGAGCTTCTACATCGTGCGCGACCGCGCCGAGGACGATCCCGACCTCCTCGCCGGCAAGCCCTTCGTCGCGCCGAACCGCTGGCCGGAGGGGATGCCAGGGTTCCGCGCCGCCACCACCGCCTACTTCACCGCGATGGAGCGGATGGCGCACTCCATGCTGCCGGCCGTCGCGGCGTCGCTCGACCTGCCGCCCGACCACTTCGACGCCGACTTCCGCGACCCCTCCTGCACGCTGCGCCTGATCCGCTATCCGGCCCAGCCGGTGCAGGAGGAGAACCAGTTCGGCTTCGCGCCGCACATCGACACGAACTTCCTCACCTTCCTCGCGCAGTCCAAGCTGCCGGGGCTGGAGGTGCGGACGCGGGAGGGCGAGTGGCTGCGCCCGCCCGCCATCCCCGGCACCTTCGTGGTCAACACCGCCGAGATGCTCGGCCGCTACTCCAACGACCGCTTCGCCCCCACCCCGCACCGCGTGGTGAACAGCAGCAACGCCCTCCGCCACGCCATCCCGTTCTTCTACGGGCCGGGCAACGACGCGGTGATCCGCGTGGTGCCGAGCTGCGTCACGGCGGAGAATCCGGCGCGCTACGAGCCGATCCTCTACCTCGACCACCGGCGGAAGCTGAACATGACGAACTTCCCGCATCGCCAGGGGGCGGCCGCGGCGGGCTGAAGGCCGCCCGCGCCGCTCAGTTGCCCGGCGCCAGCTCCGCCCGCAACTCGTCGATCATGCGCAGCGTGCCGTCTCGCCGCTCCAGGTGCCAGAAGGTCCAGCCGTTGCAGGACGGCGCCTCCTGCACCGCCGCGCCCACCTGGTGGATGCTCCCGGTGATGCGGCCGCAGCGGAGGGTGGCGTCGGCCCCGACCTCGGCCGCCCAGCGGCGGTGGCGGTCCCACAGCTTCGTGCCGGGCGGCACCAGCCCGCGCTCGACCAGCGTGCCGAAGGGGATGCGCGGCTGCTCGCGCTTGGCCGGCAGCGCCAGCGCGACGCTCTCGGGCAGGGCCTCCACCGCCGCGATGCGCGCCTCGGCGGCGTCGGCGTAGGCGTCCTCGCGCTCGAGGCCGATGTAGCGGCGCCCCAGCCGCTTCGCGACCGCCGCCGTGGTGCCGGTGCCGAGGAAGGGGTCCAGCACGACCTCCCCCGGCGCGGTGCAGGCGAGGATCACGCGGTGCAGCAGGGCCTCCGGCTTCTGCGTCGGGTGCAGCTTGCGCCCGTCCGCCCCGCGCAGCCGCTCGTGCCCGGTGCAGAGCGGGATGTGCCAGTCGCTCCGCATCTGCTTGTCGTCGTTCATCGACTTCATGGCGGCGTAGTTGAAGCGGTAGCGGCTCTCCGGCCCGCGCGCGGCCCAGATCAGGGTCTCGTGCGCGTTGGTGAAGCGCCGGCCGCGGAAGTTCGGCATCGGGTTGGACTTGCGCCACACCACGTCGTTCAGCATCCAGAACCCGAGGTCCTGCAGCGCGGCGCCGAGGCGGAAGACGTTGTGGTACGACCCCATCACCCAGATCGTGCCGTCCTTCCTCAGCACGCGCCGGCACTCGGTCAGCCACTCCCGCGTGAAGGCGTCGTAGGCCGCGAGGTCGTCGAAGCGGTCCCACGCCTCGTCCACCGCGTCCACCACGCTGCTGTCCGGCCGCCGCAGCGAGCCCTTGAGCTGGAGGTTGTAGGGCGGGTCGGCGAAGATCGCGTGGACCGAGGCGGGCGGGAGGCGCTTGAGGCTCTCGACGCAGTCGCCGCGCAGCACGCTGTCCAGCGGCAGGTCCAGCCCCGTTCCCACGCTCGCCCCCGAAACACGGGCGGCATCCCCGCCGCGCTCCCCCGCGCGGCGCGATGCCGCGTCCCCGGAATCACCATGCCCACGGCGGACTCGGCCGGTCAAGTTCGGGCTCAGAGGGCCGCCGCGAGGGCCTGATCGACGGGCCGGAACCCCTGCCGATGGTGCGGGCAGGGCCCCAGCCGCGCCAGCGCCGCCCGGTGCGACGGCGTCGGATAGCCCGCGTGCCGGTCGAAGCCGTAGCCCGGCCAGCGCGCCCCCAGCCGCGCCATCGCCCGGTCGCGCACCACCTTCGCCACGATCGAGGCCGCGGCGATCGACAGCGACAGCCCGTCCCCCCCGACGACGCAGCGCACCGGGCAGGGCAGGGGGGGCGGCGCGTTGCCGTCCACCAGGGCCAGCGCCGGCACCACCGGCAGCCGCGCCACCGCGCGCGCCATCGCCAGGTGGGTGGCGCGCAGGATGTTCAGCCGTCCGATCTCCCCCGCGCTGGCGGCTCCTACCCCGATCAGCGCCGCCCCCCCGGCCCGCGCCGCCAGCAGCGCCTCCAGCGCCGCCTCCCGACGCGCGGCGTCGAGGCGCTTGCTGTCGTCCAGCAACCCCGCCAGCGCGCCGTCCGGCGGCAGGGGAAAGATCACGGCCGCCGCCAGCACCGGCCCGGCCAGCGGCCCCCGCCCGGCCTCGTCCACGCCGGCCACGGGGCCGCCATGGGCGGCCTCCAGCGCGAAGTCGGGCCGGAAGACCGTCCGGGCGAGGGGGCGCCGCGCCATGCTAGAGGATCAGCCCCCCGTCCACCGTCAGCGTCTGCCCGGTGATCATGGCCCCCGCGCAGCCGAGGAAGAGGATCGCCTCCGCGATGTCCTCCGGCACGCAGCGCCGCCCCATCGGGCAGTTGGCGATCGACTGCGCCCGCTGCGCCTCGCTCCACTCGATCTGCCAGGTGCTGTCCACCGCCCCGGGCGCCACCGCGTTCACCCGGATCTCCGGCCCCAGGCCGCGGGCGAGGTGCTTCGTCAGGGCGATCACCCCCGCCTTGCTGGCGGCATACGCCATGGACGACCCCCGCCCCGACAGCCCGGCGACGGAGGCGACGCTCACCACCGCCCCGCGCGCCTCCCGCAGCGCGGGGACCGCCGCGCGCGTGACGCGGAACAGCCCGACGAGGTTGGTGTCGAGGATCGTGTCCCAGAGCTCGTCCGTGATCTCCTCCAGCGCCCGCCCGGGGATGGTGCGCGCCACGCCCGGCGTGCCCGCGTTGTTCACCAGCAGGTCCAGCCGCCCGAGCGCGGCGACGGCCGCCCCCACCATCGCCGCCTCCCCGCCATCCCCGATCGCGCCGGGCGCCTCCACCGCCGTCGCGCCCCCGGCCCGCAGCGCCGCCACCGCCTCCGGCCCCCGGGGATCGCCCGGCAGGAAGTTCACCGCCACCGCGCAGCCGTTCGCCGCCAGCTCCCGCGCGGTCGCGAGGCCGATGCCGGAAGCCGCTCCCGTCACCAGGGCGGCGCGTCCTTGCAGGTCGTAGCGCGGCATCGTCGGTTCTCCCCTCGTGCCAGGATCGCCGGTCGGGGGGGATGTGGGAAGGGCAGAGGTGTGGCCCCGGTGGCCCCAAGGGGCGCCGCCCCTTGGAACCCCGCCAGGAGCCTGAGGCTCCTGGACCCGCAGGAGGCTGCCGCGGATACGATGGGAGAAGGTTTCCTTAAACCCCATCAGCACCCTTCCTGCCCTCTCCGGGCGCCTCGGGTCATCGACCCGAGGCGTGGGCCTTATCAACAAGCGCCAATTCATCAGAAGAAGATGATGGAGGGGGTTCCAGGGGGAGGAAGAATTCCTTCTTCCTCCCCCTGGCCACGGAGGGCCGGCGAAAGACCGGAACGAAGGCCCGCCGGCCTCAGATCCCCCGCGCCACGAACTCGTCCCCCGCCCCGAGCAGCCCCTCCGCCCCGCCCCGGATCGCCGCCCGCGCCCGCGCGTCGCCGCGGATCACGGCGTCGAGGAAGGTGACGGACAGCGCCGCCGCCCGCGCGTGGTAGGTGCTGTCGGCGTAGCGCCCGCCCGCCTCCGCCTCGTCCGCGAAGGAGGCGTGGGCGGCGCCGCGCAGCACCGCCAGCGCGCCGGGGTTGGTGGACCCCTCGAACGGCGCGCGGCGGGCGGGGGCGCGGATGCCCTCGATGAAGCCGTGGTCCTCGGTGCCGGTGACGTGGAGGATCGGCACGGCGTAGCCGCCATAGGCCAGGCGCGGCGGCAGGCCGATGGCGGGGATGGGGGACAGCGCGACGCCCGCCCGCAGCCGCGGATCCGGCAGGCCGAGGCCGCGGTCCCCGCCCGGCAGGCGCTCGCCGAGCATGTGCTGCACCGTCCAGGCGCCGAAGCTGTGCCCCGCGACCGCCAGCCGCCCCGGGTCGGCCCGGCGCGGCAGGTTGTCGAGCGCGTACTTGCTGTCGAGCAGCCGGTCGAGCGCGGCCTGCACGTTCAGCGCGCCCGCCGCCAGCCCGACCATGCGGTCCCCGCCGCCGCGCCAGAGGCTGTCGTCCGAGCCGACGTGCTGGAGGTGGATCGCGACGTAGCCGGCCTCCGCCAGGGCGCGGCCGAGATAGGCCAGCCCCTCGCGCGAGCCGCCGAGGCCGTGGGAGACGAGGACGGCCGGCGCCGGGCCGCTCCCGGCGGGCTCGCGGATCAGGACGGGGATGTCGCGCGCGCGGGCGGCGTCGCGCCAGGTGGTGCGGGTCTCGGTGATGGCGCTTGTCCCGGCGGGGTCGGAGGCGGCCTTGCAGCCGGGGGCGAGCAGGATCGCGGACGCCGCGAGCAGCGCGCGGCGGTTCAGAGCGGGATGTCGTAGGTCCGCCACGGCGTGGCCTTCGCCACGCGGTCGTACACCGCGCGGGCGCGATGGTTGCTCTCGGCGGTGATCCAACGGATGACGCTCCAGCCGCGACGGCGGCCTTCCTCGGCCAGGGCCTCGATCAGCGCGTCGGCGACGCGCCTGCCGCGCATCTGGGGACTGACGAACAGGTCGTCCAGATAGCCGCCCGTGCTCGCCGAGAGCGGCCGCGCGAAGGGCCGGTAATGCGCCAGGCCGACGGCCCGGCCCCCGTCATCCTCCGCGACCAGTCCGCGGGATGCGTGCGCGGGGTCGTGCAGCCAGGACCAGACGCGGTCGCGCATCTCCGGCGTCTGCGTCACCTCGTAGAACTCCGCGTAGCCGGCGTAGAGCCGGTCCCAGTCGGCACGGTGCCGATCCTCGACGGGAAGGACGCGGATCATGGCGCGGGCCTCAGCGAAAGGTCGATCCGCCCCGTGGCGCGGAGCGCGAGCAGCAGGGAGGCGACGTGCAGCGCGTGCGGCACGATCCCGTCGCCGAGCCCGTCCAGCACGCGGGCGAGGGGCAGCACCTCCACCGCGATGTCCTCCCCGTCCTCGTGCGCCGTGGGATGGGCCGGGACGGCGCCGAGCGCGAGCACGGTGTGCGCGCGGTTGCGGTGGGTCGCCGGGTTCGGGCTCAGCGCCCCGAGGTACCGCACCTCCGACGCCGCGTACCCCGTCTCCTCCCGCAGCTCCCGCACCGCGGCGGCGGCGGGGTCCGCGTCCCCGGGATCGATGCACCCCGCCGGCAGCTCCAGCACGAAGCCCCGCGCCCCGTGGCGGTACTGCCGGACGAGCACGAGCCCGTCCTCCGGCGTCACCGCCACGACGTGCACCCAGTCCGGGTAGGACAGGGAATAGAAGGGATCGAGCACGTGCCCGCGGCAGGTCCGCACCGCGTCCGCCGTCACGTCGATCCAGCGGTCGCGCAGCGCCGTGCGCGACGACAGGACCTCCCAGGGCTCGTGCGGGTGCCTCACTCGGCGGCCACCTTCGGCGCCTCCGCGTAGGCTTCCAGCGGCGCGCAGGTGCAGGCGAGGTTGCGGTCCCCGTGCACGTTGTCCAAGCGCTTGACCGGCGGCCAGTACTTGCGCGCCGCGACGAAGGGCAGCGGGAAGGCCGCCTCCTGCCGGGAGTAGGGGTGCGACCACGCCTCGGCCGTCACCTCCTCCGCGGTGTGCGGGGCGTTCTTCAGCGGGTTGTCGGCCCGGTCCGCGCGGCCCTGCTCCACCGCGCGGATCTCGGCGCGGATGGCGATCATGGCGTCGCAGAAGCGGTCCAGCTCCTCCCTCGGCTCGCTCTCGGTGGGCTCCACCATCAGCGTGCCCGCCACCGGCCAGGACATGGTCGGGGCGTGGAAGCCGTAATCCTGCAGCCGCTTGGCGACGTCCTCCACCAGCACGCCGCCGTTCTGCCCGAAGCCGCGGCAGTCGAGGATGCACTCGTGCGCCACCATCCCCGCCTTGCCGCGGTAGAGCACCGGGAAGTGCCCCTCCAGCCGGCGCGCGACGTAGTTGGCCGACAGGATCGCCACCTGCGTCGCCCGCGTCAGCCCGGCCGCCCCCATCATGCGGATGTAGGCGTAGGAGATCGGCAGGATGGAGGCGCTGCCGAAGGGCGCCGCCGAGACCGGCCCGAACCCCGTCGCCGGCCCCGCCTCCGCCAGCATGGGATGGTTCGGCAGGTGCGGCGCCAGGTGCGCGGCCACCCCGATCGGCCCCACCCCCGGCCCGCCGCCGCCGTGCGGGATGCAGAAGGTCTTGTGCAGGTTCAGGTGGCAGACGTCCGCGCCGATCGCCGCCGGGCTGGTGAGGCCGAGCTGCGCGTTCATGTTGGCCCCGTCCATGTAGACCTGCCCGCCCGCCGCGTGCACCGCCTCGCAGATGTCGCGGATCCCCTCCTCGAACACCCCGTGGGTGGAGGGGTACGTCACCATCAGCGCCGACAGCCGACCGGCGTGCGCCTCGATCTTCGCCCGCAGGTCGTCCAGGTCGACGTTGCCGTCGCGGTCGCACCCGACCACCACCACCCGCATCCCGGCCATCACCGCGGATGCCGGGTTGGTCCCGTGCGCGGAGGAGGGGATGAGGCAGACGTCGCGCCCCGCCTCGCCCCGCGCCCGGTGATACGCCCGGATCGCCAGCAGCCCCGCGTACTCCCCCTGGCTGCCCGCGTTCGGCTGCAGCGACACCGCCGCGAAGCCGGTGCAGGCGCAGAGCCAGGATTCCAGCCGCCGGATCATCTCGAGGTAGCCGCGCGCCTGGTCCACCGGCGCGAAGGGGTGGATCCCGGCGAAGCCCGGCAGCGTCACCGGGATCATCTCCGCCGTGGCGTTGAGCTTCATCGTGCAGGACCCCAGCGGGATCATGCTGCGGTTCAGCGCGACGTCCTTGTCCTCCAGGCTCTTGAGGTAGCGCAGCATGGCGTGCTCGGAGCGGTGCGCGCGGAACACGGCCGCCGTCAGGAAGGGCGTGCGCCGCGCCAGCGCGGCGGGAATGCGCTCCCCGGCCTCCAGCTCGCCCAGCCCCACCCGCTCCCGCCCCGCCGCCTCGCACAGCGCGGTGACGAGGGCGATCAGGTCCTGCCGCGTCACCGTCTCGTCGATCGCGGCGGCGACGCAGCCCGCGTCCACGCGGCGCAGGTTGAAGCCCGCGCGCAGCGCCGCCGCCATCAGCGCGTCGGCGCGCTCCCCCGCCTCGATCGCCACCGTGTCGAAGAAGCGGTCGTGCCGGATCGCGAGGCCCGCGCGGGTCGCCGCGTCGGCCAGCAGCCCCGCCAGCAGGTGCGCCCGGCGAGCGATCCGGGTCAGCCCCTCCGGCCCGTGCCACACGGCGTACATGCCCGCCATCACGGCCAGCAGCACCTGCGCCGTGCAGATGTTGCTCGTCGCCTTCTCGCGCCGGATGTGCTGCTCGCGCGTCTGCAGGGCCAGCCGCATCGCCGGCCGCCCCGCCGCGTCCACCGAGACGCCGACCAGCCGCCCCGGCATCAGCCGCTTCAGCCCGTCCCGCACCGCCATGTAGGCCGCGTGCGGACCGCCGTAGCCCATCGGCACGCCGAGGCGCTGCGTGCTGCCCACCACCACGTCCGCCCCCACCTCGCCGGGCGGCGTCAGCACCGTCAGCGCCAGGATGTCGGCCGCCACGATCGCCAGCGCCCCCGCCTCCCGCGCGGCCGCGATCCGGGGGGCGAGGTCGCGCACCTCCCCCGTGCTGCCGGGATAGGAGAGCACGACGGCGAAGGGCCGCAGCCCCGCATAGGCCGCGGCGTCGTCCGTCACCTCGACGGCGATCCCCAGCGGCTCCGCCCGCGTCCGCAGCACCGCGATCGTCTGCGGGTGCAGGTCGGGCGCCACCGCCAGCACCGTCGACTTCCCCTTGTGCGACGCCAGCGCGAGCGCCATCGCCTCGGCCGCCGCCGTCGCCTCGTCGAGGAGCGAGGCGTTGGCAACCGGCAGCCCGGTCAGGTCCGACACCATCGTCTGGAAGTTGATCAGCGCCTCCAGCCGCCCCTGGGCGAGCTCCGCCTGGTACGGCGTGTAGGCCGTGTACCAGCCCGGGTTCTCCAGCACGTTGCGCAGGATCACCGGCGGCGTGTGCGTGCCGTGGTAGCCGAGCCCGATGAGCGACTTCACCGTCGCGTTCCGCCCCGCCAGCGCGCGCAGCTCCGCGATCGCCGCGTCCTCGCCCACCGGCGGCGGCAGCGCGTCCAGGTGGCTGTCCCGGATCGCCGCCGGCACGGTGCGGTCGGCCAGCGCCTCCAGGCTCTCCGCCCCCACCACCCGCAGCATCGCCTCCACCTGCTCCGGCGACGGCCCGATATGGCGGGACGCGAAGGCGGCGCCGTCCTCCAGCGCCGCCAGCCGGTCGAGCGCGCTCACGCGCTCGCCTCCCCGTGGCGCGCTCACGCGCCCGTCTCCCCCCGGCGCGCTCACGCGCCCTCCTCCGCGTGGCGGGCGTAGGCGTCGGCGTCCATCAGCGCGTCGACGTCGGCCGAGTGGTTCGGCGCGACGGTGAAGAACCAGCCCTCGCCCGTCGGGTCGCTGTTCGCCAGCGCCGGGTTGTCCACCAGCGCCTCGTTCACGCTCATCACCGTCCCCGCGACGGGGGCGTAGATGTCGGAGGCCGCCTTGACGCTCTCCACCACCGCGACCGCCTCCCCGGCCTCCACCCCGCGCCCCACCTCGGGCAGCTCGACGAAGACGACGTCGCCGAGCGCGCCCTGGGCGTGGTCGGAGATGCCGACGGTGCCGACCTCGCCGTCCATGCGGATCCACTCGTGGCTCTTGGCGTAGCGGAGCTGGCTCATGCGGATGTTCCTGCCGGGATGATGACCGCCGCGCCCCGCCTGTAGCGGTGCGGCACGAAGGGGGTGGGCGCCACGCGCGCCGGGATGCCCCGGCCGCGCACCGTCAGTTCAAGCGCCGTGCCATCGGCCGCGTGGTCGCGCGCGACGTAGCCCATGGCCACCGGCGCGTTCAGGGACGGCCCGAAGCCCCCGCTCGTCACCGTCCCGACCGCCACCCCGTTCACCAGGATCTCCGCCCCCGCCCGCGCGGGCTGGCGGCCGTCCGGCAGGATGCCGACGCGCAGCCGCTTCGGCCCGCGGTCCAGCTCCTCCCGCGCGCGCTCGGCGCCCGCGAAGTCCCAGGCCACCCGCCGCCGCTTGCCCATGCTGAAGGTCAGCGCCGCCTCCACCGGGGAGGTCGTCTCGTCGATGTCCTGCCCGTACAGGGGCAGCCCCGCCTCCAGCCGCAGGCTGTCCCGTGCCCCGAGCCCCGCCGGCACCGCGCCGGCGGCCAGCAGCGCGCGCGCCACCCGCTCCGCGCCCTCCGCCGGCACGCCGATCTCGTACCCGTCCTCCCCGGTGTAGCCGGATCGCGTGACCAGCGCCGGCACCCCCGCCACGGGCGTCTCCAGCACGCCCATGAAGGACATCGCCGCCACCCCCTCCGCCAGCCCCGCCAGGATCGCCTCCGCCCCCGGCCCCTGCAGCGCCAGCAGCGCCCGGTCCGGCCGCGGCACCAGCGCCACGCCGGCGGGCAGCGCCGCGCCGATCGCCGCCATGTCGGCCGCCTTGCGCGAGGCGTTGACGACGAGGAACAGCCGGTCCCCGAGGTTGGCGACCATGAAGTCGTCGGTGATCCCGCCCGCCTCGTTCATCAGCAGGGCGTAGCGCTGCCGCCCGGGCTTCAGCGCCCGCACGTCGGCGGGCGTCACCCGCTCCAGCGCCGCCGCCGCACCGTCCCCGCGCAGCTCCGCCTGCCCCATGTGCGACACGTCGAACAGCGCCGCCCCCGCGCGGCAGGCCGTGTGCTCGGCCATGATCCCGGCCGGGTACTGCACCGGCATGGCGTAGCCCGCGAACGGCACCATGCGCCCGCCCAGTTCGCGGTGCAGGCCGGCCAGCGGCGTCTCCAGCAACTCGATATCGACCACGAATCCCCCGGGGCCGCGCGCGCGGCCGCTTCCGATCGTGGCCCCCCTCTGTCCCGAGACCTGAGAGATTCAGGACCCGCCCCTCGCGCGGCGGCCCCTTACTCCGTCGGTGCCGCGCCCCTGACGGGACACGGGCTTTCCAGAGGCCCCTTCTCCGCGCGGTCCTTCTGCCTGAGCGTTTCCGGGGGCCGGTTGCGCCTTCGGCGGGGGCGGCGACGCCCCTCTCTCCCGCGCGGGATCAGCGGGTGGCGCAGTGGTGCCCGAAGGCGGGGCGCCGCGCAACCGTCATCGCGGGGTCTGTCCTTCGCTTTCGGGACCGAAGAGGGCTCTGCCCTCTCCGGACCTCACCCGCCAGGAGCCTGAGGCCCCTGGACCCGCTTGAGGCTGCCGCGAGAGGGTTCGGACACGGTGTCTCCCGACACCATCGGCACCCGTCCTGACCTCTCTGGGCGCCTCGGG
>Ga0325401_1007231_pt1 | contig 10776 bp, 8 predicted proteins | sample PopdelMetagenome_FD_205666 | JGI IMG/M metagenome (GOLD analysis project Ga0325401, IMG submission 205666) | Populus deltoides microbial communities from Bellville, Georgia, United States - Xylem-PdKOR-R2 | ecosystem: Host-associated > Plants > Phyllosphere > Stem > Wood/Secondary xylem | place...
AGGAGACCGGCGAGCCGCACCGGCCGGAACACCCGCCCGTCGCGGCCGGGCTCGGCGGCGAGGAGCCCGGCGCCGACGGCGACGAGCAGGTTGCTCTGGATCGTGAAGTAGGCGACCAGCCGGAGCAGCCGGGTGCCGGTCGGGACCACGGTCGCGTCGTCGAGGACCCGGCCGCCCCGGAGGACGAGCACGAGCTGCAGCAGCAGCGCGGCGGTCGCCACCACGGCGGTCGCGGCGTGCCAGGCGCGCGCCTGCCGAGGACCCACGGGCCGACCCTAGGGTGACGGCGTGGCGACGCACAACGAGCACGGACAGCCCGTCGGCGACGAGGTCCCGGACTGGGCGGGGTGCCCGTGGCCGGAGCCGGTGCGGCTCGAGGGTCGGCACGTCGTCGTCGAGCCGCTCGCCCTCGGCCACGCGCCGGCGCTGTTCGCCGCGCTCTGCGGCCCCGACGACGCCGCGCTGTGGACCTACCGCCCGACGCAGCCGCCGGCCACCGTCGAGGCGATGACCGACCTGGTGCGCCGCGACCTGGCGGACCCCGCGACGGTGAGCTTCGCGCTGCGGGCCGGTGACGGCGAGCCGACCGGGCTGGCGTCGTACCTGCGCATCGACACCGCCTCGGGCAGCATCGAGGTGGGCAGCATCCTCTTCGCCCGCTCGCTGCAGCGCACGGCCGCGGCGACCGACGCGGTCCACCTGCTGATGCGCCACGCCCTGGACGACCTGGGCTACCGCCGCTTCGAGTGGAAGTGCGACGCGCTCAACGAGCCGTCGCGGCGTGCCGCCGCGCGCCTCGGGTTCACCCACGAGGGGCGCTTCCGCCAGCACCTCGTGGTCAAGGGCCGCAGCCGCGACACCGACTGGTTCTCCGTGACCGACGCCGACTGGCCCGGCGTGCGCCGCGAGCACGAGCGGTGGCTCGACCCCGCCAACTTCGACGAGCGAGGGGTGCAGCGCAGTCGGTTGCGTGTGGTGGGCTGAGGGGATGGACCAGCGCATCAGCTTCCTGACCCTGGCCGTGCGCGACCTGGCCGCGAGCCGGCGCTTCTACGTCGACGGGCTCGGGTGGGTGCCCGAGGTGGAGGTCGAGGGCGACGTCGTCATGATCCGCACCGGTGACCGGCTCGTGCTGAGCCTGTGGGACCGCACGCACTTCGAGGCCGAGGTGGGTGCGATCGGCGACGGCGGCGGCGGCGTCGCGCCGTTCACGATCTCCCACAACTGCGCCACCCCCGAGGACGTCGACGCCGTGCTCGCCACCGCCCGGGCGGCCGGGGCCGACCCGGTCCACGACGGCGAGCAGCGGGCCTGGGGCGGCTACTCCGGCTACTTCGCCGACCCCGACGGCTACCGCTGGGAGGTCGCCTGGAACCCCCAGGAGATCGGGATGTCCGTCGTCCCCTGATCCTCGAGGGTCCGCCTCAGGCGAGCCCGGAGAGCCACGGCAGCACGACGAACGCCGTGGGGAGGGCGAGGACGGCCGCGGAGAGGGCGAGCAGGACGGCGGCCTGGACGCGGTGGGGCCGGTGGTCGGCGAGCAGGCGGACGCGGACCAGCAGGGTGGAGTCGTCGCCGGAGGCGGCGAGGGCGAAGCCGGGCCCTGAGGCCCGGCCCTCGGCGAGGGTGACGAGCGCGCGGCCGAGGGCGGCGCAGCTGCTGCCGCGGGAGGCGGCGCGGTCGGCGAGCACCTCGACCAGCAGCCGCACCTCCGCGAGCGCGGCGGCGCTCGAGACCCAGCGGGGGAAGGCGTGGTGGAGCACGCTGAACGCCTCGAGCACGAGGTCGTGGCGCGCGCGCAGGTGGGCGCGCTCGTGGGCGAGGACGGCGCCGACCTCGTCGGGTGAGAGGCGGTCGAGGGCGCCGACGGAGACGACGACCCGCTCGACGTGGCGCCCGGGCACGCAGTAGGCGACGGGCAGGTCGTTCTCCAGCACGGCGGTGCCGCCGGGCGCGCGGGCGTCGCGGCGCGCCACGACGTCGAGCTGGTCGCGGTGGCGGCGGCGCAGCGCCCTCAGGTCGGTGCCGACCAGGTGACCGCTCAGCAGCAGCCGCCCGAGCACCAGCGCGGTGAGCAGCAGGGCGAGGCCGGCGGTGAGGTACGGCAGCAGGTCGGGGGCGCGCTGCCACGCGGTGCCGGTCACCAGGGAGAGGCCGGCGCCGACGGCGGCGAGCACGGCTGCGAGCGCGCCGCTCTGCCACAGCACCATCGCGGCGCGCGGGGTGTGCCGGGTGCGGTGCACGCGCGCGAGCAGCGCCGGCGCCGGGCCGGCGAGCAGCACGGCGAGGGCACCGAGCAGCAGCGGGGTGACCACGACGGGGAGACAGACCGGCGGGTCAGCGGCCGTCGAGGCCCGAGAGCGCCTCGCGCAGTGCGGCGATGTCCTCGGCGCTGGCGTCCTCGACGAACGCCGCGAGCGCGGTCTGCCGGTCGTGGCCGGTGAAGTCGGCGAGCGTCTCGCGCATCAGCTCCGCCGTCATCGCGGCCCGCGAGCCCCGGGCGCGGTAGCGGTAGGCGCGCCCGTCTCGCTCCTGGCTGACCAGGTCCTTGCGGGCGAGGCGGTCCATCACGGTCATCACGGTCGTGTAGGCGATGTCGCGGCTGCGGGCGAGCTCGTCGTGCACCTCGCGCACGGTCAGCGCGGCGTCGGGGGAGTGGGCTGCCCACAGCTGCTCCATCACCGCGCGCTCGAGGTCTCCGAGGTTGCGAGAGGGCATGCCGGCGATTGTACCTACGGATCGTGTCGTACTACATTCAGTAGTAGTTACTACGCTCTGTAGTAACGGACGGGTCCGGCAGACAGGAGGCGTCCGTGGACGTCGTCGACATCGCACGGTGGCAGTTCGGCATCACGACCGTGTACCACTTCCTCTTCGTCCCGCTGACGATCGGGCTCACCGCCCTGGTCGCCCTCCTGGAGACCCGCTGGCTGCGCACCCGCGACCCGGCGTACCTCCGGCTGACGAAGTTCTTCGGCAAGCTCCTGCTCATCAACTTCGCCATCGGCGTCGTGACCGGGATCGTGCAGGAGTTCCAGTTCGGGATGAACTGGTCGGACTACTCCCGCTTCGTCGGCGACGTCTTCGGCGCCCCGCTGGCGATCGAGGGGCTGCTGGCCTTCTTCCTCGAGTCGACGTTCCTCGGCCTGTGGATCTTCGGCTGGGACAAGCTGCCCGGTCGGCTCCACGCCGGCTGCATGTGGATCGTGCACCTCGGCACGCTGTTCTCGTCGTGGTTCATCCTCGCGGCCAACTCCTGGATGCAGCACCCCGTCGGCTACCGCTACGACGCCGAGACCGGCCGCGCCGAGCTCACCGACTTCGCGGCGGTGATGTTCAACGAGGTCCAGCTCGTCACCTTCCCGCACGTGATCCTCGCGGCCTACCTGACCGCGGCGGCGTTCATGGTCGGGGTCTCGGGGTGGCTGTACGCCAGGCGCCGCAGCGAGCAGGGCGAGGACGCCGACGCCGAGCGCTCGATGCACCGCAAGGCCATCCGCATCGGCGCGGCCGTCGCGATGGTCGCGGGCCTCGGCGTGGCGGTCACCGGCGACTTCCAGGGCAAGGTGATGACCGAGGTGCAGCCGATGAAGATGGCCGCTGCCGAGGGGCTCTACGAGACCCGCGAGTCGTGCGCGCCGTTCTCGGTCTTCACCGTCGGCACCCCCGACGGGCGGGAGGAGAAGTTCGCCCTCACCGTGCCGTGCCTGCTGTCCTTCCTCGGCACCGGCTCCTTCGACGGCCGGGTCGAGGGCATCGACGACCTGCGCGAGGCCTACCGCCAGGAGTACGGCCAGGACCCCGGCACCGTCTACTACCAGGCGGCCGACTACGTCCCGGTGGTCCCGGTGACCTACTGGTCCTTCCGCTTCATGATCACCTTCGGGATGGCCTCGGCGGCCGGTGCGGCGCTGGTGCTCTGGCTGACCCGCCGCGGCCGCACGCCGACCGGGCGGTGGTTCCCGGCGCTGTGCGTCGCCCTGCCCCTCGCCGCGCTCGCGGGCAACTCCTTCGGCTGGATCTTCACCGAGATGGGCCGCCAGCCGTGGGTGGTGTTCGGGCTGATGACCGTCGACCACGCCGTCTCGCCGAGCGTGTCGACGACCGAGGCGTGGATCTCGCTGCTCACCCTGACCTCCCTGTACGGCGTGCTGGCGGTCGTCGAGGTGGGGCTGATCCTCCGCGCGATCCGCAGCGGACCCGCGCCGCACGTCGAGCCCGCGGAGCGCGACGGCGACGACCACGACCAGGACGCCCCGCTGGCGTTCGCCTACTGACCCGGAGCCGAGGAGGAGTCATGGAGCTCACCACCGTCTGGTTCGCGCTCATCGCACTGCTGTGGATCGGCTACTTCGCCCTCGAGGGGTTCGACTTCGGGGTCGGGATGCTGCTGCCGGTCCTCGCCCGCGACGACACCGAGCGCCGCGTCATGATCAACACCATCGGCCCGGTCTGGGACGGCAACGAGGTGTGGGTCCTCGTCGCCGGCGGCGCGACGTTCGCGGCGTTCCCGGAGTGGTACGCCACGCTGTTCAGCGGGTTCTACCTGCCGCTGCTGATGATCCTGGTCGCGCTGATCCTGCGCGGTCTCGCCTTCGAGTACCGCCACCAGCGCGCCGAGCGCCGCTGGCAGGCCCGGTGGGACCGCGCCATCACCTACGGCTCGCTCGTGCCGGCCGTGCTGTGGGGCGTGGCCTTCGCCAACATCGTCAGCGGCGTGCCGCTCGACGCCGACCACGAGTTCACCGGCTCGCTGCTCACGCTGCTCGACCCGTTCGGGCTCCTCGGCGGGCTCACCACGCTGCTGCTCTTCGCCACCCACGGGGCGATGTACGTCGCGCTGAAGACCGACGGCGACATCCGCTACCGCGCCCGGGCGCTGGCCCTGCGGCTCGGGCTCGCCGCGGCCGTGGTGGCGGTGGCCTTCCTGGTGTGGACCCAGGCCCGGGCCGGGTCGGCGGTCTCCGGCGTGCTGTTCCTGGTCGCCGCGCTCGCGCTGGTCGCCGGTCTCGTGGCCGTCCGCGCCGGGCGCGAGGGGTGGGCCTTCGCCGGCACCTTCGCCACCATCGCGCTGGCCGTCGCCGGGCTGTTCACGGCGCTCTTCCCCGACGTGATGCCCTCGACGCTCGACCCGGCGTGGAGCCTCACGACCACCAACGCCGCGGCCACGGCGTACACCCTGACGATCATGACGTGGGTCGCCGCGGTGTTCACGCCGCTGGTGCTGGCCTACCAGGCGTGGTCCTACTGGGTCTTTCGCAAGCGGATCTCGACCCACCACATCCCGACGGCCGAGCTGGCGCACTGATGGCCCGGCCCCTCGACCCGCGGGTCCTGCCGCACCTGCGCCCGGCGCGCGGACCACTCGCTGTCGTGGTCGGCGGCAACCTCCTCGCCGGGGTCCTCGTGGTCGCGCAGGCCTTCGCGGCGGCGTGGCTCGTCGCGGGGCTGCTGGCCGGGGAGGCGTGGCACCCGGCGGCGGCCGCCCTCGTCGCGGCGCTGCTCGGGCGTGCCGTGGTCGGCTGGGTGGTCGACGTCGCCGCCGCCTCGGCTGCCCGGCGGGTCGGCGACGCGCTGCAGGCGACCCTGCTGCGCAGCGTGCTGGACCACCCCGCCGACGACCGGCGGGCGGGGGAGGTCGGGGTGCTGGCGACCCGGGGCGTCGCGGCCGTCGAGCCCTACCTCACGCGCTACCTCCCGGCGCTGGTCCTGGGCGCCGTGCTCCCGGTCCTGACCGTCGCGGCCATGGCTACGCAGGACCTGCTCGCCGCCGGGGTCGTGCTGGCGACGCTCCCGCTGGTGCCCGTCTTCGCAGTGCTGGTCGGCGTGGAGACCCGTCAGCGCGCCGAGCGGCAGTGGCAGGCGCTCGCCGCCCTGTCCGGACACTTCGTCGACGTCGTGCGCGGGCTGCCGACCCTGGTGACCCACCGTCGGGCCCGGGCGCAGACCGCGCGCATCCGCGAGGTCACCGACCGCTACCGCCGCGCCAACCGCGACCTGCTCGGCGTCGCGTTCGCCTCCTCGGCGATCCTCGAGCTGGTCGCGACCCTCTCGGTCGCACTCGTCGCCGTCGTGGTCGGGCTGCGCCTGGCCGACGGCGGGCTCGACCTGCGCACCGCGCTCACCCTGCTGCTGCTCGCCCCGGAGGCCTACTGGCCGCTGCGCCGCGTCGGCGCGGAGTTCCATGCCGCCGCCGAGGGCACGGCGACGTTCGAGGCCATCCACGACCTCGGGGCGGAGCGGTCGCCCGCCGGCGGGCTCGCCCCCGCGCCCCGCGGAGCGCTCGAGCTGACCGACGTCTCGGCGTCCTGGCCCGGCCGCACCCGTCCGGCCGTCGCCGGGGTGACGACGACGGTGCCCGAGCGCGGGCTGACCGTGCTCACCGGACCCAGCGGCTGCGGCAAGAGCACCCTGCTCGCCGTGCTCCACGGCGACCTGGCCTACGCCGGCAGCGTGCGCCTCGGTGGGGTCGAGCTCGCCGACGTCGACCGCGACGCCTGGCGCCGCCGGGTCGCCTCCCTGCCCCAGCGGCCCTGGCTGGCCGACGCCACGGTCGCCGACAACGTCCGCCTCGGCCGCCCCGACGCGACGGACGCCGAGGTCGTCGAGGCCCTCGCCCGGGTCGGGCTCGACCTCGACCCGCAGATCCCGCTCGGCGAGGACGGCGCCGGTCTCTCGGCCGGGCAGCGGGCCCGGGTGGGGCTGGCCCGGGTGCTCGTCGCCGACCGGCCGCTGGTGCTGCTCGACGAGCCCGCCGCCCACCTCGACCCCGCCACCGAGGCGGTGCTGGTCGACGTCGTCCGCGAGCTCGCGCGCACCCGCGCCGTCGTCACCGTCGCGCACCGTCCCGCGCTGGTCGAGGCCGCCGACACCGTGGTCGAGCTGTCCGCGCCTGTCGTCTCGACGACGACGCTCGTCGCTGGCGCTCCTCGCTGCTCGACGAGCGGGGTGTCCGGTGGTCGAGCAGCGAGCGCCAGCGAGCGTCGTCGAGACCCCTCGCGCACCCGCCTGCTCTGGCCCCTCGTCTGGCTCCTCGGCGTCCTCGCCTCGACGTCGGGCGTGGCGCTCACGGCCACCGCGGGCTGGCTCATCGCGCGTGCGGCCGAGCAACCGCCGGTGCTGACGCTGATGGTGGCGATCGTCGGGGTGCGGCTCTTCGGTCTGGCCCGCCCGGTGCTGCGCTGGCTCGAGCGGCTGCTCGGCCACGACCTCGCGCTGGGCGAGCTGGCCGAGCGGCGCGCCGCGGTCTACGACGCGCTCGTCCCGCTGGTGCCGGCCCGGCTCGGGCGGCGCCGCGGCGACCTGCTCGCCTCGGTCGTCGACGACGTCGACGCCCTCCTCGACGACCGGCTCCGGGTGCGGGCACCGCTGTGGACCTGGCTCGGCACCAGCCTGCTCACCGGCGCTCTCGCCGCCTGGCTGCTGCCCGCCGCCGGGGCGGTGCTGCTCGCGGCGGCCCTGGGCGGCGGTCTGCTCGCCGGGGCGACCGGGCTCGCCGGCGGTCTGCGGGCCCGCACCGGCGTGGCGGCTCGCGCGGCCCTGTCGCGCCGGGTGCTCGAGGTGGTGTCCGACGCCCGCCCGCTGGCCCACTGGCAGGCCGAGGGTGCCGCGCTGGACCGGGCGGCCCACGAGGCCGACCGGCGCGCTGTCGCCGCCGCCGGGCAGGCCCGCTGGGTCGCCACGGCCCGGCTCTGGCCCGCCGTCGCGGTGGCCGCGGCGATCGCCGCCACCGCCGCGGTCCTCGAGCCGGCGCTGCGCGCCGGCGAGGTCGGGGCGCCGGTGGCCGCCCTGCTGCTGCTCGTGCCCCTCGCGCTGATCGACGTGCTCGGCCCGGTCGCCGACGCCGGAGCGCTGCGCGCCGAGGTGGTCGAGGCCCGGCGGCGGCTCGACGGGCTCGCCGCGCTCGAGCCGGCGGTGGTCGACCCGACCCGGCCCGCGGCGTACGACGGGCACCGGGACGGCACGGTCGACCTCGACCGGGCGGGTGCCCACTGGCCCGGTGGCCGCGGCCTGGCGCCGGTCGACCTCCACCTCGACCGGGGCGACAGCGTCGCCGTGGTCGGTCCGTCGGGGTGCGGCAAGAGCACCCTCGCCGCCCTGCTCGTGCGCCACCTCGCCCCCGACGCGGGGCGCTACGCGCTCGGTGGCACCGACACCGCGACCCTCACCGGTGACGACGTGCGCTCGACCGTGGGGCTGCTCGACGACGACCCCTACCTCTTCGCGACGACCCTGGTCGAGAACGTCCGCCTCGCCCGTCCCGACGCCTCCGACGCCGAGGTCGCCCGGGCGCTGCGCGACGCGCGGCTGGGCGACTGGCTCGACACCCTGCCCGACGGCCTCGCCACGCGGCTCGGCGACGGGGCCGCGTCGGTGTCGGGCGGCGAGCGCACCCGGATCGGGCTGGCGCGGCTGCTGCTCGCCGACCACCCGGTGCTCGTCCTCGACGAGCCGACCGCCCACCTCGACGCACCCACCGCGCGGCTGGTGGCGAGCGACCTGCTGGCGCAGCGCGGACGGCGTACGGTCGTGTGGGTGACGCACGACGGCATCGGGCTCGACTCCGTCGGCGGCGTCCTCGACCTGACGGACACGAGCGAGCGGGAGCTGACACCGGCATGAGCGACGCGAAGCGGACCCTGACCTTCGAGCAGGTGGAGCAGGAGAGCGGGCTGGAGGACTGGCGCTACGTCTACGGCAAGCTGCGGGCACGGTTCGCGACCGGCGACTTCGCCACCGGCCTGGCGCTGGTCGACCGGATCGGTGCCGCGGCCGAGGAGACCGACCACCACCCCGACGTGACGCTGACCTACACCCACGTCGACGTCGTGCTCGTGAGCCACGACGTCGGTGGCGTGACCTCCCGCGACCTCGACCTGGCCCGCACGGTCAGCGGGTTCGCCGCGGAGGCCGGGGTCGAGGCGCGACCCCACGAGGTCGCGGTGGTCGAGCTCGCGCTCGACGTGCCCGACGAGGCCGAGGTGCGCGACTTCTGGGCGGCCGTGCTCGGCTACGAGGTCGACGGCGACGAGGTGCACGACCCGGCCGCCGCGCTGCCCGCCCTGTGGTTCCAGCGTGCCCCCGGCGCGACCGGTGCGCTCGGCCAGCAGCGCTTCCACGTCGACATCGGCGTGCCGCTGGAGATCGCCGAGGAGCGGGTCGCGGCCGCGGTGGCGGCGGGCGGCACGCTCGTCAGCGACGACCGCGCGCCGGCGTTCTGGGTGCTGGCCGACGCCCACGGCAACCAGGTCTGCGTCTGCACGTCGGCGGGGCGCTCGTCCAGCGAGGGTGCCACCGACTGAGACGCCCGTCTCGCATGGTGGGACGGCCAGGGTGCGGAATGACGGCTGCGCACCCTGGCCGTTACCGTGGTGACATGCACCAGGACCTCCTCGTACGCACGCGACGCGCCGACTGAACCGATCAGTCAGTGCGTCACCCCCTCGTCGCCCGGTGCGACCGAGGGGTTTTTTGTTGGTCGAGGCAGAGACGGAAGAGGAACGAGCACAGATGAGCAGCGAGCAGATCACCGGGGCCCAGAGCCTGGTCACGTCGCTGGAGGCCGCGGGCGTCACCGACATCTTCGGCATCCCCGGCGGGGCGATCCTGCCGGCGTACGACCCGCTCATGGACAGCTCGATCCGGCACGTCCTGGTGCGCCACGAGCAGGGTGCGGGCCACGCCGCCCAGGGCTACGCCAGCGCCACCGGCCGGGTCGGCGTGTGCATGGCGACCAGCGGCCCGGGTGCGACCAACCTGGTGACCCCCATCGCCGACGCCCACATGGACTCCGTGCCCATGGTCGCGGTCACCGGGCAGGTGGGTGCCTCGATGATCGGCACCGACGCCTTCCAGGAGGCCGACATCCGCGGCATTACGATGCCGATCACCAAGCACAACTTCCTGGTCACCGACCCCGCCGACATCCCGCGGCGCATCGCCGAGGCGTTCCACATCGCCAGCACCGGCCGTCCGGGCCCGGTGCTCGTCGACATCGCGAAGTCGGCGCTGCAGGCCACCACGACGTTCGAGTGGCCCGAGGAGCTCCAGCTGCCGGGCTACCGCCCGGTGACCCGGCCCCACGCCAAGCAGGTCCGCGAGGCCTCCCGCCTGCTGCTCGACTCGCGTCGCCCCGTGCTCTACGTCGGCGGTGGCACCATCCGCGGAAACGCCCACCAGGAGCTCCTCCAGCTCGCCGAGCTGGCCGGCATCCCGGTCGTCACGACGCTCATGGCCCGCGGGGCGTTCCCCGACAGCCACCCGCTCAACTACGGCATGCCCGGCATGCACGGCACCGTCGCCGCGGTCGCCGCCCTGCAGAAGAGCGACCTGATCTTCGCCCTCGGCGCCCGCTTCGACGACCGGGTCACCGGCAACCTCGACTCCTTCGCCCCCGGCGCCAAGGTCGTCCACGCCGACATCGACCCGGCCGAGATCGGCAAGAACCGCCACGCCGACGTCCCGATCGTCGGCGACGTGCGCGAGGTCATCAGCGACCTCGTCGCACTGCTGCGCGCCGAGGCCGACGCCGGCACCACCGGCGACTACGAGGGCTGGGTCCGCTTCCTCGACGGCGTGCGCGGCACCTACCCGCTCGGCTACGACACCCCGGCCGACGGCCTCGCCCCGCAGTACGTCGTGGAGCGGCTCGGTGCCATCGCGGGCCCGGACGCGATCTACGCCTCCGGCGTCGGTCAGCACCAGATGTGGGCCGCGCAGTTCGTGAAGTACGAGAAGCCGCGCACCTGGCTCAACTCCGGCGGCCTCGGCACGATG
>Ga0325401_1007232_pt1 | contig 10776 bp, 9 predicted proteins | sample PopdelMetagenome_FD_205666 | JGI IMG/M metagenome (GOLD analysis project Ga0325401, IMG submission 205666) | Populus deltoides microbial communities from Bellville, Georgia, United States - Xylem-PdKOR-R2 | ecosystem: Host-associated > Plants > Phyllosphere > Stem > Wood/Secondary xylem | place...
ACCTAAAACTTTCTTAGACCAATTTCTAATACCTTTGGTAAGTTTTATACAAAAATATTAACTCTTGGATTATAGTTCGTGAGGGATTTTTTTGGGGTGGATAGAAAGTGAGGATAAAGTGTAAAAGATGAGGTGAAGAAGACTTGATAATGTTTTACAAATACTAGAGAATAAGATAAGTAAGATAAGGCTTGAAGCCTTCGACCATACATGAACAAAATGATAAGGGAAAACATTTTGATGTTGAATTGTGTATGCATGTTAAAATAACAAGTGTAGAATCATACAAGAAACTATGGTGCGTTGAAACATAAACATATACACAAATTCATGTGGTGTATGCTCTTGTAAAGTTTAATTTTGAATGTGTTATATCTCAAGAATGATCATTGCTATGGAAATAACATGTTTTGTATACAAGGATGATAAAAAGAAGGGAAGAAATGCATGAATATGATTGGTTGTGTGTTAGACCTATAAAACCAGAAATTTGGACAGTATTTCTAACTAACTTGTGACCAGAAATTGGACTAGTTGAATGCAGCATTTGGGATGTTATCCTTCATAAAAGTTGTATATTTAGGTGTTATCCTTCTGATGGGATTGGATTCACCCAAATCAGAGTTATAAAACTCTAGATATAGGTAAAAACTTGAAGATAGGTCAGGTTGGGAATTTTTGGACACAATGTACATCAGACCTTAAACCAGAAATTGAGACTTACAATGAGGAAATTTGGGGTAAGTGTCTCATGGAAAATGTGGGTAGCAATATTAGCTCTTGTAAGAAACAAACCTTACCCCATTTGGAGTTATAGAACTCTAAATATAGATAAACCACTAGAGAAGGGTCAGGTTGTATGTTATAAGACAAACCCATATGCTATTGTAGTTTGACGAATTTAAGTGTAACGACCCGGCTTTTTCAAGGCTAAAATTGATGGATTTTTTTTTATCGTCCAGTTTCTAGATGTTTTTCACCACATCATTCTTTAGATTTATCATTGCATTTTGTTCATTATCAAGACACAATCTACGTAGGATAATGTAAATCAACATTCCTATAAAACAGATTCTCAATACACGTGCCCATAATATTATATTTCCATACTCATAGGTTTACATTATATCGTATTGACATACTCATAAATTCACATTCTTGTTCTAGTCTCGTTAACATTACGATATCATACAAGAGTTTCAAACAACAAGTTACACAGCTAGTACTTTCGTTATCCTGACCTCATGTAATTTCACAACACGACATCCTCATTTAATAAATACCTCATATGTATATCCATACACATCATACAACTTGTTCGTGCATTCACATACGTGTTCCATTTCAATTTTCATTACTAGTCTTTACAAAAAGGGTCGGAGGACTAATTTAGTGATTAACACGTCCGTTTATATAGAACTCATATCACTCATAACATGTGAATATATAGTTCTTTTCAAATTGTGTGAGCTAGGAAACGGATTTCCCTACACACTATGTTGGTATGATGTCCCTGTTACAACACAAGATAATTTTAAGTATTATAGGCAATTTAAAGAAACATAATAAAACAATATTAGCGTAACATTTCATTCATGGACCAAAAGAGCGTAATTCTATCATTTCTCTTTACATATGTAAATACCACCGTTAATAATTCATCAATTATTGAAGCTAATTACAATACTCAAGCTCGATCATTCATCTTGAATACTGTTAGCCAAACTAATGTTATTCTCTGTTTAAAACATAACAATCGTAACTCTTGCATATACTTAGTATATAGAAAACATAGTATACATGAATGCATCAATTCTTGAAATTAACTCCTAACTCTCAAATCTAGCTATCCTCTTAGGATGCCATTAGCCGAAGCCAATCATTTATTCATCCGGGTCATCCACTTAGGATGCTATTAGCAGAAGCTAGTCATTTATTTATCTTGGTCATCCACTTAGAGTGTCATTCGCTGAAGCTAATCATTTACTCATCCTAGTCATCCACTTAGGGTGTCATTAGCCGAAACTAATCATTTACTCATCCTAGTCATCCACTTAGCGTGCCATTCGCTAAAGCTAATCATTTACTCATCCTAGTCATCCACTTAGGGTGTCATTAGCCGAAACTAATCATTTGTTCATCCTGGTCATCCGCTTAAGATGCCATTAGTCGAAGCTAATCATTTATTAATCCCAGTCACCCTCATAAGATGCCATTAGTCGAAGCTAATCAATCATTTGTCTCGGTCATCTATTCGAATGTCATTAGCCGAAGCTAATCAATCATTTTTCCTGGTCATCTATTCGAATGTCATTAGTCGAAGTTAATCAATCATTTGTCCCGGTCATCCCTTCGAATGCCATTAGCCGAAGATAATCAATCATTTGTGCCGGTTATCCATTTGTATGCCATTAGCTGAAGCAAATCAATCATTTATCCCGGTCAATCCTTCAAATGCCATTAGCTGAAGCTAATCAATCATTGGTGACGGTCATCCATTCAGATGCCATTAGCCGAAGCTAATCAATCATTTATCCCGGTCATCCCTTTAGATGCCATTAACTGAAGCTAAACATCAATCAATCAAACATTCCAGAGGCGGTTTATGAACTCACTACAACATGGTAATATCCTTTGAATTGCACATTTAAATGATTCATAACAACTTGACATTCACTGCAACATAATAGCAAACCCTTCGTGATACTCGTATAGGCGTTCCGTAATAGTTTAACATTCAATAAACACGATAATAGATCCTTTGTAATACACAAACAAAACATTTCATAACAGTTTAGCATTCAGTAACACAATAGTACACCCTTCGTATTACTCATCCAACCATTCATGACAATTAATGTTTAATACAATGCAACAATAGATCCCTTGTAATACTCATATAACCATCCGTGATAATTAACATTCAGTATAATACAACGGTAGATCTTTCGTAATACTCATACAACCATTCATGATAATTTCATTCGATATAATACAACAGTATATCCTTCGTAATATTCATACAACCATCCATCACAATTACATTCAATAAGACACAATAGTAGATCCTTCGTAATATTCATACAACCATCCATCAAAATTACATTCAATAAGACACAACAATAGATCCTTCGTAATATTCATACAACCATTCGTCACAATTACATTCAATAAGACACAACAGTAGATCCTGCGTAATACTCATACAAACATTCATCACAATTACATTCAATAAAATACAATAGTAGATCCTTTATAATGCTCACACTACCATTTATCAGCAGCCCAAATTCATAATAGCCCAATCAACATCTCATAGTCGGTTTAATATTCATCGCAACACAATAATATATCCACCTCTAACAGGTTATTTCAGAACATTAACATTTCCATCATTGTTACAACATTCAACAAGAACACGATCGAAATTTCATAGTCGTTTCGACAATCATCAAGACTTCAATCAAACACTTCATCGTCGTTTCATCATTCAACAAGGATTTAATAAAATATCATCATAAGTAAATTATTTCAAAACATAAACATCATACGAGAAAACAGTGGAAACCACCTTGATGCGAACCCTAGCGGAATTTAATTGTATTCATGACCCCAAGATCAATCTAACCCAAGTTTATTGAGATTTGAATGAGCTTATCACAATGGAAGACTTGCTCCAAGGCAATAAGACTATAAACCAACTCAATGAATCCACGGTTGTGGGTGCTGATGAATCCACGGGTCACTTGTGGAAGCGGTTTCGTTGATGATTTCTGAGTCGGCAATGACTCAGTTTTCATTGACTATTTTTTAGTCAACAGGGGTGGGTGTGTTGATGAATCCACGCGTCACCTTTGGAAGTGGTTTCGTTGATGATTTCCAAGTCGGCGCCGAGTTAGTTTTCCTTGACTTTTTTTGAGTCGACAAGGGCTGCGGGTGCTGATGAATCCACACGTTACCTTTGGAAGGTCTTCTAGTGATGATTTTTTAGTCGGCAACGACTGCGTTTTTATTGACTATTTTTAAGTCAACAGGGGCTGTGTTTGCTGAGGAATCCACGTGCCACCTGTGGAAGCGGTTTCGTTGATGATTTCTGAGGCGGCAGCGACTTAGTTTTTATTAACAATTTCTGATCAACATGTCACCTGTGGAAGCAGTTTTGTTGGTGGTTTCTTAGTCGGCATCAGATTAGTTTTTGATGACTATTTCATAGTCAATAGAGGTGGGTGTGCTGACGAATCCACTCGTCACCATTGGAAGTGGTTTCATTGATGATTTTCAAGTCGGCATCGACTCAGTTTTTTGACTTCTTCTGAGTCAATAGGGGATGCGAGCGCTGATGAATCCACGCATCACCTTTGGGAGGTGTTTCGGTGATGATTTCTAAGACGGCAACGACTCAGTTTTCGTTGACTATTTTTGAGTCAAAAGGGGTTGCGAGCGCTCATGAATCCACGCATCACCTGTGGCAGCAGTTTCGTTGATGATTTCTGAATCGGCAGTGGCTCCATTTTCATTGACTATTTATGAGTCAAAAGGGGCTATGTGCTCTCACGAATCCAGACGTCACCTATGGAAGCGATTTCGTTGATGATTTCTAAGTCGGCAGCGACTCTATTTTTGTTGAATAATTCTGAGTCAATAGGGGCTGTGGGCATTGATGAATCCACAAGTTCCCTGTGGAAGCAGTTTCTTTGATGATTTCTGAGGTGGCAATGACTGAGTTTTCATTAACTATTTCTGAATCAACAAGGGCTGTGTGCTCTCATGAATCCAGGCATCACCTGTGGAAGGTGTTTCGTTGACAATTTCTAAGTCGATAGCGACTTAGTTTTTGTTGACTATTTCTGAGTCAAAAGGGGTTGCGGGCACTGATGAATCCACGCGTCACCTGTGGAATCGGTTTGGTTGACGATTTCTAAGTGGGTAGCAAATCAATTTTCATTGACTATTTCCTAGTCAACAAGGGTGGGTGTGCTGACGAATCCTCAGGTCACCTTTGGAAGTGGTTTCGATAATGATTTCTGAGCCGGCACCGACTCTGTTTTCGTTGACTAATTCCGAGTCAACAGGGGCTATGGGCACTGATTAATCCATATGTCACCTGTGAAAGCGGTTTCGTTAATGATTTCTGAGTCGGCAACAAGTCATTTTTCCTTGACTTTTTCTGAGTCGACAGGGGCTGCAAGCGCTGACAAATCCACACGTCACCTTAGGAAGGTGTTTCGACGATGATTTCTGAGTTGATAATGACTGAGTTATTGTTGACTACTTCTAAGTCAACAGGGGCTTTGTGCGTTAATGAATCCACCTGTGGAAGTGGTTTTGTTGATGATTTTTGAGTCGGTAGTGACTGAGTTTTCGTTGTCTATTTCTGAGTCAATAGGGGCTGCAAGCGCTAATGAATCCATGCGTCACCTCTGGAAGCAGTTTCGTTGATGATTTTTGTGTCGACATCGACTATGTTTTTGTTGACTATTTCTGAATCAACAGGGGTTGTGTGCTCTCACAAATCCATGTGTCACATTTGAAAACTCATATCTCCCTCATATGACATTTTTTTTCACTGATATTTGGATCTGTTATAGGCCTTTGAGTCAAGAATCCAAAACAATTGAGTTTGCATTAATTAGACTTCTGTAGCTCCAGATATTCAAGTCGGAATGGCCGAAGGTCAACACTGAAAGATTGCGAGATTTGACTTTGAAGGCTGTGATTTCCATGCTATTCCTTACTTTATTTTCTTGCCTTAGATGTCCAGAAAGGTATGGATGTTAGCTTTTTAATTCCACTAGAATCACTTCATTTCAACCTCTAGAGCTCACTCTCTGCACAAAACATCGACTGAAGGTCAAATCTGCCAATTATCTTCAATTTACTCCTTTTTGTATCTTTCATCCAAAAGTGCCTACAAAACATAAAACAAAGAATATTAAGGCATTTTAAATGTAAAACATAGGCAAAACACTAGTTAAATGTAAGTGAAACTATCGAATACTATGGTTGCATCATAGGCGCTGACGAATCCACGCGTCACCTTTGGAATCGGTTTCGTTGATGATTTCGGAGTCGGCAGTGGCTCATTTTCATTGACTCTTTCTAGGTCAACAGGAGCTCAGCGCGCTGACGAATCCACGTGTCATCTTTGGAAGTTGTTTCATTAACGATTTCCTAGTCGACACCGACTTAGTTTTCGTTGACCTTTTCTTAGTCAATAGGGGCTGCGAGTGCTTGCGAGTCAACAGAGGCTTTGTGCGCTGATGAATCCACTTGTCACCTGTGGAAGCGGTTTCGGTGATGATTTCCGAGTCGGCAGCGACTCAGTTTTCGTTGACTATTTCTGAGTCAATAGGGCTGTGGGCGCTGACGAATCCACACGTTACCTTTGGAATCGGTTTCGTTGATGATTTCAGAGACGACTGCGGCTTAGTTTTCATTAACAATTTCTAAGTCAACAAGGGTTGGGCACGCTGACGAATCCACGCGTCACCTTTCAAAGTTGTTTCGTTGATGATTTCCCAGTCGGCATCAACTCAGTTTTCGTCAACTTTTTTTGAGTAAATAGGGGTTGTGAGCGCTGATGAATCCATGTGTCACCATTGGAAGTTGTTTCGGTGACGATTTCTAAGTCGGCAGCGAATCAGTTTTCGTTGACAATTTCTGAGTCAACAGGGGCTGCGAGCGCTGATGAATCAACGCGTCACCTGTGGAAGTGGTTTCATTGATGATTTCTGAGTCGGCAGCAGATCAATTTTCATTGACTATTTTTGAGTCAACAAGGGGTGGGTGTGCTGACGAATCCTCGCGTGACCTTTGGAAGTTGTTTCGTTGATGATTTCCTAGTCGGCACGGACTCTATTTTCGGTGATGAATTCTGAGTCTGCACCGACTCTATTTTCATTGACTAATTCTGAGTCAACAAGGGCTGTGGGTGCTGATGAATCCACAGGTTACCTATGAAAGCGGTTTCATTGATGATTTCCGAGTCGGCAATGACTAAGTTTTCGCTGACTTTTTCTGAGTCCACAGGGGCTATGAGCGCTGATGAATCCACGCATCACCTTTGGAAAGAGTTTTGGTTATGATTTCTGAATTGGCAGTGACTCAGTTTTCGCTGACTATTTCTGAGTCAACAGGGGTTGTGGGCGCTGAGGAAGCCACACATCACCTGTGGAAGCGGTTTCATTAATAATTTTTGAGTCAGCAGCGCCTCAGTTTGCGTTGACTAATTCTGAGTCAACAGGTGTTGTGGCTGCTGATAAATCCACGCGTCACCTAAGGAAGAGATTTCGTTGATGATTTTCGAGTCGGCAGTGACTCAGTTTTCGTTGACTAATTCTGAGTCAACAGGGGTTGTGGCCACTAATGAATCCATGCGTCACCTGTGGAAGCAGTTTCGTTGATGATTTCTGAGTAGGCACCGACTTAGTTTTCCTTGACTTTTTATGAGTCCACAGGGGCTGCGAGCGCTGACAAAACCACACGTCACCTTTGGAAGGTGTTTCATTGATGATTTCTGAGTCGATAGCGACTAAGTTTTTGATGTGTATTTCTGAGTCAACAGGGGCTATGTGCACTAATGAATCCACCTGTCACCTACGAAAGCGGTTTCATTGATGATTTTCTAAGTCAGCAACGACTCAGTTCTCGTTATCTATTTTAGAGTCAACATGGGCTGTGGGCATTAAGGAGGCCACACGTCACATGTGGAAGCAGATTCGTTTATGATTTCTAATTCGACAGTGGCTCATTTTTTGTTGACTATTTATGGGTCCACAGGGGCTGGGAGCGCTGACAAATCCACGCGTCACCTATGGAAGGTGTTTCGGCGATGATTTCTAAGTCGCCAACGATTGAATTTTTGTTTACTATTTTTGAGTCAACAGGGGCTATGTACGCTTATGAATCCAACTGTCACCTATGGAAGTGGTTTCGTTTATGATTTCTAATTCGACAGCGGCTCATTTTTCATTGACTATTTATGAGTCCACAGGGGCTAGGAGCATTGACAAATCCATGCGTCACCTTTGGAAGGTGTTTCGGCGATGATTTCTGAGTCAGCAGCGATTGAGTTTTCATTTACTATTTTTGAGTGAGCAGGGGCTATGTGCGCTGATGAATCCAACTGCTACCTTTGGAAGCGGTTTCGTTGATGATTTCTAAGGTGGCAACGACTCAGTTTTCATTGTCTATTTCTGAGTCAATAGGGGCTGTGAGCGCTGATGAATCCACACGTCACCTTTGAAAAGAGTTTTGGTTACTAGTTCTGAGTAGGCAGCGACTTAGTTTTTGTTGTCTATTTCTGAGTCAACAGGGGCTGTGAGCGTTGACGAATCCACGCGTCACCTTTGGAAAGTTTTTTGGTGAAGATTTCTTAGCGGCAGCAACTAAGTTTTTGATGACTATTTCTGAGTCCACAGGTGCTATGTGCGCTGATGAATGCACCTGTCACCTGCAAAAGCGGTTTCCTTGATGATTTCTGAGTCGGCAGCGACTCAGTTTTCGTTGTCTATTTCTAAGTCAACAGGGGTTGTGAGCATTGAGGAGGCCACACGTCACCTGTGGAAATGGTTTCGTTTATGATTTCTAAGTCGACTACGACTCATTTTTCGTTGACTATTTATGAGTCCACAAGGGCTGCGAGCGCTGACAAATCCACGCGTCACCTATGGAAGGTGTTTTAGCGACGATATTTGAGTCGGCAACGATTGAATTTTTGTATACTATTTTTGAGTCAACAGAGGCTATGTACACTTATGAATCCAACTGTCACCTATGGAAGTGGTTTCGTTGATGATTTCTGAGTTGGCAGCGACTCAATTTTCGTTGTCTATTTCTAAGTCAATAAGGGCTGTGAGCGCTGACAAATCCATGCGTCACCTTTGGAAAGGGTTTCAGTGATGAGTTCTGAGTAGGCAACGACTCCATTTTCGTTGACTATTTCTGAATCAAAAAGGGATGCGAGCGTTGATGAATCCATGCGTCACATGTGGTAGCGGTTTCGTTGACCATTTCTGAGGTGGTAGAAGATTTGTTTTCATTGATTATTTCTGAGTCAACAGGGGGTGGGTGTGCTGACGAATCCTCGCATCACCTTTGGAAGTGGTTTCATTGATGATTTCTGAGTCGGCACCGACTCTATTTTTGTTGATGATTTCTGAGTCGGCACCGACTCTTTTTTTGTTGACAGTGGTTGTGGGCGTTGAGGAGGCCACGCGTGACCTATGGAAGTGGATTCGTTTATGATTTCTAAGTCGGCAATGACTTATTTTTTTGTTAGGTATTTATGAGTCCACAAGGGCTGCGAGCGCTAACAAATCCACGTGTCACCTTTAGAAGGTGTTTCGGTGACGATTTCTGAGTCGGCAGCGACTGAGTTTTTGTTGACTATTTCTGAGTAAACAAGGGCAATGTACGCTGATGAATCAAACTATCACCTATGGAAGTGGTTTCGTTGATGATTTCTGAGTTGGCAGCGACTCAGTTTTCGTTGTCTATTTTTGAGTCAATAGGGGCTGTGAGCGCTGATGAATCCACGCGTCACCTTTGGAAAGAGTTTCGGTGACGAGTTCTGAGTAGGCAGCAACTCTGTTTTCGTTGACTATTTCTGAGTCAAAAGGGGCTGCGAGCGTTGATGAATCCACGCGTCACATGTGGTAGCGGTTTCAGTGACCATTTCTAAGGTGGCAGAAGATTTGTTTTCGTTGACTATTTCTGAGTCAACAAGGGGTGGGTGTGCTACTGAATCCTCGTGTCACCTATGACAGTGGTTTCGTTGATGATTTTCTGAGTCGGCACCGACTCTATTTTCGTTGATGATTTCTAAGTCGGCACCGACTCTATTTTCATTGACTATTTCTGAGTCAACAAGGTGTGGATTTGCTGATGAATCCTCGCGTCACCTTTGGAAGTGGTTTCGTTAATGATTTCTGAGTCGGCACCGACTCTTTTTTCATTGACTAAATCTGAGTCAACAGGGGCTATGTGAGCTGATGAATTCACCTGTCACTTGTGGAGGCGGTTTCGTCGATGATTTCTGAGTCGGCAGCGACTCAGTTTTCCTTGACTTTTTCTGAGTCGATAATGGCTGTGGGTGTTGAGGACGCCACGCGTCACATGTGGTAGCGGTTTCATTGATCATTTCTGAGGCGGCAAAAGATCTGTTTTCGTTGACTATTTCTGAGTCAACAAGGGGTGGGTGTGCTACTGAATCCTCGCGTCACCTATGACAGTGGTTTCGTTGATGATTTTCTGAGTCGGCACCAACTCTATTTTCGTTGATGATTTCTAAGTCGGCACCGACTCTATTTTCATTAGCTAATTCTGAGTCACTAGGGGTTGTGGGAGCTGATGAATCCATAGGTCACCTGTCTAAGCAGTTTCGTTGATGATTTCTTAGTCGGCAGCAACTCAGCTTTCCTTGAATTTTCTGAGTCGATAGGGGCTGCGAGGTCTGACAAATCCACGCGTCACCTTTGGAAGGTTTTTCGGTAATGATTTCTGAGTCGGAAGCTACTCTATTTTCTATGACTATTTCTAAGTCAACAGGGGCTATGTTCGCTGATGAATCCACCTGTCACTTGCGAAAGCGGTTTCCTTGATGATTTTTGAGTCGGCAGCGACTAAGTTTTCCTTGACTCTTTCTGAGCCATTAGGGGTTGTGGGCGTTAAGGAGGCCACACGTCACCTGTGGAAGCGATTTCGTTTATGATTTTCGAGGCGGCAGCTACTCTATTTTCCTTGACTTTTTCTAAGTCGAAAGGGGCTACGAGGTCT
>Ga0325401_1007237_pt1 | contig 10773 bp, 10 predicted proteins | sample PopdelMetagenome_FD_205666 | JGI IMG/M metagenome (GOLD analysis project Ga0325401, IMG submission 205666) | Populus deltoides microbial communities from Bellville, Georgia, United States - Xylem-PdKOR-R2 | ecosystem: Host-associated > Plants > Phyllosphere > Stem > Wood/Secondary xylem | place...
AATGCCACTCGACGCCGATGTCCTGGCATCAGGCGAGCACGGCATGACTGGTCAGCTCGGTGCCGTTGTCGCTGACCACCATGCACGGCAGCCCGCGACGCTCGGCGATGGTGGTGAGTTGTCGCACGACACGTCGGCCTGACAGCGAGGTATCGACCATGCAGGCCAGCCATTCCCGGCTATAGTCGTCGATGACATTCAGCACGCGAAATCGCCGGCTGCAGGCCAATGCATCTGACACGAAGTCGAAGCTCCAACGCTGGTTGGGTTCCTGCGGGCTCGCTATCGGCGCCCGCGTGCCCAGCGCCCGTTGCCGGCCGCCGCGCTTGCGTACCGTCAGCCGCTCTTCGCGATACAGCCGGTACACCTTATTCAGGTTCATGCCCTTGCCTTCACGCCTGAGCACGATCGCCAGTCGGCGACAGCCGAACCGGCGACGTTCGTTGGCGATCTCGCGCATCCGCTCGCGCACAGCACCGTCCTTCCCGCGAAGCGGCTCATATTGCAGGCCGACCGGTCGACCCCCAGCAGCCTGCAGGCGCGACGCTCGAAGAAGCCCTGGTCGGCCATCAGCTTCTCCACCGCAGCGTAGCGATCCACAGACCGGGTCAGTTTTTCCCAGCAGATCCTTCAGCGCCGACACGTTCAGCATCGACTCCGCCAGCAGCTTCTTCAGCCGGCGGTTCTCGTCTTCCAGCATCCGCAACCGCGCCGCCTCCGACACGGTCATGCCGCCGTGCTTTGCTTTCCAGTTGTAGAACGTCGCATCGCTGATCCCGTGCTTCCGGCACAACTCGGCGGTCTTCACGCCAGCCTCGTGCTCACGCAGCACGCCAATGATCTGATCCTCGGTAAAACGGCGTCGCCGCATCGCTCGTCTCCACCTGACGAGCTATCTTAGCAGTGGCATCATTTCCGGGGAGCAGGTCACAAGTTGCACAGCACCAATCCGCTCGAACGCCTGAACGGTGAGATCAAGCAACGCACCGGCATCGTCGGCATGTTTCCCAATGAAGATGCCATCGCCCGCCTCGTTGTTGCCCTGCTACTTGAGCAGAACGATGAACGTACCGTCCAGCGCGGACGGTACATGACGCTGGAAAGCGTCACGCAATTGTAAGCGTCCGGCCTGACGCGTGTTGCTGGCGCGGCACGGCTGCGCGAGGCCGTCGGCTTTCGGGAGTGTCCTTTCGCACTCCGTAAGGAGAGTGCGGATGGGGCACATGGAGGTCATCACCCGGGTTGAGCGTCGCCGGCGGTACTCGGACGAGGAGCGTGCGGCGGTGCTGACGCAGTGTGACAAGCCGGGCGCCACGGTGGTTGGCGTATCTCGCCGGCTGGGCATTTCGGCCAGTCTCATTCATGGCTGGCGCAAGACGCGCCGGGAGGCGGAGCGCATCGCCAGTGCACGCTGCAATTCATTCCCTACGGCGTGGTCGCGGACGCTGTTCCGCCTGAACCGGTCGTGGCGCTCGCCCCGGCAACGCCGGTCGAGCGCAAGTCCGCTGCGCCTGTTCGCGAGGCCACGCCGGTCCCGAACAACTTGGTCCGCCCGCATCCAGGGAGCCGCCCGGGTGGCATAGACATTGACTTGGCCAGCGGCGTTCGCCTGTTGGTTGACAGCTACGTCAACGAGAAGGCGCTGGCACGCGTGCTGCGGGCATTGCGGGAGTCATCGTGATCTCGCTGGCCCCCGGCACCAAGGTCTACCTCGCCAGCAAGCCGGTCAGCATGCGCCTTGGCTTCGACGGGCTGGCGGCGCTGGTGCGGCCGCTGTTCGCGGTCGAGCCCTATGCTGGCCACGTTTTCCTGTTCCGCAGCCCGAGCGGCAGCTACCTCAAGGCGCTGCACTGGGACGGCACCGGCCTAGCCTGTTTGCCAAACGGCTGGAGCGGCACCGTTTCGTCTGGCCACCGCTCGTGGATGGCGGCGTGGTGCTGACGCCGGCGCAGTTCGCGCTGCTCGTCGAGGCCATGGACTGGCGTCGCACGGTAGCGCCTCCGGCACCCCGCCTGCCGGTGCAGATGTAGGCAGGAAAGCCGCAGAAAAGCGTGCATTCCGCTTGGGTGCGAGCCGCCCGTCTGGTACAGAAAACCATGTCGCCGGGCGAGATAGACATACCGGAAAACCCTGACGATGTGCGAGCGCTGCTCGCCGCCATGCAGGCCCGGCTCGCCGCCTCGGAACAGGCGCTGGAAGCCGAGCGCACAGCTCATCAGACCACCCGCGAGCAGCTCGACGCGGCAAAGAACGCGGTCAAGCTGACCACGCTCCAGATCGAGAAGCTCAAGGTCCAGCTCGCGCGCCTACGCCGCATGAAGTTCGGCCAATCATCCGAGCGGCTGACGCTGCTGGCCGACCAGCTCGAGTTGACGCTGGAGGACCTCGAAGCCGAACACGCCCGTGCCGCGTGCGTGGTTGCGGACGCTGTGCCGCCCGAGGTGCCCCGGGCACCCGGCCGCAAGCCCCGTCGCGAGCCGCTGCCCGCGCACCTGCCGCGTCACGATGTCATCCACCCCGCGCCGGAGGCGGACGGCTGCACGGCCTGCGGCGGCAGCATGTCCGCACTGGGCGAGGACGTGACCGAGGTGCTGGAGTATGTACCGGCCCACTTCCAGGTTGTCCGGCACATCCGACCCAAGCTCGCCTGTATGCGCTGCGACGCGATCTCACAGGCGCCGGCACCGGCGCTGCCGGTCCCGCGAGGCCGGGCCGGGCCGGGGCTGCTGGCGCATGTGGTCATGTCCAAGTTCGCCGACCACCTGCCGGTCTACCGCCAATCGCAGATCTACGCCCGCGAAGGTGTCGAGCTCAGCCGCTCGACGCTGGCCGACTGGTTGGGTCAGTTCAGCTGGCTGCTTCAGCCGCTGGTCGACCGTATTGCTACCCACGTCATGGCCAGCCCCAAGCTCCACGCCGACGACACGCCCGTCCCGGTGCTCGCACCCGGCACCGGCAAGACCGCGACGGGGCGGCTATGGGTGTACCTACGCGACAACCGACGATGGCGGCCGAGCGACAAGCCGGCAGCACTGTTCCGCTACAGCCCCGACCGCAAGGGCGAGCGACCGCGCGAGCACCTCAAGGCGTTCACCGGCTTTCTGCAGGCCGACGCCTATGCCGGGTTCGAGCGGCTCTACGACCCGGACCGCAAGCCCGGTCCCATCACGCCCGTCGCCTGCTGGGCGCACGCCCGGCGCAAGCTCCACGACGTCTACTAGGCCGACCCGAGTTCGGTCGCGGCCGAGGGGCTGCGCATGATCCGCGACCTGTACGAGGTCGAGCGCGGCATCGTGCAGGACCCGCATGACGACCGGCGCAAGGTGCGCAAGCTGTCGGAGCTGACCGCGCTCGACTTCTTCGCCTGGGCCGACGATGTGCTGGGCCAGGTGTCGGCGCGCACGCCGCTAGCCGAGGCGCTGCGTTATGCGGTCCGGGTCAAGCCGGCGCTGCTCGCCTATACCGAGGACGGGCGGCTGGAGATCGACAACAACCTCGCCGAGAACACACTGCGCGGCGTTGCGGTGGGCAGGAAAACTGGATGTTCGCCGGAGCGGACTGTGGCGGGGAGCGTGCTGCCGCCATGTACAGCCTGCTCGAAATCGCCAAGCTGAACGGGGTAAACCCGCAGCACTGGCTGACCGATGTGCTAGACCGGATCGGGCGAGGTCACCCGATCAACCGGCTCGACGAACTGATGCCGTGGGACTGGTACCGCGAGTGAGACCCGATCGACCTGCATCACGCTGACGGAGCCGTTGCGGGTTTTGGTTCTCGCTGGCAGTCTGTTCTCGATGACCAACGTTGCCCAGGAGGACAATTGGAAACGGCGAACCCGTGGGTGCGCTGCCCTGCTCGTGGTGTTTATCCTGCTTCCGCTGCTCATCCTCAAAGGATGCCAGTGGGCAGATACTCATCCCTCTGACGAGCAACTGACGCAGGATTTTCAGCAGCATCGGCAAGCCTTCGATGCTTTGCTCAAAATGGTCCAACAGGAGCGGCAGGTCACTCGGGTGGCCAACGACTTCATCTGGATCGATGGTGCCATGACCGTGCCAGAAAACGAGCGGAGCCGTTACCTCCCCGACGAGAGGTTCGCAAAATACAAGAGGATCTTCAAAGCGCTGGACTTGGAAAGCGGCATTGTCCGCTACCAAGATGGCAGAGTAGGTTTTCTACGAAGCAGCAGCGGCATCGTGACGAGCGGATCGGCCAAGGGGTACGTGTGGTCCCCTGCTTATAAGGGACCTAAGCTCGCCACGTCCGACCCCCGGAGTTTGGAAGAAGCCTGCATCCCGAAGACGGGCTGCTCCTCTGCTCGGCAGATCGCTCCAAACTGGTACATCACCATCGAGAGCAACTGAGAGAAAGTCCCCCGAAGCTACCGCACGCCCCTAGCCGGACGCTTACACCCAGTTAGCAATGTTCCTGCCGTCACGCTGCCCGCCATGGCAGCCTGACCAATACCGGCCTGGCCGGAGATCGCTGCGGCTACGTCGCCAAAGCTACACAACCTCGTGGGACACGACCTGGACAACGACCCCCGTCAACAGCCTTCCAGCAGCGACGAGCTTAGCAGCTTGGTGTACCGTGGCTCGTTTTCGGCCGCTGGCGAGCCGCTCAGCGGCATTCGGGCCGGGAACGTGGGAAGATGATCACCGCGTCCGAAGTCGTACACCGACGCGGAAGGCACGGCCGAGCAGGTCGCTATAGGTGGCATTGGCAGACAGGCCGCCTTCGGGCAGTAGCAGCGGCTCGCGGTTGAAGACATTGGTGACTTGCAGGAACACCTCGCCTTTGCCCTGGCCTATCAGGTCGACCTTGGTCGTCAGGTTCAAGTCGGCGTAGAAGAGCCCGGACACGTTGTTCTCGTCCACGGTCGGGAACTGGTTGACGATCGCCTGAGGCCGTCCGACTGGACACTGACCCGGCGCGCACTCGATCCGGTTGTTGCTGTACACGCCCGAGCTGATCCCACGTCCGACCCCCGTGATCGAGAAATCCTCGGTGTCGTAGGTGGCCGAGACCCGGAAGATCCATTCGGGCGTCCCGCTGGCGTTATTGCGAACGTTGTTGACCGGAATGCTGACGCCCGAATCGTTGATGTTGTCGATGTAGCGCGTAGCGAGCCCCCGCAGGATCACCGTGCCGTTCGCGTCGGCGATGACGTGGTTGACCGGCAGGCGGTAGTTCGTTTCGAAGTCGATCCCGCGGACGGTCAGCTTGGCGAAGTTGAAGGGGCTCGACCGGAACAGCAGTTCGCGATCGCCCGAAGGATCGCGGCCATAAGCGGCGCAGAACCGCTGCTGCCCCTCGAAACACCGGTTGATGATCGATTGGGCACCCAGCTGGTCGATAGCACCGTTGACTTCGATCCGGAACCCGTCGGCCGAGATCGTCAAACCCGGCACGAAGCGTGGCTGAAGCACCACGCCGACACTTGTTGAATTCGCCTTCTCGGGATCGAGCGCGGCGTTGCCGGTGAACACCTCGCTGATGGTGACGCCGGGCAGTCCGGGATTGCCCGTCCGCGGGTCGATCCGAAACGGATCGGTGATCGTGCTGGTGTTGGACGTGCCCGCCGCGAACACCTCGGCCAGATTGGGCGCCCGGATATCGCGCGACCGGGTGACCCGGAACCGGATATCCTCGATTGGCTGCCAGGTCGTGCCGATCTTCCATGTGGTGACATAGCCGGAGGTTGAGTAGTCGGTGGCCCGCACCGCGCCGTTGACGATGACACCTGCCCCCAGCGGCACCGCAGCCTCAAGAAAGGCTTCCTTCACGTCGTAGCTGCCGAAGCTGGGCAGGTAATTGCCGACCTGCCAACCGGCGCGGAACTCGGTAGGAACGGCGCCCGAAATCTTCTCCTTGCGGTATTCGGCACCGACCGCGATCTTGACGTCCCCCGCCCGAGTGGCGAACGGCGTCGCAGACAGATTTATGCCCGCAACCGTCTGCTCCAGCTTCTGATCGCGATAGGGGTCGCCGAGGATATAGTCGATCATGGCCTGGGTGGTGACCCCGATCCCCAGCCGATTAAGCGGAACGCAGCCATTGCCGGGCGTGGTCAGCGTCGAGCGGCAGACAATCGTGCCGGCGGCCACCCCGATGGCGTTGCCGGCCGGTGCGAACACGGCATCGGTCGCGAGCGCCACGCGCGACACGTTCTGAATGTCGAGCAGCTGTTCGCGCGTGTTGGTCTGGCCGTACTGGCCGTAAGCGTTCCACACCGCGGTGTTCCCGAACAGATCGAACTCACCACCGGCGCCCAGTGCATAGCGCTGGACGTCGCGCTGGTTGTTGGTCTTGCGATACGGCAGGTCGACGGCGGTGGTGCCGATCGTCACGCGCGTGATCCCCGTCAGCCGGTCGCGCCCCAGCGTGTTGATGAGAAAGGCATTGTCCGCCTGGAGGTTGATGGTGGTGGTGAATTGAGGTCCCGCGTTGAAGAGGGTGTCCTGCCAGCTGTACGAAGCTTCGCCGAACACCTCAATCCAGGGGGCGATCTCGAAACTCAACCGGCCGTAGAGGTTGCGGCGATCCTCCTGCGCGTCGAGGCCGATGTTGCGGCTGTTGTCCGCCAGGAACCAGTCGCCACCGGTGGTCAGGCTGCTGCTGGTGATGCTGCCGTAATTGTACGTGTTCACCGAGCCGCCCTGCCCAAAATACAGGCCGCGCAGGCGATTGGCGGTCCCGCCGGTCGAGGCATTGACGATGCCGCCTGGAAGCGCGTTGGCCGTGCCCGTCTGGTAGCGGATGAGGTTTTCGGGCTGACCGTTGGTGTTGGTAAAGGCCGGGTTGCTGATGGTGCGGAAGCCGAGCTGATTCCAGTCGCGCGTGATCTGGAAAATGCCGTCCCGGTGCGCGACCTCGCCGCTTACCAGCACATGGCCGCGGCCGTCTGCGAAGGACCGGCCGCCGGCAACCTCCAGCGAGTAGTTGGAACCATCGCCATAGCTGGTAATGCCGCTGTCCGCGGAAACCTTGAGCCCTTCGTACTTGCGATCGAGGATGAAGTTCACGACGCCCGCGACCGCATCCGAGCCATAGGTGGCGGAGGCGCCGCCGGTCACCACCTCGACCCGGGTGATGAGCTGCTGGGGAAAGGTGTTGATGTCGACCAGCCCGGTGATGGTGGAACCCACCGAACGGCGCCCGTCGAGCAGCACCAGCGTGCGCGTCGCGCCCAGGTTGCGCAGGTTGAGAGCATTGATGCCCGCCGTGCCCGAGCTGAGGTCGAGGCGCGAGTTGGCCGGCCGGGTGCTGCCCGCGATGGAAGGCAGTTGATTGACGAAGTCGGCGATATTGTTGGTCGGCGACTGGGTCTGGATGTCCTGTTCGGTCAGGACGGTGAGCGGCGATGCGGCCTGCGATCCGTCGCTGGCGATGCGCGAGCCGGTCACCGTGATGTCGCCGGACGAAGTGACGCTACCGTCGTCACCGTCGTCGTCGGCGGGCGCGGGTTCCTGGATGGGCGTGGTTGTCGCCGTCTGTGCCCGGACGGACGTGGCGCCGAGTATCGCCAGTGCGAGCGCTAGCGCGCTTGTGCCTCGCCGAAGGGCGTCACCCTTGGTGGATAATACGATGAACCTCATTCCGACCGTCCCCCATCGAGCTTTGCAATAGTGGCCCCGCCTCTCCCGCCCGTCCCCCTTGCTTCGGCCCGCACGGGCCCGCTTGCCCCGCTGCATGGTCGCTGAGGGGGCCGGCGGTGAACCGGGTGGACGAAGGTAGAGTTGGTCGCTGACGGTCACTTCTTCTGTTATGCGGCCGTCACTTCCTTGACCCGAACCTGCCGATGCGTGGCGGGCAGCGTCAAGGGGTATGCTGGTACTTTGATTTTGCGATCATATAGCTTCAGGGCATGGCGGCGCCGCGGCGGGTGAGCGCCCGTTGCACAAAAGGGTAGGGCTACCGTCTCGGTGTAGCGCCCACATGCCAAGGATATGGCGGCCTTGCCGCGGAGAGACCGCAGGCGAAACTAGGTCGAGAATGCGCCCGACGCAGCGATGCCGGATCAGCGCTCGGCGGCGATCACCAGCAGCGCGGCGTCGACCGCCGCCGTGGCGGACGGTTTTTCGGACGGCATGTCGTTGGCATAGCTGGAAAATATCAGCGTCTCGCCCGATGCGGACGTGAGATAGCCGGACAAGGCATTGACGGCATTCAGCGAGCCGGTCTTGGCGAAGACCTTGCCTTCCAGCGGCGTTCCGCGAAAGCGCGACTTCAGCGTGCCGTCGACGCCCCCGACCGGCAGGGTGGCGCGCCACGCTGCTCCCCAGGGTTGACCCGCGACCCAGCGCAGGAACCTGACCACGTAACGCGGCGCGACGCGGTTGTAGGATGACATGCCAGAACCGTCGGCCAGATCATACGACCAGCGCGGCACCCCGGCCTGATTGAGCATGTCCGATATCACCGCCAAGCCTTGCACGGTGGCGCCCGTGCCATTCAGCGCCGCCACACGGCGCAACAGCAGTTCGGTATGCAGGTTCTGGCTGACTTTCGAGGTAAGCGTCAGATCCTCGATCAGCGGTGCCGGCGTGATCCGGGCCAGCACGTCGGCTTGCGGTAGCGGCTGAACGCGGGCGCCGACCACGTCCGTCGCGGCTAGCGGCCGGTGACGCGCGCGCACCTTGCCTGTGATGCGGACCCCACGAGCGACGAGCAGCCGCTTGAACTGCCATGCGCCGTGATGAGCGGGGTCGGTCAGCCCGAGTTGCAGCGTTTCCGATGTGCCGGCGGTTATGGTCCCGGTGATCCGAAGGGTATCGCTGCCGGGGAGCCGATCCGTATCCAGTTCACCCTTTCCCGCCGCGATGGTGGTCACCCGATTGTCGATCGCCCAATATCCGGCGCGATCGACCCGCGCCGGCGCGCCCGGCCGATCGCCGCTATGCACCACCACCGAATGAACGTTGTCGTCCACCGTCAGCGCCGAAATGGCGGTGCCGTAGCGTGCCTTCAGATTGTTCCAGCTCCATCCCGGTCCCCAGCGCTCATCCGGGAAGTCGGTGTCGTCGCCGACGACATCGCCGACCACGCGCGTCCTGGCGGCGACCGCGTCGGCTAGGGTCGAGAGGCAGTCCACCGTGCAATCGTCCGCGCTCGACAGCCGAGCACCGCCATGGCCGGCCAGGACAACGGTGGGTGCGGCACCGCCGCCCTCGAGCCGCACGGTGGCACCCCCGGCTAGGTCGGGCACGGACGGATCGCCGAGCCGCTGAAATGCGGCGGCAGTGGTGAACATCTTCGTATTGGACGCCGGAATGAAACGATCGTCCGGCGCAATGGCGACGATCTCCCGCCCGTCGGCCGTTGCCACCACCAAGCCGAAGCGGGTGCCGGGTGCCGATCCTTCCCGCAGGATCGCGGCGATGCGGCGTTCGAGCGGCTGAGGATCGGCCGCGGCCGCCGCGCGGGTGGTGTCCGGCGGTAATCGCTGCGCTCCTGCCCCGCCGCCGAGCGCCAGGCCCATGCCCACCACCACCACCGACGCCGTTCGCCCGATCCGCATGGCCGTCCCCCTTTGATCCGCTTTCATGCCAGCCTATGGTCCAGGTCGTGATGCGCAACCGCCGCAGTTCGCCCGCATCATTCCGATGCGTGGCGCACCCATAGCCCCGCTGCATGTAGCCCGCGATGCGCCTTGCCGATCACTGCGCACGCTTCCTACAACACCGTGGCGGGCGACGCACAGGGAGCAGAACATGGTGGCAGCAGCCGGACTGAAGGGGCGGCTCCTCCCCTTGGCGGCGGTCGGACTGACGCTGGCGGCCCCCACTGTCGCTCGGCCCGAGCAAGCGCTCGATCGCGTCTCGATTGCGGCCACCCGACATCAGGAGCGTCTCGCCGCGTTGCTGGCGATGCCGTTCGCAGGGGAGCTGACCGGGGCCCGTGGGGCGCCGCGGTTCGCCTGGGTCGAGAATGTCGCGGGCGTCCGTAACATCCGGGTCGCCGATCGTGGCGAGCGGGGACGGCTGCTGACCCGGTTCGAAGGCGATGACGGCACCGAGGTCTATGACCTGTCCTTCTCGCCTGACGCCGACCGTATCGCCTTTGTCCGTGGCGGCGACCCCGAGTTTCCCGACGCGCCGGTGCCGAACAGCGGTCAGGCGCCGTTCGCGCGCAAGCAGCAGGTGTTCGTGCAGCGCATCGGCGGCGGCGAGCCGGCACTGGCCGGGGAGGGGCATATGCCCGTCTTCTCCCCCGACGGCCGTACCCTTGCCTTTGTCGCGGGTGGCGAACTGTGGCTACGCAGCGGCGAGGAGGCGGCGAGGCGGGTCGTCAAGGTGGCGGGTACGATGGCAGATCTCGGCTGGTCGCCGGACGGATCGCGCCTTGTCTTCACGGACAACCGTCGCGACCACGGCTTCGTCGCCGTCTTCACGCTCGCCGGCGACCGGCTCGACTATCTCGATCCGGGCTTTGGCCAGGTTGCCGATCCGATCTTCTCGCCCGACGGACGGGAGGTCGCGTTCGTCCGCCAGATCGCGGTGCCCGCCGGCATGGCCGACGCGGAAGGGCCGTCGCTCTGGTCGATCGCGGCGATCACCCTGGCGAATGGCGCCGCGCGCACGGTCTGGTCGCCGCCGCCGGGTACGGGATCCCGCTTCGCCGGAACGCGCGAGCGCAACCTGTACTGGACCACCGACGGCCAGCTGGTGTTCCCGTCGGAGCGCAGCGGCTGGCTGCACGCGTACGCCGTGCCGGCCGCCGGCGGTGCCGCGAGGGACCTCACCCCCGGCACCTTCGAGGTCGAGAGCTTCG
>Ga0325401_1007238_pt1 | contig 10772 bp, 9 predicted proteins | sample PopdelMetagenome_FD_205666 | JGI IMG/M metagenome (GOLD analysis project Ga0325401, IMG submission 205666) | Populus deltoides microbial communities from Bellville, Georgia, United States - Xylem-PdKOR-R2 | ecosystem: Host-associated > Plants > Phyllosphere > Stem > Wood/Secondary xylem | place...
TGCTGGCCAGCGCCCGCTCGGCCGTGGCGAGCGTGGCGTTGGCCGCCGCCGATTCGTTGCGGAAGCCGGCAATGTCGGAGCTTTCTAGCTCAGCTAGTACCTGTCCGGCTTGCACATACTGACCTAGGCCCGCGTTTACTTTCGTCACGATGCCGCTTACTAGCGGGAATACTTTATTGACGTGTTCTTCGTCGTAAGCAATTTTGCCAGTGAGCTTTAGCTCGTCGCGCACGGGGGCGCGGCGCACGGTATCCAGTTGAATGCGGTTCAGCAAAGAGTCGGTGAGCACAAACGAGGGCTCTTTCACCACAACCTCCTTGGAGGCTTCGTGGCAGCCGCTCAGGCCGAGGCTAATTATCGCTAAGACCACGCTCAGGCGGCCGACCATGAGCCAGCGCCCGGCGAGGCAATCGATGGAGAATAGTGGTCGACGGCTAAAAGCAAATAACCACATAGAATTTATTGGTTGAGGGTTAGAATAAGGAATGGTTTCGCCGCCCGGCCGCGGCCGGAGGCAATTTGCGCGTATCGAAACCTAGGTTGGCTACCAGGCAAACACCCGGCGACCTAGGTTCTGATTGAGGTTTTCGAAGGCGTTGAGTTGCTCGGCGCGCGCATCGTTGAGCTGCACCATGTTGTCTTTGTAAGACTCCAGAAAGTCTAGGAACTCCAGCGTGCTAATGGCTTTGCGCTGGTAGCTGATCAGTACGCCGTCGAAGAGTTTGTTGAAATCGGTGAAGTAGGCGTTGGGGAAGCTGGTAGCGAGGCGCTCAGCCTCGGCCGCTTTGGTGTAGGCCTCGGCTACTTCGGTTTCCACTTGAGTGGCTTGCTGATTTAGAGCCTGCTCGCTGGCCTTGATCTGCGCCTCCGCCGACTTGATGTTGCCTTGGTTGCGATTGAACAGCGGCAACGGCACACCCACCGTGAGGCCCGTGTAGTTCTTGCCCACCGAGCCGTTGAAGTCATACAAACCGCCCACGGTGAGGTCGGGTACGGCGAGGGCCTTCTGCACCCGCAGGTTCTGTTGCTCCTGCCGGTTGGCGGCCTCCGCCGCGCGCAGGTCGGGCCGGCTTTCGCGGGCAATTTCCAGGGCTTGGGCTAGCGGTAGGCTTTCGAGGCGCAGAGCAGTAGCAGCTGCAGTGGGCAGCACAGGTTGCAGGGTGCGCGGCGGGCGGTTGCCGAGCAGCAGGTTCAGCGCCGCCTGGTACTCACTGATGTCGTTTGCAAGTTCTTTCCGCTCACTTTCTAAAGAAAACAGCGCGGCTTTCAGGCGCACCACTTCCTTCAGCGACACGTTGCCTTTTTCCAACTGAGCTTGGTAGATGGTGAGCGTGCGCTGCAAAGCCTCGCGCTGGCGTTGGTACACCCCTAGCGTCTGTTGGTCGTAGTAGAGCTTCACGAAGTTGGTGCGCAACTCGTAGTGCAGGGTGCGCACCAAATCGTTGAAGTTGTGGCCTTCTATCTCGGTGCCAATGCGTTGGTACTCGACGTTCTTGCGACGCTTACCGCCGAGCAACAGCAACTGCTGATACGAGGCCACCCACTGCTTGCGGTCCTCTACCGTTTCGAAGAGGCGGTGGTTGTAGGGATTATAGGCGTTGCGCTCAACAGAAATCTCAGGGTTGGCAAACAGCCTAGCCTGCACTTCCTGGGCCTGCGCCGCCGTCACGTTGAACTTCTGCGCTAGCAGCTGAAAGTTGGTATTCAGGAACTGCTGCTCGGCTTGCGCTAAGGTTAGGCGCAGGGTATCGGTGGGCAGCGGGGCCGCTATCGGTGTCGCTAAAGAGGGCGGTTCGGTCTGCGCCAGCGCAGGGTTAGCAAATGAGGCTAACGCCAGTAAACTACTAATAAACAGATAAGTATGCATGAGCTACGGAGTATTCCGACTTGTTCATGCAAAGGTACTTTGGCCCGAAAGGGAGGAAATTACAGGGTTATTAGAAGTGTATTAGATTACCATTAGAAGCTCGCTCACGGGCTAGGGGTAAGCCAGATCAGCGCCGCAGCAACTATCTAGATTTTTGATGAGACCTGAAGCGACTTTCTACCCAGCTAGTGGCAGCACCACGCGCATGGTAGTACCTTTGCGCAGCTCCGAATCGATTTCCAGCTCGCCCCCGTGCAAGGCAATGATCTTGATGGCCAAAGGCAATCCGACGCCAAAGCCACTGAAGTCGAGGGCGTTGTTGGCCCGAAAAAACGTTTGCCGGATGTGCGGCAGATCCTCGGGGTCGATGCCAATACCCTGATCGATAATGCAGAGCAACAGCCGTTTCCCGTCGTAGTTGAGGGTACACACCACCGGCTTATTATCCGAGAACTTACAGGCGTTGTTGATGAGATTAGTAAGTGCCAGGCGCAACAGGTTCCGGTCGCCGGGAATGGTGAGCTGCTCGGCGTCTTCGGGCAACTCCCCTACCTGAATAGAAAGGCTACAGCCGGGTTGCACTACCGTTATTTCCTCGCAGGCTTCATATAATACTTCGTCTAGCCGCAGCGTGCCACCTAGGGGTAGCGTGGCCTCGTCGGCGTTGAGCTGGGCCAGTTGGAGCAAGCGGTTGGTGATGTCCTTGAGCTTTTGGGCCTCCACCAACGACGATTGTAGTGCCTCCTGGTACATTTCGGCGGAGCGCGGCCGGTTCAGAATAATGTCCATCTCCCCGATCATGGCCGTGAGCGGCGTGCGCAACTCGTGCGAGGCGTTAGCAATGAAACTTTGCTGCTGCTGAAACGCCGCTTCCAGGCGCTGAATCATCAGGTTGAATGTTTCGGCAAGCTCTGTCAGCTCGTCGTGGCCGGTGCCCACGGGCACGCGCAAGTGCAGGCCCGAGGCGCCAATATGCTGGGCGTGCTGTACCACGTGGCGCACCGGCTCCAGCGCGCTTTTAGCAAACAGCCGACCTAGGCCAAAACTCAGCGCCAGCCCTGTAATTAGCACGCTACCCATCACTAGGCGCAAGTAGGCGAGCCGCTCCCACCCGCCCACGTACACGGCCGATACCAAGATGCGGAAGTCGCCCTGGTTGTCGTGGTACAGAATGCCCACGGTTTGCCGGTCGCCTTGCCGCAGCACAATTTGCGGCTCGCGCAGCAGCCGCGGCAGTAGATCGGGCGGAAAGTGTTGCAGGGGTTCCTTCTTAAAACGAGACTTGCCCTGGCTGTCGTAGATACCTAGGTATTCGTCGGGCAGCTCGTGGATGAAACGCTGGCGGGCTTTCTCGGTGGCGGTCCGGCTCTGCTCGTCAGCTTCCAGAAACAAGGCCGCCGCGAGTTGGGCACGCTCAAGCAACCGCTGGGCAAATACGCGCTCGGTGCTTTGCTCGGCTAGGTAATAAATAACGCCGAAGCTGCCGAGCAGCAATAGCGCGACCAGCAGCGTAAACTGAAAAGCTAGCTTGTTGCGTATCGTCATGCTCCTGGTTCGTCGCGCAGTACATACCCCATCCCGATTACCGTTTGAATCAGCGGATAGGCAAAGGGCTTATCAATCTTATTGCGCAAGTAGTTGATGTACACATCTACGACGTTGGTACCCGTGTCGAAATTCAGCGTCCAGACCTTTTCGGCAATGACGGGGCGCGAGAGCACCTCGTTTTTGTGCAGCAGCAACAGTTCCAGCAAGGCAAACTCGCGGGCCGTGAGGTTGATCAGCTGCCCAGCCCGGCGCACCACTTTCGTCTGCGGATTCAGCTCTAGGTCGGCGGCTACCAGCTCGGCCGGACTCGCCCGCGTGGCCCGCCGCGCCAGGGCCTGCACCCGCGCCAGCAACTCGCGGAAAGCAAACGGCTTCACCACGTAGTCGTCGGCGCCGAGCTGGAAGGCTTCTACTTTGTTGTCGGTCGTGCCAAGGGCCGTCAGCATCAGGATGGGCACGGTGGCGTCGCGGCGCCGAATCAGGGTACACAGCTCGTAGCCGTTGAGGTAGGGCAAGCCTACGTCGAGCACAATCACGTCGTAGCTGTTGCTCAGGGCTAGGTGCTGGCCAACTTTGCCATCGAAGGCCACGTCGACTTCGTAGCCTTCTTCCTCGAAGCCCATTTTCAGGGTTGCCACCACTTTTAACTCATCCTCTACCAGGAGAATTTTCATAGGCTCAAAACTGACGGCGCGCACACAAATACACTAGGCACAACCAATCCTGGCCCGTCATCTACCAAGCTAGGTTGCTGACACAAAGGTAACTCCGCCGGTAGGCGTCTGATGTTAGAAGGGTATTAGAGTCTGAACCACGGATTCGGTCGGATTAATCGGATTTCACGGATTTTGTAGGCGATTGAACGTTGAGAACAGTCGAAAAACAAAGAGGCATTCCAAATGGAATGCCTCTTGTCGTATTAACGCTCTGTTCGAAAATCGTCCACGAAATCCGTGAAATCCGCAAAATCCGTCGAATCCGTGGTTCAGGAAGAACCGGCTACAAAATCCGATTAATCCGAAAAATCCGCGGGAATCCGTGGTTCAGACAGCCACGTCGTTCTCGCGTAGGGCGTCGTTCAAGGACGTCTTCAGGTCAGTGCTAGCTTTGCGCTGCCCAATGATAAGCGCGCAGGGCACGTGGAACTCACCCGCCGGGAATTGCTTGGCGTACGAGCCCGGAATAACTACTGAGCGAGCAGGCACGACGCCGCGGTACTCCTTGGGTTCGGGACCCGTCACGTCGATGATCTTGGTGCTGCCAGTGATGGTGACGCCAGCGCCGATTACGGCTTCTTTACCAATGTGGCAACCTTCCACCAGGATGCTGCGCGAGCCAATGAAGGCGCCGTCTTCCACAATGACTGGGGCCGCTTGCACGGGCTCTAGCACGCCGCCGATGCCCACGCCGCCGCTCAGGTGTACGCCCTTGCCAATCTGCGCGCACGAGCCAACCGTGGCCCAGGTGTCTACCATAGTACCTTCGCCTACGTAGGCGCCAATGTTGGTGTAGCTCGGCATCAGGATAACGCCGGAAGCTAGGAAAGCACCGTAGCGGGCCGTAGCGGGGGGCACCACGCGCACGCCTTGGCTGGCGTAGTCGGTCTTGAGGCGCATTTTGTCGCGATACTCAAAAGGCTTCAGCTCGATGGTTTCCATCTGCTGAATGGGAAAGTACAGGATGACGGCTTTCTTCACCCAGTCGTTCACCTGCCACTCACCTTCCTTGCCCTCGATGGGCTGCGCCACGCGCAAGCGGCCCTTATCGAGCTCTTCGATAACGGCGTGAATGGCGTCGGTGGTAGTGGTTTGCTGGAGCAGGCTGCGGTCGTTCCAAGCCGCTTCAATAATGCTTTGGAGGTCGGTGTTCATGAGAAATCTTACACAAGACGAAATGAACGGCAAAGCTAGCACGTCTGGCCACACTTCTCCACCGAATCTTGCCCCAACCGCCGCAAACCTAGGTTTACCTTCTCCAGCAATAGAAGCAGGCTAGGCTTAAACGTCGAGGTGTTGGAGCAGGCGGCTCAGGTCGCGGGCGGGCTCTTTGCGGTGAATGTTGCGCCGATGGGTGTTCACCGTATGCCGGCTCACGCACAAGCGCTCCGCAATTTCTGCCGAGCTTAGTCCCTGCAACACCAAGTCGAGAACTTCCTGCTCCCGCACGCTCAAGTCGGCTTCGGTGCGCTGGACCCGTTGCGTCAGCCAAGCGGCAAAGCCAGGGTGACTGCCATGAAAGCGGACCTCGTGGGTGCGTTTGTGGTGGGTGAGGTCGGTGTAAATGCCCCCAATTATCACCGGCGAGCCTTCCTCATCAAGTTGGAGCGTGAAGTTCTGACGCAGCACGCGCACGTAATGCCCGGCTTGGTGGCGCAGTCGATAATCGACACTGAAAACCTGGTCGTGGGCGGCCGAACCTAGCCCTTTCGAAAACTCAGCTGCTAGTGCCGTAGCCTGGGCTACCAGCGGCGCGTCGTCGGGATGCATGCGCGCGTACAGGTCTTCCAGGCTAAAATCGTCGGGCAAAATACCGAGCAGCAGTTGCACGCCCGCGCTGACAAAGATGGTGTGCTGCGCCCGCACATCGTAGGCCAGCAGAAACTGTTTGCTCAGGATATGCTCGGCCACGGCGCTGGCGGCATCGAGGGCCAGCTGGGCAGGTTGCTCCTTATTTCCATTGGGGTAAATCGTACGCCACGCATCACGCACAAGGCCAAAAGCCGTCGTTGAAGAATTCGCCATTGGGTTGTTTAGAGGGCATAAAGAATATCCTACACTCTCTTAAAAGTCCTGATTATTAGTAAGTAACAGGTTAAAATTACTTAAAAATGGGTATTGATTATGGCGCTTCCTACAAGACAATTTCGCGGAAGCAAGCGGCGCTTTTTGGTTCTGGCAACTACGCCGTGCCCTAGCTAGGCCTGCCCACTATTCTGTTCACTTATTCCCTTCACCTTATCTACCCATTTCCCATGAAAAAAGCGCTACTAAAACAAATTGCCTTGCACGTGTTACCCGTGCTTAGCCTAGCAAGCTTGCTCGCCCAGCCGGCGCAGGCGCAGAAGGTGCAAGACGAAGTTTTCTGGACCACCTTCCACAAGACACCTAGCCTCACGCTGAAGCCGCAGTACGCCACCTACTCTGTAGACTACGACCTCGGCAACATGGTGATGAATGTGAGCACCCGGCCTTCTTTACAAGGCCTCACCTATCAGAAAGCAGAGGGCGACCTACTGCTGCGCATCACGGCTAAGAACTTGTACGTGACGCATCGGGAGCTCAGCCAAAGCAACACGCGCAACGGTTACCGGGCCTACTACACGCTCAATTACACGGGGGAGTTTGGCTACGAGCTGCGCGACCGAAATACCGATGCAGTACTAGCTAGCTATCATAAGACAGAAGACGTCACGGAAACGCCATCATTCAACAACCCGCGCGATTTGACGGCTTACATGGACAATGCCTTTGTGGGCGAGAAAAGTCGGCAGCTACTTGAGTCGATGATGCAGCGGGTTGATTTCGCGCTGAATCCTCACGACTACAAAGTAGGCCTGACGCTCAACACGGTAGAAGGCGCTGCCCCTGCCTACTCCGACATCAACAAAGCCACCACCGAACTTAAAGCGCTGCTCGCCAACAACACGTCCGCGGATAAAAGCAAAGTGCAACCGCTGACGGCTACTTGGTTGCAGCACCTAGCGAAAGCCAACTGGGAGGACAAGAAAAGCGAAATCAACAAGAGAGTTGCCGGCGCTTTGCTGGAAAACCTGTGCGTAGCCTCGCTGCTGACGGAAGACTACCCGAAGCTAGGTGAGTACGCAGCCGAATACATGAAGCGTAATCCAGGTGTGTTCAGCCGCCCGCTGTCGTTCGAGTCGGACATGAGCTACAGCGGTACTTCGACTACAGCGCAGCCCACGATTTCCCTCAACAGAAATACACCCGCTCATAAGAGCGTTTACTACGACGATTTGGTCGCGGACGTGATGCCCGCCAAAGCTGTAGGAATTCGCTGACACGTAGCATTTGCGTCTAGCTTGCTAGGGGCCGCGCCGTAGCCCAAGCCAGTTTAGCGTACCTTAGCCGCCCGCTCCCGTTCTAGCAACCGGGGGAACGGGCGGCTTTTCTTTTCCAGAATCTTTGGCCACCACCATGGCGCTTTCTCCCCTGCTACTCGCCTCCGTCCTGAAACCGCTGGACGACACGCGCATGTACGGCAAGTTTGGCTGCACCCTGGCGAGCCGACCCGAGCTGACGGTGCACGTGGCCGGGCGCCGGGCACCTCGGCCTAGCACGGCGCCGGCCAACTTGCACACGCATGAGTTGCTAGCGGGTTCGCGCCTGAGCCTCGGCCGGCTGGTGGCGCAGTGGCGCTACTGGCAGTTGCTGCGGCAGGTAAAACCGAGATTGGTGATTGTGCACGCGCCGGAGTTGCTGCCGCTCACGCTGCTGTGGCGCCGCCTAGGTCAGGAGCGGCAATTTCTGTACGATGTGCGCGAGAACTATGCTTTAAATATCCTTACCCAACAGGTATACCCTGGCTGGATGCGGCGCGCCTTGGCGAGCCTTGTGCGCCGCGCGGAAACGGCAGCGGCTAAGCGCGCCGCCAAAATCATCCTGGCCGAACGCAGCTACGCCGACGAGCTTTCTTTTGCCACAGAAGAGCAAACCGTTGTGCTGGAAAACAAATACCAGCCGCAGCCGGGCGAGCGAATGCCCTCGGTTGTGCAAGCGAAACCTAGCCCTGGCGAAACGTTGCGCTTGCTTTATTCGGGTACTATCTCCGAGCTAAACGGAGTGCTCGATGCGGTGGCTTTCGTTCGAGCGTTCCGTAAAGTACGGCCAGCTACGCACCTCACTATTATTGGCTTCTGCCAGCAGCCTGACCTATTAGTTCGCCTGCGTCAAGCCATAGCAGCCGAGCCGGAAGCCATTACTCTCATCGGCGGTGACCAGCTGGTACCCCACGTTCACATTGTAGCTGCCATTCAGCGCAGCCACGTCGGCCTGCTCCCCTACCGCCCACACCCGAGTAGCTGGCGTTGCCTACCCACCAAGCTCTTCGAATACGCGGCGCATGGGCTGCCGATGCTCTTGCCCGACAACCCACTTTGGCTTGCCGCGCTGGCTCCCTATCAGGCCGCCTTGCGCTGCCCTAGCTTCACTCAACCCGACGCGGCCAGCCTCGCGGCGGCGCTCGACCAAACTGCTTTCTACCCCAACGGCATTCCCCAGGAAGCCTTCTGGCAAACCGAAACAGCGAAATTGTGGCAAATAGTGGATTCTCTGCCGTAACTCCCGACCTTTGCCGCCCGCCTGACACCCAAAGGCCAATTGTTGTTTACTTTCTGTAGTTTCGACTGACATTTCCCCCTATTCCACCCCACCCGCCCAACTAACCTAGCCTATGTCCTCTCTCCGTTATTCTGAAATTGCTGGCGTCGGCCACTACGTACCCGACCGTGTAATCCGCAACGCGGATATCGAACAGATCATGGAAACCTCCGATGCCTGGATCCAAGAACGGACCGGCATTCAGGAGCGGCGCTGGTTCACGGAGGGCGTTGATACCACCTCCAACATGGGCGCCAAAGCCGCCCAGCGCGCCCTCGACGCGGCCGGCCTCACCCCCGACGACGTGCAGCTCATCGTGTTTGCTACCCTCTCGCCCGACTACGTGTTTCCCGGTTCGGGCGTGTTGTTGCAGCGCGAGCTAGGTATGAAGGGCACCACTCCCGCCTTCGACGTGCGCAACCAGTGCTCGGGCTTCATTTACTCCCTCTCGATGGCCGATCAGTTTATCAAGACGGGCATGTACGATACGGTGCTGGTAGTAGGCTCCGAAATTCACTCTTCCGGCCTCGATAAGTCGACGCGGGGTCGCGCCGTATCCGTCATCTTCGGTGATGGTGCCGGGGCTGTTGTGCTGCGGCCGAGCACCCGCGAAGGGCACGGCATCCTTAGCACGCACTTGCACGCCCAAGGCGAGCACGCCGAGGAGTTGATCGTGAAAGAGCCCGGTTCGAACCGCGAAAACCGTGTGCAGGTGGCCATCGACAACGAGGCGGACATGTACCCCTACATGAACGGCCAAAACGTGTTCAAGCACGCCGTGGTGCGTTTCCCGCAGGTCATCAAGGAGGCCCTCGACCAAAATGGCTACCAGCCCCAGGACATCAACATGCTCATTCCGCACCAAGCCAACTTGCGCATCACGCAGTACGTGCAGCAGAAAATGGGTCTCACCGACGACAAAATCTTCAGCAACATTCAGCGTTACGGCAACACTACCGCCGCTTCCATCCCGATTGCGCTCAGCGAAGCCGTGCAGGAAGGCCGCGTGAAGCGGGGCGACTTGGTGTGCCTCGCAGCCTTCGGCTCGGGCTTCACCTGGGCGTCGGCACTGATCAAATGGTAAACCGCTCTACCGTCATGCTGCGCTTGCCGAAGCATCTCTACTGCGCTGGTAACTAAATACGTTAGTGGTAGAGATATTTCGACAAGGGCAGCATGACGTTTTTAAGTACACAATCTAACGTAAATGCCTAGCCACACCGAGGAAAACTATCTGAAGGCCATCTACAAACTCTCAGAGGCCGAACCCGGTACGGAAGTCAGCACCAACCGCATTGCGGATGTGCTGCAAACGCGGGCCGCCTCGGTGACGGATATGCTGCGCCGCCTCGGCGAAAAAGGGCTGCTGCACTACCAACGCTACCGCGGCGTGTCGCTCACGCAAGAAGGCCGCCAAGTAGCCCTGCTTACCATCCGCAAGCACCGGCTGTGGGAGGTGTTTCTGGTGCAGAAGCTAGGTTTTAACTGGGATGAGGTGCACGACGTAGCCGAGGAAATGGAGCATCTTCAGTCACCGCTGCTCATTGCCCGCCTCGATGAGTTCCTAGGTTTCCCGCAACTCGACCCGCACGGCGACCCTATTCCGAGTGAAGATGGTGCCATGCGTCGCCCCAAAAACCGGCTGCTCGCCGACCTTAATCCGGGTGATAGTGGAACGTTGGTTGCCGTTCGCAACACCTCACCACCTTTCCTTCAGTACCTCGACAAAGCCGGCTTGAGCCTAGGCACTTGCATTGAAGTACTGGATAAAGCCGCCTTCGACAACTCACTCGAAATCAACGTAGACCAGCAACGAAAAACATTGATTTCTGCTGAGGTCAGCCGCAACCTATTCGTGGCCTAGCCGAGCCAAAGGGGCTGTTCATTGTGTGTTGTAAATGAGCAAATCGAACGACAGCCTAGGTGCTTGCTGTTCATCCGTCGGCGGAGTATACGCTTCGCCATCCTATCCTCAAGCCTAACTGCTACTAGCCCTCACGCTAGCAGCTTCCTTTTTCTGC
>Ga0325401_1007243_pt1 | contig 10769 bp, 10 predicted proteins | sample PopdelMetagenome_FD_205666 | JGI IMG/M metagenome (GOLD analysis project Ga0325401, IMG submission 205666) | Populus deltoides microbial communities from Bellville, Georgia, United States - Xylem-PdKOR-R2 | ecosystem: Host-associated > Plants > Phyllosphere > Stem > Wood/Secondary xylem | place...
CCGTACCGCGCCGCCGCCGCCGCCTCCAGCGCCGCGACCGCCTCCGGCTCCGGCAGGCGCGCCAGCGCCTCCGCCGGGATCGCGGGCATCGGCGCCGGCCAGGGCCAGGGTCGGGGATTGATCCCGGTCGAGAGGTCGAGGAAAGGCTCCGGCGCCCCCGGGAAGCGACGCCGCGCCGCGGCCAGGTCGCCCCCGTGAGGAGACGCCGCGTCGGAGACCATGGCCCTCACCCTCGCCGCCCTCGCGCTGATCCTCGAGGCCGCCCTCGGTTACCCGGACCGCGTCTTCCGGTCCATCGGCCACCCCGTGACCTGGATGGGCGCCCTCATCGCCGCGCTCGACCGCCGACTGAACCGCCCGGCGTGGGCCGACGCCGCCCGGCGGGCCGCGGGCGTCGCGGCGCTGGCCGCGTTGCTGGCCGCCACCATCCTCCCCTGCCTCGCGGTCGAGGCCGCGCTGCGATCGCTTCCCTGGGGCCTCCTCCCGCTCGCGGTGATCGCCGCCTCGCTCCCCGCCCAGCGCAGCCTGCACAGCCACGTCGCCCGCGTCGCCGAGGCGCTGGAGCGCGACGGGCTGGAGGCCGGCCGCCGGGCGGTCTCGATGATCGTCGGCCGCGACACCGCCGCCCTCGACGAGGCCGGCGTGTCGCGCGCCGCGATCGAGAGCCTCGCCGAGAACGCCAGCGACGGCGTCGTCGCCCCCGCCCTCTGGCTCGCCCTCGGCGGCCTCGCCGGCGGCGCCGCCTACAAGGCGATCAACACCGCCGACAGCATGATCGGCCACCGCACCCCGCGCCACGCGGCCTTCGGCTGGGCCGCCGCGCGGCTGGACGACCTCGTGAACCTCCCCGCCTCCCGCCTCACCGCCGCGCTGGTCGTCGCCGCCGCCGCGATCCTGCCCGGCGCCGACGCGCGCGCCGCCCTGCGCGCGGTGCGCCGCGACGCGCGCCGCCACCGCTCCCCCAACGCCGGCTGGCCGGAGGCGGCCGCCGCCGGCGCCCTCGGCCTCTCCCTCGCCGGCCCCCGCCGCTACGCCGGCGTGATGACGACTGACCCCGCCATGGGCAGCGGCCGGCGCGAGGCCACCGCCGCCGACATCCGCCGCGCGCTGCGCCTGTTCCGCGCGGCGGACGCGATCCTTCTCGCAGGGCTGGTCGCCCTGGCGCTGATGGCGTGAGGGCGCTCGGGCGGTCCCAAGGGGCGTCGTCCCTCGGATCCCAGGGCCCCGCCGGGGGCCCTGGACCCGCGTGGAGGCTGCCGCGGATACGATGGGACAAGGTGTCTTCGACCTCTGGCCAGTCGGACCGCGCGCTCCGTCGCCTCGGGTCATCGACCCGAGGCGCGCCACAGTTCAGCCGGAAGCAAATCCCAGAAAAAGATGATGGTGGGAGGACGGGAGGGAGGAAGAATTCTTTCTTCCTCCCTCCGGGACATCCCGCACGCGAAGGATCACCCCCGCCCGATCCCGTCCCGCAGCCCCGCGTCCAGTCCCCCCGGATCGATCGCGTCCAACAGCGGGTTGCGCCGCAGGTCGCGGCCCCACAGGGCCTCCAGCGCCGTCACCACCGCCTCCGTCACCGGCATCGCGATCCCGCGCGCGGCGGCGAGCCAGAGGTAGAAGGCCAGTCCGTAGGGCACGTCCTCGGTGACGTAGCGCGTCTCCGTCGAGGCCGGCCCGTTCACCGCGCCGCGCGACCGCTCGATCGCCGCCGCCATCTCGTGCAGCGGCCCGATCGGCACGCCGTTCGCGCGGTGCAGCGACTCGTCCAGCCCGAGCACGCCGAGGCCGAAGCGCGACGCCAGCGCCGCGCGCTCCGCCGCCAGGGCCTGCATCAGCCGGCAGGCGGCGGGCGTCATCATGCCGTACTGCGGCCAGGCCTCCGCGCGCTCGATCCGCGTCACGTTGGTCAGGGCGAGGACGGCGTGGATGATCGGGTTGGCGTTCGCCAGGCCCGCGTGCAGCGCGCTCGGCGCCGAGGGGCTCTCGTGGCCGAACAGCGCCGTCGCGACCGCGCCCAGCTCCGCCGCGGCCGGGGCCGGCACCGCCGCCATGTCCACCGCCGCCCGCACCGCCGCCACGCGCACGCGGCCCGGCGCCGGGCGGCGCGCGGTGACGGGGGTGGTCGCCATGGCGCCGATCGGGGCGCGCCCCGCCGGGGCGCCGCGCGCGGCGAGCATCGCGTCGAGCGCCAGCGGCGCCAGCGCCGCGGCGGGCGCGATCAGCAGCGGCAGGCCCGGGGGCAGCGCCGCCGCGATCCGCGGCAGCAGGTCCGGGAAGGCGTAGGCCGGCACCGCGAGAAGCGCCGCGTCGGCGTCGCGCAACGCGTCCGGCAGGTCGCGCGCCACGCGGATCGGCACGCGGCCCGTGACCGCGCCCTCCGCCTCGATGAAGCCCGCGATCCCCCTCGTCCCGGCGCCGGAGGGCGACAGGATCGTCGCGTCGTGCCCGCGCGAGACGGCGAGGGCGGCCGCCGCGGGGCCGACGGCCCCGGCACCGATGACGCTGAGGCGCATGACGGGACTCCTGCTCTGCCGGGGCGATCATCCCCGGGACGGGGCGGAGGACAACCCGCACGGGTGTCCGCGCGTGCGGGCGTCGTGCATCCTGCCGCCCCGGTACTCGGAGCCACGACGATGACGACGCGCCGCGACGCCCTTCTCCTGCCGGCCGCGCTGGGGCTCCTGACGGCCGCCCAGGCGCCCGCCCCGGCTCCGGCCCCCGCCGGCGCCTGGCCGGACCGGCCGGTCCGGATCATCGTGCCCGCCCCGGGCGGCGGCGGCACCGCCGACACGCTCGCCCGCGTCTTCGCGCAGGAGATGGAGAAGCGGGTGGGCCAGCGCGTCATCGTCGACAACCGCGGCGGCGCCAACGGCAACATCGGGGCGCTCGCCGGGGCGCGGTCGGCGCCGGACGGCTACACCGTCCTCTGGTCCTGGGCCGGGACGCTCGCCACCGGCCCGGCGCTGTACCGCGACCTGCCCTTCGACCCCGAGCGCGACTTCGAGCCCGTCATCCTCGTCGGCAACGTGCCCAACGTGCTGGTGGTGAACCGCGACCTGCCGATCCGCAGCCTCGACGAGTTCGGCGCCTACGCCCGCGCCAACCCGGGGGCGATCAACTTCGGCTCCACCGGCAACGGGTCGTCGATGCACCTGGCCGGGGAGCTCTACAGGTCGATCACCGGGGCGCAGATGACGCACGTCCCCTACGCCGCGCCGGCGGCGGGCGTGACGGACCTGCTGGCGGGGCGAATCCAGGCGATGTTCAACCTCGTCACCGGCGTGGCGCCCCAGGTGCGCGCGGGGGCGGTGACGCCGATCGCCATCCTCGACGCCGAGCGCTCCCCCCAGCTCCCCGACGTGCCGACCACGGCGGAGCTCGGGATGCCCGGCCTCGTCTTCGGCACCTGGTTCGGCCTCTTCCTGCCGAAGGGCGCGGACCCGGCCCTCGTGGCGCGCCTGAACGCCCTGTCGAACGGGATCCTCACCGACCCCGAGGCGCGGGCGCGCTTCGCGGCCCAGGGCATGACCCCGATCGGCGGCGATCCCGCGCGGCTGGCGACCTTCCTGCACGAGGAGATCGGCCGCCACGCCGCGCTGGTGCGGCAGTCCGGCGCGCGGAACGAGTAGCGACCCGGACCCGCGGGCCGGGGCGTCCTGCCGCGGGGTGGCGCCCGCGGTGCGCCGGCCGCCGTATCCTGCTACCATCGCGGTTCGCGAACCGGGGTCCGGGAGGGGAGACAGCCAGATCGATGGAGCCGCCCCCGTCCCTCCACGCCGTCGACGACGAGGATCGGCTGGCCGCCCTCGACGAGTACGCGATCCTCGACACCCCGCCGGAGGAGGGCTTCGACGAGATCGTCGGGCTCGCGGCCCTGGCCTGCGACGCGCCCATCGCCCTCGTCAGCCTCGTGGCGGGCGACCGCCAGTGGTTCAAGGCCCGGGTCGGCTTCGCGCCCGCCGAGACCGACCTCGGCCGCTCGGTCTGCGTCCACGTCCTGACCGAGCCCGACCTCCTCGTCATCCCCGACCTCGCGGCCGACCCGCGCACCCGTGACAACCCCCTCGTTACTGGGGGGGGCGGCATCCGCTTCTACGCCGGCGCGCCGCTCCGCGACGGGGAGGGGAGGGTGCTCGGCAGCCTCTGCGTCATCGACCACGTCCCGCGCCCCGGGGGGCTGACGGCGCGCCAGGCCGAGATGATGCGCGGCCTCGCCCGGCAGGTCATGGCGCTGTTGGACCTGCGCCGCCTCGTCAGCAGCCGCGACGGCGTCATCGCCCGCCGCCGCCTGTCCGAGCGGCGGCTCGGCGAGGCCCATGCCCGGCTGCGGATCAGCGAGGCCCACTGGCGCGGCCTGTTCGAGCGGCTGAACGAGGGGCTGATCATCGGCGAGGTCGTCCGCGACGCCGGGGGACGGGCGAACGACTGGCGCTACCTCGACGTCAACCCGGCCTGGGGGGAGCTCGTCGGCATCGATCCCGCGCGGGCCATCGGCCGCACGATCCGCGAGGTCCTTCCCGGCGTCGAGGACGAGTGGGTCCGGGATTTCGTCCGGGTCGCCGAGACCGGCGTGCCGGCCGCCTTCACCCGCCATGTCGGCAGCATCGACCGCTGGTACGAGGGACGCGCCTTCCCGCTCGAGGGGGACCGCTTCGCGGTGCTGTTCCTGGAGGTCACGGAGCGGGTCCGCGCCGACCTCCGGCGCAACGCCCTGCTCCAGATCGGGGACCAGCTCCGCGACCTCGCCACCCCGGAGGAGATGGTCGCGCGGGCCTCGGCGGTGGTCGGCCGGGCGCTCGGCGCCGCTCGGGTCGGCTTCGGCGAGCTCGACCGGGAGGGCGAGCACGTGACGGTCGGCCCGGACTGGACCGCCCCGGGCATGACGAGCATCGCCGGCCGCCACCGCTTCGGGGATTACGGCGACATCCGCGAGGAGCTTCTCCTCGGCGAGCCCCTCGTCATCCACGACGTGCTGGACGACCCGCGCACCGCCCGCGACCTGCCCCGCTGGCGGCAGGCGCGCATCCGCTCCCTCGTCAACATCCCCATCCAGGAACGCGGGCGCACCGTCGCCCTGTTCCTCGTCCACGACGACCGGCCGCGCGCCTGGGACGCGGAGACGGTCGGCTTCCTGCGCGACGTGGCCGACCGGCTGACCGCCGGCGTCGCCCGCCTGAAGGCGGAGGCCGACCAGCGGCTGCTGAACCAGGAGCTGAGCCACCGCATGAAGAACCTGCTGGCGATGGTCCAGGCCATCGCCGCGCAGACCCTGAAGGGCATCTCCGACCACGACGCCGTCGCCGCCTTCCGCGGCCGCCTGCTGGCCCTCGCCCACGCCCACGACACGCTTCTGCAGACGAGCTGGGCGGCCTCCCCCCTGGGGGCGGTGGTGGAGGGCGTCCTGGCGCGGTCGAGCCGGATGGACCGGATCGACGTCTCCGGGCCGCCCGTCATCCTCGGCCCGCGCGCCACCCTGTCGCTGTCCCTCCTGCTGCACGAGCTGGCGACCAACGCCGCCAAGTACGGCGCCCTCTCCGCCGAGGACGGGCGCGTGGCCGTGGCCTGGCGCGTCGATCCCCCGACGGGGGAGCTCGTCCTCACCTGGGAGGAGAGCGGCGGCCCGCCCGTCGCGGAGCCCGCCCGCCAGGGCTTCGGGTCGCGCCTGATCCGCGCCGGGCTGACGGGAACCGGCCGCGTCCTGCTTCGTTATCCATCGAGAGGGTTCAGCGCCGAGTTGCGGGCCCACCTTGAACAGGTGCAGGCGTCCTGATGTCCCCTCGCGAACAGCGCAGCGTCGTCCTCGTGGTCGAGGACGAACCCGTTCAGCGCATGATGGCGGTCGATCTCGTCGAGGAGGCCGGCTTCGAGGCCGTGGAGGCGACCGACGCCGCACAGGCGGTCGCGATCCTCGAGCGCCGTCCGGACATCCGCGTGGTGTTCACCGACATCGACATGCCGCACGGCATGGACGGCATGCGGCTCGCCGCGCACATCCGCGACCGCTGGCCGCCGATCGAGCTGATCCTCATCTCCGGCAAGCGGAGGCTCCGGCCGGAGGACCTGCCGGCCCGCGGCGTCTTCTTCTCCAAGCCCTACGCGGAGCACGAGGTCGTCGCCGCCATGCATCGCATGGTGGCGTAGGGGCGGGCTCCCGGGACGGCTCCGCCTCAGTCCGACCGCGGCCGGTAGGGGGCCTCCAGCCGCGCCACCTCCTCCGCCGTCAGCGTCACCTCCGTCGCCGCCACCGCGTCCGCGATCTGCGACGGGTCGCTGACGCCGAGGACGGGGGCCGTCATCACCGGCTTGCCGAGCATCCAGGCGAGCGCGACCTGCATCGGCTTCAGGCCGCGCGCCCGGGCGATGTCGGCCACCGCGTCGAGCACGTCGAAGTCCTCGTTCCGGAACAGCCCGTCGGCCTGCCGGTCGGTGCGCGCCCGCTGCGTCGCCGCCCCCTCCCGCGTGCGGTTGCCGCCGAGGAAGCCGCGCGCCAGCGGCGAGTAGGGCACCAGCCCGACCCCCTGGTCGAGGCAGAGCGGGATCATCTCCCGCTCCTCCTCCCGCTGCACGAGGTTGTAGAGGTTCTGCATCGCCACCGGCCGCGCCCATCCGCGCTCCCGCGCGATGGCGCACATCTGCGCGAAGCGCCAGGCCGGCATGGTGGACCCCCCGACGTAGAGCGCCTTGCCGGCGCGGACCACGTCGTTCAGCGCCTCCATCGTCTCCTCGACGGGGGTCACGGCGTCGAGGCGGTGGATGTAGAGCAGGTCGACGTGGTCGGTGCCGAGGCGGCGGAGCGAGGCGTCGACGGAGGCCATCAGGTGCTTGCGCCCGGTGCCGCCGCGGTTCGGCCGGTCCGTGCGCGCGATGCCGAGCTTGGTGGCGATCACCACCTCCTCCCGCGCGACGTCGCGCAGCAGGGTGGCGCCGATGATCCGCTCGCTCTCGCCGTCGTTGTAGACGTCCGCCGTGTCGAAGAAGTTGATCCCGGCGTCGAGCGCGGCGCGGAAGAAGGGCCGCGCCCCCGCCTCGTCGATCGGCGCCCAGCCGCGGCGGCCGACGGCGCCCCAGGAATTGCCGCCGAGGCAGATGGCGGACACGGTCAGGCCGCTGCGGCCGAGCTGGACGTACTTCATGGCAGGCGCCTCCGGGACCGGCGTCCACCCGCCGCGCGCGCAGCCGACCACGGCCGGTCGCGCGCGGCAAGCCGGCCGGCGGCGTCCTCAGTAGCGGTAGTAGTAGCCCGGCGGCGGGGGCGGCGGGGCCGCGTAGTAGCCCGGCGCCGGCGCGTAGTAGCCGGGCGCGGGGGCGGCGTAGACCGGCGCCGGCGCCGCGTAGCCGTAGCCGTAGGACGGCGCCGGCTGCGGCGTCGTCGCCGCGCCGCCGATGGCGCCCAGCGTGCCGCCCGCCACCGCGCCGATCGCGGCACCCCGGCCGCCGCCGGCGATGGCGCCGAGCGCCGCGCCGGTGCCCGCGCCGAGCACGCCGCCGCCGACCGCCCGCTGGCCGGGATCGTAGGGGTTGGTGCAGGCCGTGAGGCTGCCCGCGAGGGCGGCGGCGACCAGGCAGGTCTTGGCGATCCGGTTCACGTCGACTCTCCTCGGGCGGGGACGGTATCGCGACCTAACGGCGGGACCGGCCACTCGTTCCCCCGAACCATCCCGGTCCAAGGCGGCCGGATCGTGGCGCCCCTGTGTCCCATCCTGGGCCCGCTCCTGGGCAGCGCCGCGCGCGGGGGAGGCTACGATGCCCCCATGCCGCGCATCGCCGTCGCCCGCCTCTGGTTCGAGGGGAACTCCTTCACCCCCGCCCCCACGGGCCTGGACGCCTTCCACGCCCGCGAGTGGACCCGCGGCGCGGAGGCCCTGTCCCGCTACGCCGGCACCGCCACCGGGATGGGGGCCGTCGGCGCCTTCCTCAACGACCCCGACGCCGTCCGGGCGGCGATGGCGGCCGGGGAGGGCGGCGCCTTCGACCGCCCCCTCGGCGGCAGGGTGACGGACGCCTTCGGCCCGCCCGTCCCCTTCTCCGGCACGGTGGAGCGCCTCACCGGCGGCCGCTTCGTCAACGAGGGGCCGATGGAGCGCGGCTCGCCCGTCGACCTCGGCCCCACCGCCGTGATCGGCGCCGGCGGCCTCCGCGTCATCCTCACCACCCGCAAGGAGGCCGCGGTGGATCCCGCCTTCTTCGCCCTGCACGGCATCGACCTCGGCGCCACGCGCCTGATGGCGAACAAGGGCAAGAACCACTTCCGCGCCGCCTTCGCGGGCCGCTGCTCCCTCATCGTGGAGTGCGACCTCCCCGGCCCCGCCTCCCTCGACCTCGCGGCGCTGCCCTTCCGGCACGTTCCGGCGTCGTGGCGGAGCCGGGCCCCGTCGGCCTGACGGGCTTCCCGGGCCGGGAGGAAGGAGCTCCCCCGGGCAAGCCGCCGGGACCGCGCGCCGCGGGTCAGCATCCCGCCCGGCCGGCATCAGCTCCGCGCCGCCCGCCATTCCCCCCCGCCGGCGATCCCTGCCAATCTCCCGGACGAGCCTTCGGGAGCGGAACGATGCTGCAGGGCCGGTCACTCGCCATCCTTCTCGCCGGCGCCACCCTCTGCGCCGCCCTCGCCATGGGGCTGCGCCAGTCCTTCGGCCTCTTCCTCGCGCCGATGACGGACGCGATGGGCTGGTCGACGAGCGGCTTCGCGCTGGCGATCGCGGTGCAGGTGCTGGTGAACGGCGTCAGCCAGCCGCTGGTGGGGCAGCTCGCCGACCGCTACGGCGGGCGGGCTGTCGTGATGGGGGGGGCGGTGCTCTACGCGGCGGGCATCCTCGGCATGTCGCTCGCGACCGGGATCGGGCTGTTCACGCTCTTCGCGGGGCTGGTGACGGGCGTCGCGGTGTCGGCCGCCGGGATGCCGGTGATCGTCGCCTCCCTCACGCGGCAGCTTCCGGACTCGATGCGCGGGCGGGCCTCGGCGCTCGGCACGGCGGGGTCGTCGCTCGGCCAGTTCCTCGTCGTCCCGCTCTCGGGCGCGGCCCTGTCGGGCTTCGGCTGGCAGGCGGCGCTGATGGCGATGGCGGGCGCGGCGCTGCTGATGGTGCCGCTGGCCGCCGCCCTGGCGGGCCGGCCCGCGCCGCGCGCCGCCCTGGCGGAGCCGGAGGAGGCGGCGGGGGCGGCGCTGCGCCGGACGGTGTCGTCCCGCATGTTCTGGTGCCTCTTCTTCGGCTTCTTCGTCTGCGGGCTGCACGTCTCCTTCCTCGCGGTGCACATGCCGGGCTTCGTCGCCAGCTGCCACCTGCCGGCGGGGGTGGGGGCCTGGTCGATCGCCCTCATCGGCCTGTTCAACGTCGCCGGCTCCCTCGCCTCGGGGGAGCTCGCCCAGCGCTGGCGGCGGCGGGAGCTGCTGGTGGCGATCTACGGCCTGCGCGCCCTGCTGATGGCGGGCTTCTTCCTCGTGGAGAAGACGACGGCCTCCGTCCTCGTCTTCTCGGCGCTGATGGGCATACTCTGGCTCTCCACCGTGCCGCCGACGGTCGCCCTCTGCGCGCGGCTGTTCGGCACGCGCTGGCTGGCGACGATCTTCGGGATGGTCTTCCTCGGGCACCAGGTGGGCGGCTTCCTCGGCGCCTGGCTGCCGGGGCTGATCTTCGACCGCACCGGCTCCTACGACGCGATGTGGCTTCTCTCCATCGCGGCCGGCACCTTCGCCGCGCTGATCCACCTGCCGATCCGGGAACGGGCGCCCGCCGCGGCCCCGGCCGCGGCCTGACGCGGCGGGAAGGGGGCCTCGGCCGCCGTACCGGGCGGAACGAGCCCGCGCCAGGGTGGACAGCCGCCGCGTCCTCCCCTTTCCTGCGACGACCTGATTCCGGGGGCGTGACATGAGGCGGACTTCGATGGACCTGCTCCGGATCGGGCGCGGCGGCGCGAAGGCGCTGGCCGCGCTGGCGCTGCTCGCCCCGCTGGCCGCGGCCGACGCGCAGCAGGCGCCGCGCCAGGGCCAGGCGCAGGGCCAGGGTTCGGGCCAGCCGGCGCGGCCGTCCCAGCCGGCCCAGGCCCAGTCCGCCCAGCCCGCCCAGGCCCCGGCGGCGCCCGCCGATCAGCCGGCCCAGGTCGCGCCGCACGCCTGGCTGTTCGGCTCCTGGACCGGCGGCCTCTACCCGCCGGTCGACACCGAGGGGCCGGCCTGCTTCGCCCAGCCCACCCTCGTCTTCACGCGGGACGTGATCATGCGCGTCTCGCTCCTCGACGTGACCTACCGCCAGCGGCTGCTGGAGACGGTCTCGGGCGGGCCGGACGCGGTGGAGTTCCGCCTGGCGCCGGCCGCGGCCTCGGTCCCCGCCCTCGGCGGGCGGCTGCCGCCCGACAGCGCCTTCGGCTGCGAGAACCCGAACAACCTCCGGGTGGAGCGCCGCGGCCCGGACGAGATCGTGCTGCCCAACTGCGCCGAGTTCCCCGGCCCCCTCCGGCGCTGCACGACCCCGCGCTAGGGCCCCGGCCCGTGTCCGGGACGGACGGGGAGGGGACGGACGGGAAGGGGAGGGCGGACGACGCCCCGCTGCGGCTGACGGCCCACACGCTGGGCGGGGCGCCGCCGGTGCTGCGCCCCGCGCCGGGCCGGCGGGACTGGATGGACGCGACCCCCCAGGGCTTCGCCAACCGCTGCCTGCCGCTCACCATCGCCAACGCCCACGGCTGGGAGATCGTCGGCGAGGGCGGCTACGAGGCCTGGTGGAACGGGGGCGACGGGCCCGGCGACATCGCGATCCGCACGGAGCGCCCCGGCC
>Ga0325401_1007245_pt1 | contig 10767 bp, 12 predicted proteins | sample PopdelMetagenome_FD_205666 | JGI IMG/M metagenome (GOLD analysis project Ga0325401, IMG submission 205666) | Populus deltoides microbial communities from Bellville, Georgia, United States - Xylem-PdKOR-R2 | ecosystem: Host-associated > Plants > Phyllosphere > Stem > Wood/Secondary xylem | place...
GAAGGTCGGCCCCCGCAAGGGCGACAACGCCCCGATGGCCGTCATCGAGCTCGTCGAGGCCCTCACCGTGGCCCAGGAGGCCGTCGGCGAGGCCGAGCGCGCCCGTGGCACCCGGTTCGCCGCCGGCGCCGGTGGCGCCTCTGCTGCCGGTGAGGTGACCGCGACCTCCGAGGAGATCGCCGACGAGGCCAGCGACCAGGCCGACGCCGAGGCCACCGCGACCGAGGTCTTCACCCCGGACGACGAGGTGCAGGACGAGAACGTCACCGACGAGCAGCCCACCGCCGAGAACGGCGTGGTCGTCGAGGCCGACGGCGTCTCGCCCGAGGTCGCCGACGCCGCCGCCGCCGAGGTCAACGCCGCGGAGAACGCCGACGCCGCCACCGCCGGCGACGACGCCCCCGGCGGGGAGTCGCAGCCCGACCCCAAGTGACGCCGTGACACCCAGCTCCACCGACGAGCCCGCCACCGTGACCGGTGGCGGGCTCGTCCGCGTCCGGCTCGGCATCGCCTACGACGGCACCGCGCTGCACGGCTGGGCCCGGCAACCCGCCCAGCGGACCGTGCAGGGCGACCTCGAGCTGGCGCTGGCCACGGTGCTGCGCCACGACGTCGACCTCACCGTGGCCGGGCGCACCGACGCCGGCGTGCACGCCACCGGCCAGGTCGCCCACCTCGACCTGCCCGCCGCGCTGTGGGCCCAGCACGAGGCCAAGCTGCTCCGGCGCCTGCGCGGGGTGCTGCCCCCCGACGTCGCGGTGACGTCCGCGGCCCCGGCTCCCGCGGGGTTCGACGCCCGGTTCGCCGCGCTGGCGCGGCACTACGCCTACCGGCTCACCGACGCCGTGGCCGGCCCGTCGCCGTTGCGCCGGCTGGACACCGTCGGGTGGCCGCGCGCGCTGGACGTCCCCGCGATGCGTGTGGCAGCGGCGCTGCTGCTGGGCCAGCACGACTTCGCCGCGTTCTGCCGCCGCCGCGAGGGGGCGACCACGATCCGCGTGCTGCAGGCCCTCGACGTCGTGCGCGACGGCGACCTGGTCACGGTGGCGGCCTCGGCCGACGCGTTCTGCCACTCCATGGTGCGCAGCCTGGTGGGCGCGCTGCTGGCGGTGGGGGAGGGGCGCCGGGCACCGGAGTGGCCGGCGGCCCTGCTCGGCCGCACCAGCCGGGCCGACGAGGTACCCGTCGCCCCGGCCGGTGGGCTCACGCTGCTGGCCGTGGACTACCCGCCCGACGACCAGCTGGCGGCACGCACCGCGGTCACCCGGGCCCGCCGCGACGCCGACGCACCGCCGCCGGGCTGACCGGACGGCTCAGCGGGCCTCGGCGACGGCCTGCTGCACCGGCGTCGAGCCACCGGTGAGCTCCAGCACCGCTCCGGGCCTCGGGTCGTCGAGCAGGGCGACCAGGACGGCGGCGACGTCGTCGCGGGAGACCTCGCCGCGCTCGACGTGCCGGGCCAGCTGCACGGTCCCCGTCCCCGGGTCGTCGGTGAGCGTGACCGGGCGCAGCACCGTGGCCTCGAGCCCGGGCCGCGGGAGCACGTCGTCCTCGGCGGCCAGCTTGGCGCGCAGGTAGGCCACGAAGGTCTCGTCCACGCCCTCGGGGGTGGCCCCGTCGGCGACGGCGTCGACGCCGTAGGAGGACACGAGCAGGTACCGGCGCACGCCGGCGGCCTCGGCGGCGTCGGCCAGCAGCACGGCCGCGCCGCGGTCGACGGTGTCCTTGCGGGCGATGCCGCTGCCCGGGCCACCGCCGGCGGCGAAGACGGCCGCGTCGGCGCCGCGCAGCACCTCGGCGACCTGGTCCACCGAGGCCTGCTCCAGGTCGACGACGGCCGGGGTGGCCCCGTCCGCGCCCAGGTCGGCGCTGTGGTCGGGGTTGCGGACGATGCCGGTGACGGTGTCACCGCGGGCGGTGAGCAGGCGGACGAGGCGGCGGGCGATCTGGCCGTGGGCTCCGGCGACGACGATGTGCATGTCGGACCGCCTACCCGGGTGGGGTCGGCGGCACTCCCGCTGCGGCCCGGGCGCGGTCCAGGTCGGCGGGGGTGTCGCAGTCGGTCCACGGCGCCGGGCGGCCGGCCGGTGCCGGGGCGGCGAACCGGCTCACCTGCAGGCCGGCGAGCAGCGCGCGCAGCGAGGTGGGTGCCCCGGCAGCGGCCACCCGGGCCCGCAGCGACGCCGTGCGCCAGGCGCCCAGCAGGTACTGGTCGCGGCCGGTGGCGTCGACCACGAGCACGCCGTCGGCCGTCGGGTGGGCCGCCAGGTCGGCCACCAGGTCGGCCACCAGCTCCGGGGTCAGGAACGGCAGGTCGGCGGCGAGCACGACCACCACCCCGGTCGGCACGGCGGCCAGCCCCGCCCGCAGCGCGGGCACCGGGCCGCCACCGGGTGGGTCCTCCCGCACCAGGACGACGTCCGCGGGCACCGGCTGCGGGGGTCCGACGACCACCCGCGGGCGGGCGGCGGGCACGGCCGCCAGCACGGCGTCCAGCATCGTGCGGCCGCCGACCTGCAGCTGGGGCTTGGCGCCGCCGCCCATGCGGGCGGCCCGTCCGCCGGCCAGCACCACGGCGGCCACGGCGTCGGTACCGGGGTCTGCAGCGGTGGGGTCGGGCACGGCCCGACGGTAGGGGCCCGGCGGGGAGGGCGCGGCGGGAGGGTGCGGCGGGAGGGTGCGGTGGTGCGTACCGTCGCTCCCGTGGGACGAGTCACCGCCCGGACGCCGGTGCTGCGCATCCGGGGCGCGCACCGCAGCACCCGACCCGACACGGTGGCCAGCGAGGAACCGCTGGAGATCCGGCTCGACGGCACGCCGCTGGCGGTGACCATGCGCACGCCGGGCCACGACTTCGACCTCGTGCACGGGTTCCTCGCGACCGAGGGGATCATCGCCTCCCGCGAGGACATCGCCGCGCTGCGGTACTGCGACTCGGTGGACGACGAGGGCCGCAACACCTACAACGTGGTCGACGTCGACCTCGCCCCCGGCGTGCCGGTGCCCGACACCGCGCTGGACCGGAACTTCTACACGACCAGCTCGTGCGGGGTGTGCGGCAAGGCCAGCATCGACGCCATCCGCACCCGCACCCCCTTCGACGTCGCGGCCGACACCACCCGGGTGGAGCTGGCCACCCTGCTGGCCCTGCCCGACCGGCTGCGGGCCGAGCAGGAGGTGTTCGACCGCACCGGTGGTCTGCACGCGGCCGGGCTGTTCACCGCCGAGGGCGAGCTGGTCGCGCTGCGCGAGGACGTCGGCCGGCACAACGCGGTGGACAAGGTCGTGGGCGACGCCGTGCGCGCCGGGGCGCTCCCGCTGGCCGGGCACGTGCTCATGGTCAGCGGGCGCACGAGCTTCGAGCTCACCCAGAAGGCCGCGATGGCCGGCATCCCGGTGCTGGCTGCGGTGTCGGCGCCCAGCTCGCTGGCCGTCGAGCTGGCCGAGTCCACCGGGCTCACCCTGGTGGGGTTCCTGCGCGGGGACGGCTGCAACGTCTACTCAGGTGCCGGGCGGCTGGTGGTCCCCGCCGCGTAGCTGGCTCACCACGTGCGGCAGCAGCGGGCCCAGCACGGCCAGGCCGTCGCGCACCCCACCGGTGGACCCGGGCAGGTTCACCACCAGCGTGCGCTCGGCCGTGCCGGCCAGCCCGCGGGACAGCACGGCGGTGGGCACGGTCGGCTGGCCGTACCGGCGCACGGCCTCGGCGATGCCGGGGGCCTCGCGCTCGAGCACCTGGGCGGTGGCCTCGGGGGTCACGTCGGTGGGGGTCAGCCCCGTGCCGCCGGTGGTCAGCACGACGTCGGCACCCGAGGCGACCGCCTCGCGGAGCACGGCCACCAGGGCGTCGACGTCGTCGGGCCGCACGTGCGGACCCTCGACGGCGAACCCCAGCTCGCGCAGGCCGGCCGCGAGGGCCTGCCCGGACCGGTCGGCGTAGACCCCGGCCGCGGCCCGGTTGGAGGCGGTGACGACGACGGCGCGGGCGCCGGGTGGCAGGGTCACCGGACCCAGTCGCCCTTCTTGCCGCCGGACTTCGCCAGCAGCCGCACGTCGGTGATGCTGGCCCTCGGGTCGACGGCCTTGACCATGTCGATGACCGTCAGCCCGGCGACGGCGACCGAGGTCAGCGCCTCCATCTCCACCCCGGTGCGGTCGGCCGTGCGCGCGGTCGCGGTGATCTCGACCGCCTCGTCGGTGACCTCGAGGTCGACGGTGACCCCGTGCAGGGCGATCGGGTGGCACAGCGGCACGAGGTCGGGGGTGCGCTTGGCCCCGGCGATGCCCGCGATGCGCGCCACGGCGATGGCGTCGCCCTTGGGCACGCCCTCGCCGCGCAGCAGCGCGACGACCTCGGGGGTGACCAGCACGCGGCCGGCGGCGGTGGCCTCGCGGGCGGTGACGGCCTTGGCCGTGACGTCGACCATGCGGGCCGCGCCCGAGGCGTCGAGGTGGGTGAAGCTCACTGCAGGGCTCCTTCGACGAGCAGGACCTCGACCGGGCTGCCGGCGGGCAGCTCGGTCACGTCGGCGGGGACGACGACGAGGCAGGTGGCGCGGGCCAGGTGGGCCAGCAGGTGCGAGCCGGGCCCGCCGACCAGCTCGACCGAGCCGTCGGCGACGCGGCCGCGCAGGTACTGCCGGCGGCCTGCGGGGGAGGTGAGCGCGCCGGCCAGCCGGGCGGTGGTGCGCAACCGGTCGGGGTCGGGCACGCCGAGGGCGGCCCGCAGCGCCGGGCGGACGAACACCTCGAAGGACACGAACGAGCTGACCGGGTTGCCCGGCAGCGTGACGACCGGGACGCCGTCGACGGTGCCCGAGCCCTGCGGGCCGCCGGGCTGCACGGCGACCTTGACGAAGTCGACGGTGCCCAGCGCCCCGAGGGCGTCCTTGACGACCTCGTAGGCGCCCATGCTCACCCCGCCGCTGGTGATCAGCAGGTCGGCGTCGGCCAGCTCGGCCCGCACGGTGGCCAGGAACTGGTCGACGTCGTCGGGCACGAAGTGCAGGGTGCGGGCCGCACCGCCGGCGGCGTCGACCGCGGCGGCGAGCACCAGGGAGTTCGACTCGTGGATCTGCCCGGGCCGCAGCGGCTCGCCGGGCGCGACCAGCTCGCTGCCGGTGGACAGCACCAGCACCCGGGGCCGGCGGCGCACGAGCACCCGGGCCCGGCCGACGGAGGCGGCCACGCCGAGCTGGGCGGGGCCCAGCACCGTGCCTGCGGGCAGGGCGGTGGCCCCCTGCGGCAGGTCCTCCCCGGTGTGCCGCAGGTAGCTGCCCTGCGCGGGGGAGGCGGTGATGGTCACCGTGGTGGTCGAGCCGTCGGTGTCCTCGACGGGCACGACGACGTCGGCGCCCTCGGGCACCGGGGCGCCGGTCATGATCCGGTGGACGGTGCCCGGGGCCAGCGGCGGCACGTCGGTGCGCCCGGCGGGGACGTCCTCGGCCACCGGCAGCCGCACCGGTGCCTGCGTCGTCGCCCCGCCGACGTCGGCGAACCGTGCGGCGTACCCGTCCATCGCCGAGTTGGTGAACACGGGCAGGGGGACGGCGGCGGTCACGTCCTCGGCCAGCACGCGGCCGACCGCCTCGGCGATCGGCACCTGCTCGGTCCCGGGGGAGCAGTCGGCCAGCAGGGCGCGGACGGCGGCCCGGTGCTCCTCGACCGTGCGGCGGTGCTCGGTGGGGGTGCTCACGCCCCCATCCTGGCCGATGGACCGGGTGGGCGCGGGTGCGTGCCCCGGCCGGCGCCGCTACCTTGCTGCGGCAGAGGGCCGTCCCGGACGGCGAGGAGCTCCAGCGAGGGGTGCACGTGACCGAGATCGACCGCATGCTGGCCGCCAACTCCGAGTGGGCCGAGCGCTTCCCCGGGTCCCGCCCGGTGGCCCCCGCGCGCAAGGTGGCGGTCATCGCCTGCATGGACTCCCGCATGCCGCTGTTCCCGCTGCTGGGGCTGGAGGTCGGCGACGCCCACGTGATCCGCAACGCCGGCGGGGTGATCACCGAGGACACGCTGCGCTCGCTGACGATCTCTCAGCACCTGCTGGGCACCCGCGAGACCGTGCTGGTGCACCACACCGACTGCGGCATGCAGAAGACCGACGACCGGGGTCTGGCCGACCTGGTGCAGGAGGCGACCGGGCACCGGCCGCCGTGGACCGGGCGCACGTTCACCGACGTCGACACCGACGTCCGGGAGTCCCTCGCCGTCGTGCGCACCACCCCCTACCTGGCGTCCCACGAGGTGCGCGGGTTCGTCTACGACGTCACCACCGGGCTGCTCCGCGAGGTGGTCTGAGCCCTAGGCTGTGCCCGTGCTGAGCGCCCGTCGAGCCCGTCGTCCCCGTGCCGCGGGCCTCGCGTCGGCAGCGGTCGCCGCCGTCCTGCTGACCGGGTGCACCAGCACCGTCGAGGGCACCGCCAGCCCCGCCGCGACCAGCGGCGGGAGCCCGTCGGCCGGCTCGTCGGCGCCGAGCTCGTCGGCGCCGCCGTCCGGGCAGGTCACCCCTGCCCCCGAGGTCGGCCCGGGCACCGGGGCCGAGGCGCGCCGGATCGCCGCGGTCACCTCGCTGCCGGCCACCGTCGCGCGCGACCGCACCGGGTCCTGCTTCCCGACCGGTCCCTTCGGGTCGGCGAGCGGCGTCGACGCCCTGTACTTCGGCGACGGCCGGGTCGAGCAGGAGCTCGACCGGTGGGGGTTCGTGGCCGCCTGGGGCACGTGCGGGCAGGACGCCGGCGGCAACGGCACGCTGGTCATGGTCGCCGAGATGTCCGACCCGGACTCCGCGGCGGCGGCCGCCGAGGCGCTGACGGCCATCTCGCTCGACTACGGCAGCGGCGACCAGCAGCCGGTCGACCTGCCCGCGATCGGCGTCAGCGGGTCGCTGGCCACCGGCGGCTCGGACTCGGCCGGCGCACCGACCGACACCGTCGACGTGTGGGTGCCCAGCGGCCGCATGCTCGTCTACACCTACCTCGACGCCCCGTCGGGGACGGCGCCGGACCTCGCGGTGGCGCAGGTGCAGGACCAGCTGACGCTGCTGTCCGGCTTCCGGCCCACCCCGCAGGACCAGGTGCCCGACCTGCCCACCGACCCGCTCGGCCTGGGGCCCTTCGCGCTCACCACCCCCGGGGACCCGACGCGCTACACCGGGTCCTACGACCTCGAGGGCTACCTGCGGCTGGCCATCGACCCGTTCGTGGAGCGCGACCTGCTGTCGGCCAACGGCTTCGGCGGGGCGTTCTACCGCACCACCTACGACGAGACGGCGTCGCTGGACTACGCGGTGTCGCTCTACACGTTCCCGACCTCCGCGCAGACGAACGCGGTCTACGACGGGTTCGCGCAGCTCGAGGCCACGGCCTTCGGCGGCACCGCCTTCGTGCTGCCGGCCATCCCCGAGGCGCCCTGCTTCTCCTTCCAGAGCGGCATCGGCGGCACCTTCTCCCAGCGCTGCTACGTCGGCTACGGCAGCTACCTGGCCAGCCTCGACATCCAGGGCCTGGCCGCCGCCGACGACTACGCGCAGATGAACGCCCTGCTCCCGCAGCAGCGCGACCTCATCGACGGCTGACCGGGGCACCCGGACGGGCTGGTATCGTCGTCGATCGGCGTGCGCAGCCGGCTGGTGCTCGCGCGCCTGCGACCGTCCCCCGTGCTCGGTGGGGCGAACCACCAGCCAACCCGACGACGAGGAAGTGGGCCCCCGTGCGCACCTACACCCCCAAGCCCGGTGACATCACCCGGGCCTGGCACGTCATCGACGCCACCGACGTGGTGCTCGGTCGACTCGCCAGCCAGACCGCGCAGCTCCTGCGCGGCAAGCACAAGCCCCAGTTCGCCCCCCACGTGGACGCCGGCGACTTCGTCGTCGTCATCAACGCGGGCAAGGTGGCGCTGACCGGCTCCAAGCGCGACGCCAAGACCGCCTACCGCCACTCCGGTTTCCCGGGCGGCCTCACCGCGATCAACGTCGGCGACGAGATCCAGACCCGCCCCGACCGCGTGGTCGAGCGCGCGGTCAAGGGGATGCTGCCGCACAACTCCCTGGGCCGGCAGATGCTCTCCAAGCTCAAGGTGTACGCCGGGCCCGAGCACCCGCACGCCGCCCAGCAGCCCCAGACCTTCGAGATCAAGCAGGTGTCGCAGTGACCACCCCGATGACGGCGCCCCAGACCGTGACCGACGCCGACGGCCGCCCCATCCAGACCGTCGGCCGCCGCAAGGAGGCCATCGTCCGGGTGCGTCTGCTCCCCGGCACCGGTCAGTTCAAGCTCAACGGCCGGACCATCGAGGAGTACTTCCCGAACAAGGTCCACCAGCAGCTCATCCGTGAGCCCTTCACCATCCTGGAGAAGGGCGAGCAGTACGACGTCGTCGCCATCCTCGGTGGCGGCGGTGTCTCGGGCCAGGCCGGCGCCCTGCGCCTGGCGATCGCCCGTGCGCTCATCGAGGTCGAGCCCGAGGACCGCCCGGCCCTCAAGCGCGCCGGCTTCCTGACCCGCGACCCGCGCGTCATCGAGCGCAAGAAGTACGGCCTGAAGAAGGCCCGCAAGGCGCCCCAGTACTCCAAGCGCTGACCGGGTCGGTCGTGGGTCGCCTCTTCGGCACCGACGGCGTGCGGGGTCTGGCCAACGCCGACCTCACGCCGGAGTTGGCCCTGGCGGTGGCCCGTGCGGCTGCCAGCGTGCTCGCCGACCGCGACGGGACCGCGCGTCCCGTCGCGGTCGTCGGCCGCGACCCCCGCGCGAGCGGGGAGATGCTCGAGGCCGCGGTCGTCGCCGGCCTGACCAGCGCCGGCGCCGAGGTGCTGCGCGTGGGGGTGCTGCCCACCCCCGCGGTCGCCCACCTCACCGCCGCGCTCGACGCCGACCTCGGCGTCATGCTGTCGGCCAGCCACAACCCGATGCCCGACAACGGCATCAAGCTGTTCTCCCGCGGCGGGCACAAGCTCCCCGACGCGGTCGAGGCCGCCGTCGAGCGGGCGGTCACCGCCGGTCGGGGCGGCGCCGACCACCGGCCCACCGGCGCCGGCATCGGCCGGGTCCGGGACCTGCCCGACGCCGGGTCCCGCTACGCCGACCACCTGCTGTCCGCCGTCCCCGGCCCGCTGGACGGCATCACCGTCGTCGTCGACTGCGCGCACGGGGCAGCCAGCTCCCTGGCCCCCGAGGTCTACCGCCGCGCCGGGGCCACGGTGCACGTCATCGGCGCCGAGCCCGACGGCTGGAACATCAACGAGGGCGTCGGCTCCACCCACCTGGGCCCGCTGCAGGCCGCCGTCCGCGAGACCGGAGCCGACCTCGGCCTGGCCCACGACGGCGACGCCGACCGTTGCCTGGCCGTCACCGCGTCCGGCGACGTCGTCGACGGCGACGCGATCCTGGCCGTGTGCGCCCTGGGCCTGCACGAGGCCGGCCGGCTCACCGGCGACACCGTGGTGGCCACCGTGATGAGCAACCTGGGCTTCCACCACACCATGCGCGACGCAGGCATCGCCGTGGCCACGACCGCGGTCGGCGACCGCTACGTGCTCGAGACGCTGCGCAGCCGAGGGCTGTCCCTCGGTGGCGAGCAGAGCGGCCACCTCGTGTTCCTCGACCACGCGACCACCGGCGACGGCACCCTCACCGGGCTGATGCTGATGGACCGCATGGCACGCACCGCATCCTCGTTGGCCGGGCTCGCCGCCGTCGTGCGCAAGCTGCCCCAGGTGCTGGTGAACGTGCCGGTCGCCGACCGGATCGCGGTCAGCGAGAGCGACGACGTCGCCCGCGCGGTCAACGCCGTGGAGGACGAGCTCGGCGAGACCGGCCGGGTGCTGCTGCGGCCCTCGGGCACCGAGCAGCTGGTGCGGGTCATGGTCGAGGCGGCCACCCAGGAACAGGCCGACACGGTCGCGCACCGGCTGGCCGAGGTCGTCGCCGCCGTCTGACCGCGGGCGGGGCAACGTATCGTCGGTGCCCATGTGCGGCATCGTGGGGTACGTCGGCCCCCAGAACTCGTTGGACGTCGTGCTCGAGGGCCTTCGGCGCCTGGAGTACCGGGGCTACGACTCGGCCGGGGTGGCGGTGCTCGCCGACGGTGAGCTCGCCTGGGCCAAGAAGGCCGGCAAGGTGGCCAACCTGGAGAAGGAGCTGGCCGACCGGGCGCTGCCGCCCTCGACCATCGGCATCGGGCATACCCGCTGGGCCACCCACGGCGGCCCGACCGACCGCAACGCCCACCCGCACCTGTCCGCCGACGGCACCGTGGCGGTGATCCACAACGGCATCATCGAGAACTTCGCCGCGCTGCGGGCCGAGGTCGAGGCCACCGGGGTCGAGTTCGCGTCCGAGACCGACACCGAGGTCGTCGCCCACCTGCTGGCCGCGGTCTACCCCACGGTGCCCGCCGGGGAGGGCCGGCTGGCCGAGGCCATGCGGCAGGTGTCCCGCCGGCTGGAGGGTGCGTTCACGCTGGTCGTCAGCCATGTCGCCGAGCCCGACACCCTGGTCGCCTCCCGCCGCAACTCCCCGCTGGTCGCCGGGGTCGGCGACGGCGAGTACTTCCTGGGGTCCGACGTCGCCGCCTTCATCGGGCACACCCGCAACGCCCTCGAGCTGGGCCAGGACCAGGTCGTCGAGATCCACCGCGAGCGGGGCGTCACCGTCACCGACTTCGCCGGCCACCGCGTCGAGCCGACCGCCTACACCGTCGACTGGGAGGCCGAGGCCGCGGGCAAGGCCGGCTACGACTGGTTCATGCTCAAGGAGATCGACGAGCAGC